>Ga0209700_104263_pt1 | contig 26093 bp, 11 predicted proteins | sample SiratroredBW_FD_187528 | JGI IMG/M metagenome (GOLD analysis project Ga0209700, IMG submission 187528) | Root nodule microbial communities of legume samples collected from California, USA - Siratro red BW (SPAdes) (version 2) | ecosystem: Host-associated > Plants > Roots > Nodule | place: USA... | reverse complement strand
GATTTTTTAAAAAAAAAAAAAAAAGAATCGTCATCATGTATGATTTTATTATGAAAGAAAATCCTAATCAAAATTGTAAATTGGTTGAAGTTAAAATCTAGGGTACTACTTTTGATTGTGGCTTAAAGTCATTTTACAAATATATGGAAAAATACCAATTTTATCATATTCAACGTTTGATACTTATACCATACATAAATTTCTATAGGGCCGTCCATGCTATACTTTTACACTAACTAATTACGAAAAGTTGAATACCGTTTTTGTATTATTTTATCTTAATTTAATGAACAAAATTATAACACGATAGAAACATTTTAAAATTTGAAATATTTATACAAAATTTAAAACAATATGAAAGAAAATCCTAATCAAAATTGTAAATTGGTTGAAGTTAAAATATAGGGTACTACTTTGATTGTGGCTTAAAGTCATAATTAGTGTACTTAATTTAAATTTATGTAATTATTTTAATTTTAAATAATACTAATTAGCATATTTGAAACATATAAAATCATCGCGGTTATCTTAATTCTTTCAAAGCAAAATGTAATTTCTAAATATATGTGGACAAAAAAAATTAATAATATAGTCGGTCCTAATTATTCTAATTAATTTTAAATAACATGATTATTTTAATTTAAAAATGATCTCGATTATCACTGTAAGAGTACATTTGATTACCAAGAGTATCTTAATTATTTGAAAATATGACTTATTATAAAATCTTTAACAATATAATTATGCATTAAAAAATAAAACATATTTACAACATTTTAGATGAAAAAGAATCAATATGGTCAAATTACATGATATCTCACTACGTAAAAAAATCTTCTTTTATTGATACATATAAAAGTAAGAAAAAAACAAAAATAAAATATTTATAATATTAAAAAAAATCTAATCAAGTATTAGTATACTATAATTTTTTTTATATCAAAATGCATTTTTTCATCAATGACAAAAAATATTGAACTTTTAATGTTATTACATTATGTTAGACTGATAAAAAGATAATCTTGTGTTGTTAATCCAATCTTAGTCACTGGATCGATACTATAGTTGCATTTGGTGAACTCCATCTAACCTAGTGAATAATTAATTACAGTCCACGAAATGAGCAAGACCATCAAATGCAACGCAAATAACTTATCAAATTTGAGTAATATTACACTATTTAGTGAAACATGTTTCACACCTTTTTAAATATTCTAAAATTCAATTTTAATGTAATATTTAATACAAACATGTATTTGTACTGTTTACAAAAAAAAAAAAAAGACAATTATATTGCGTATAATATATAGATGTTTTTACAAGGTTAAGATGATATCTGAAAGACCTTATATTTCACTGTTAATTCTTACCACTTACGTTATTTTTGTTTGTAATTTTCAAAGGTTTTGTGGTACTCTCCTTTATCTCTGTCTCCTCAACCAGCATATGTTAATAAAGAAATTCTGACACTTAAATCATTCAAATAACAATATAATGAGAACTTTTCTTTTTTTTTTTTTTCAAAATGCGAACCTCAAATTGAGAGTAATTTGCAGAATTTATATAATTGAAACATAAATAAGTAAAAATAGAAACATTTGAGAGGAAAAGACGTTTACGAAAATATATAACCAAATTGCTTTTATTAGTTGCTATAAATAAAATGATATGATATATTAAAATTACAATTTGTTAATTTTAAGTTCATACTTGTGATGATTTTGGGTAGATATAATAACTAAAAGTTGAACTATTGGTTGGGCTCGTGATTGAGATGAGATTCGTCGATATTATTCTAAAATTATTTTATTATTTTATTTTAATTTAGTCATATTTGATATTTTTGTCATTTTATATTGTAAAAATTATCAACTGTAATTTTTATTTATAGTCATAATTGTCAATTAAATCATACCAAAATTAAAATCTAATGAAAATACATGGATAAATGACCAATTAAAAAGCTTGGAGAACAGAAATATTAATTTTCTCTGTCATTTTTCTTATTAAGATACTTTCATATAATAGAAAAACAGAAGAGCCTTTTTCCCACAGTTAAAATAGTATCACATAGACCTCATTAAATAAAAATGAAAAACTAGGTTTTAGGGTTTATCAATAATAAATTTGTATTAAGAACAATTTATTTCTCTACTATTTTAGTACGAGTAAACATAATTTCCCCCCCTCTTCAGGTCTGTTTCGTTTAAGGATTTAAGAATTTCACATTAATTATAATTTTAAAATCTGATATAATTTTTTATAATATAAAAAGTAGCTCCATAAATAAAATATATATCTTATAATTTAGTTAAATTTTCCACAATTTATTAAGAAAATATAAGTTATAAGTATTTTTAATAAAAATTAACATTTAAATATAATATTATTATTTATTGTATTATTTGATGCATATCAATCCCTAAATAAAGCTATAGCTTATCGTGATGTTAAGCTACCATCTTATTATTTTTTCATATCCTATTTTTTAATACTCTCATAGCATATTTATTAGAGTCTTAAACACTCAAGATTTTGAAATGGACGAGTAGCAATGCTTTATTTTTTTTAAACTAGTTATTTTGTATTTTCAGTTTCAAAATTAATATTAAATTTATTATTACGTATACTTGGTGACGCTCGAGAACCCTTGAGTGGAAAAAATAAAGTTAATTTTATCTTAAATAACAGAAAGAAAAAAAAAGTGAAAAACCAGACACCAAGAAAGGTGACACTGGTAGCTATTTATAGTTCTTGAAGCTGGAAGAACAAGACCAAAAACTCATCTCCTTCATTCCTATTTTGTCTTGTCTCATCCCCACAACATATCGCTCACTTACACTCATCTCCCAAAGTATATGTATATCTCATTCCCAAACGCTCTGCTCTCAGTATGTTAAGAATTTGTGTTCATAAATAAGAGACATAATGAATGTTAACACGAAGAAATCACGGTCCACAGAAGAGGTGCAGAATAGTGAAGACACTAGAAAAGGTCCATGGAGCGTTGAAGAGGACACTCTTCTCCAAAATTACGTTACCACCCACGGCGACGGTCGCTGGAATTCCGTCGCACGCTGTGCAGGCACTTATTATACTTTAAACAATCTCAGCATTGTCGATTCTAGAAAGGATAAAGTTATCTTGTTACTTTTGTTTACAATTTTAATAATGTAAAATTGTGTGCAGGCCTTAAGAGATCTGGGAAAAGTTGCAGGCTAAGATGGTTAAACTACTTGCGGCCCGATGTTCGTCGTGGAAATATAACGCTCCAGGAACAGATAACCATTCTGGACCTTCACTCACGGTGGGGCAATAGGTAATTAACTGGAACATGTTCCTGTTAATATTCTTGTTAGTTTTTTTTTTTTTTTTTTCATTTGCAAGATAGTGGATAACGTAGAATAAAAAAGCTGAGAAATCCACATGAACACGTTAATTAGTGCGCTAAATAATATTTCGTAGGTGGTCGAAAATTGCTCGGCATCTTCCCGGTAGAACGGACAACGAAATAAAGAATTATTGGAGGACTCGTGTGATTAAGCAAGCAAGGAATCTGAAGTGTGACGTGGACAGTAAACAGTTCAAAGATGCCTTGCGTTACGTGTGGATGCCCCGTTTGATTGAGCGGATTCAACCGTCATCGGAAACTCACGACCCGCCCCACCCGAACCCGACTCCTCTGCTCCATCACCCAAACGGGTTACACGGCTCGTGTTCAGGTTCCAACGCCTTGGACTCATCGAGTGCCAAGTTGGAGACTCCTTTGGGCCATAATGTTTCAGTTTCGGGCGTGTATGAAAATTTGGATGACCGAGACTTGGAACAGGGGAATATCACGCTACCTTTAGGTGGTGGGGACTCAATGGAGAGTCTGTGGGATGATGAGAATCTGTGGTTTATGCAGCAACTTTGTGATGATCTGGAAATTAAAGACAATTTCTTTGCGTGACGCAAGTTAAAGCCAGAGAAAGCAGACGAGTGTGTGTGCTAATTTGGTGACTTCGATGTACAAATATCGCAGGTAAAACTGCGTAAGGGTCAGTTCCATGAGTCTGTCCTAGGGTTGAAAAATGCATGCACTTTGCCTTTTCCTTTACTTAGTAAGCTTCTTTCTCATTGTTATTCGGTCTACGCTCTTTTGTAGTTAGAGAGGTCGTGAAAGAGAAGGGAGCTGGAACTGCTTTTACATTTCTATTTTTACTTTGCTTTTATGCATGAACATGGTGCTTGTGCTTGACAATTGCTTCACCGACTCAATAAACAATTTTACTGTCTGTTTGAATGCCATGAAATGAAATGGATGTTGCGTAGAAAAAACAGTAAGAATAAACTGAAAGAGAGTATGGAAGGTATTTGAAAAACAATATTGTTGATGTCTATCTTGGGTCTTTAGTTGTAACTGAATACTATTTTTATATTTTCCTTCATAATTTTTAGTTCTATACTAATGTCAATATTTAGTTGGATCGATTCCAGACTGTCTTCTACTTTGAGTGTTCCACTACTAACTCAAAATAAACCCAATTTCTATTTCTATTCGTGTAACAACCTGTTTAAATAACTATATAATCATAAGTCCAACCTAAACATATAAAGAAAAAAAAAATTTGAACTCGTCTAACTAAGATATACAAAGAAATAATAATCAGTAGTAAGATTCGTTCACATTATGAGTATTAGATTAAACTACTATAATACATAAAAAAGATACTATTTAACCTTATAAAGTTCGTTCACATTATAACTACCAGACTGGTTAAATTAAAATGCATAAAAAATAATATTCAATCTTAGAATTTATCCACATTATAACGGTATAATAACGCAACATAATAATGCTTCAACATATTTATTATGTATATTATTTAACATAAGTGATTATGTTGAGTTTTCTTTTCACAAATTGTTTTGAAAACAACTCTATATTTAACTAAAGGGGTTATATAATTTATTATGAGACTTATTTATTTTCAATATTTTTAAATATGCTAAATGAATAAAGTAATTATAGTAAACAAATAATAAATAAGTAATATAATAATATTTTAATAAAACTATTTATTCGTTTGATGATATTAAAGAAGAGGAGAGAGGGAAAAAAGAAAGGAGAAAGGTCGAGTGGTTTGTTTCAATCGAAGGGGAAAAAAAAAAGTGGTAAAAACTAGAAAGAATGATTCAAAAGGCGTTTTCTCGCACAAATGAGGTAAAAAAAAAATAGAAAATGAGAGTGAGACACAAAATGATAGAGGGCTTAATTTGTTTATTTTTTATTCAAACAATAATAATAAAATAAATAGTTCAATAAAAACATTTTTTTATTATTTATCTTCTCAACGAAACAATCTTCTTTCTCATTTACTTTTAGTTCTTTTTCTTCTTTTCATTTCTCATCTTTCTCGTGTGACGTGACTACTTGAACTTCAACATGTTTACTACGAAATCTTTGTAGAGTTGTCCATTTTTCTTAAACTCTGAGGATACTCCCGGGCTGAAGGTCGATGATGGCTTTCACAGTATAAATAGATATATAACGCTCTCTTTTGATGGTGCCATGGATATTAAGTTCAATCATTTCACCAACAAATTTCATGGTGATGCTCGCAAAAACATCAAGTTTAGTCTTCAGAAATTTTAATTCACTAACTTGAGCTGTTGTCATTTTCAAGTCCATGGTGAGGCACAAAGATGAAGAGGACATAAAATATAATTAATTGAACTGCCAATACCATTAATGTTCCAATATTGCATCATTCCTCGTCTTGACCATGGGGACGACGCACTGTTCAAGAAGTTTACCAAGGTTAGCACCAATCCCACCCTTTTCTTATTAGCAGCAACTATACTTATTTCTGTAAAAATAACTTTCTAGTTTTTTAGTAGTAGAGTCCTTCCATTTTATTAGTATTTTTTTAATTTTTGTTTTAACGATACTTATATGTATAATTAAAAGTAATAAATACAATATAACCTACATTGAAAGGACAGTATGCTTGAAAAAAACTAGAAGTATATTTTTACTAAATTTGAATTTAATTTAATGTTTCTTAAGTGTGTAAAGATTTTGAAAAAATAAAATCAAATGAAGAGAGTATCAATAAACACAAAATTGATATGAATATATTATTGACTCTATTTGTCAAAACTAGTTAAACTAAATTGTAGTTGATAAGTTAATTTTTATTTCATAAACTAGCTGTTAGTTGATAAGTTTTTAACGTATAAATTTTAAGATGATAAACTAATTTATTAGAAATACTTGATAAATTAAGTGATGAACTGGTTCGAAAAAATATATTTATTTAAATTATTATAGTATCAATGAAATTTGTGTTTTTAGATGACAATGTATTATTATATATTTTTATCTACATATATAAACACTATTTTTGAGTATGATTCAATTTTTTTATAATTTTAAAGTTATTCAAAGTTAATGTTATGTTTGGATAATTATCATTTTTCAATTAAAAATATATTTTAAATATATTAAATATAAAATTAAATAAATATGCATTAGGCCATATAATTTACCAAAATGAGGTTGTGAATTTTGAGTAGCATTCTTGTGTTTGGCTGCATTCATTGAGAGTGTGACACGAATGAATTGGAATAGTGTTCATAGGAAAACATTTCATGTTTTGACGACCAAATGTCCCTACCATGGATCGCCCTGTCACCAACACCTGCGCGTGCTTCACCTTTTCATTACATATTTTTCTCAGCCTCAACTGTTTTCTATACATGCATTGCATAGACTATTGATGTGCGCATTCACTTGCATTGAACATTCAAATCACCACGATTCTCAGGCTGATCTTACTTTTCGTCACACATCCCTCTGCTGAGCACAAACACAAACACTAGGTAGGCATATTACAATCCATCCATATACTCAACCAATCATACCCACAATCCATCTAATGAATGTAAACATGAGTGTTAATGAATCCATCTGATGAATGAAAACCGCAAAAACTGATATTGGATTCCACAAATTTCAGATTTCATTTTGAAAAACTATTCTTCAGTCCAACTAAATCAAAGTCATATAGTATATGATTTATTAAATTGTAACAGATCTTCAACTGAAAGTGTCAAGTAAGACCATTGTTGACGTAGAGTTTTATTTGTATATTGAGGTTCAAACTCAAAATTAGTGATTAAATTAAAACAATATATTATGAATTGATTTATTCGGTGATAATAATATTAATCTGTTACATGTATGTATATATGCATATAAAAGATTATTACATGATCTTTAAAAATCATTAGCAGATTCTAGCAATAGTGTTTTCTGTTTTGTGACTGATACAATTAGAATTTGCCTATAGCAGTGTGAAAAACGATTTATTTTTTCATCTTTGTATAATAATTGCTTACGTTTCAAAATATTATATATGGAAGGCCTAAGTTATAATATTATACCTGTCTTATTTAATTATATTTACCTTAACTGACTTGCTTTTGCCGTTGGGAAATCAAAGTAAATATTTAATTAAATCTCTTTTGAGACTGACATCAAAGAAAGAAAATGATGGGAAATTCTGCAGAGGCACATAATATGTCAATTTTATCCCAAAATATACCCCCTTTGTTTTTTTAATCTCATTTTCCTTCATTCACTGCATTGAGAAACTTTCCAATTTATTTTTATTTTTTCAATTTTTTACAAGCATATTCTGAAAAGGTAAAAAGAGATGTACGATGATAGTTTTCATTTGAAATAGGCAATCGGAACTCCCTGGTAGGTGCCCTGGTTTTTATTTCCATTATACTTTAGCGGAAACACGTGCCTTCTACCGGTTCTATATCCAAATTTTTAATTTAAGTAATACTGTTTTAAAAATATATTTCTAAAAAAATAATTTAAAAATTAAAAAAAATATGACTTCATGATTTTAAGTAAGAAAATTAAACAATTATATTTAGAAAAAATAATTATTCGTTTTTTAAATAAAAAATATTTTTATTTATTAAAATATAAAATTATCTAATTAAAAATCATAAATAAGTTAGGTAAAAAAATCCTTTCAAGAATAAAATTATCAAATAAAAAATATTATAAAAATGTATTCTTTTATATAATGGTATAACAAAGGTAATATGTATATATCAATTCATTATTTATGTGTTATGATTATGTGTATGAAATTAAATATATTTAAACATTATTTCTATAATCTCGATAAAAATATTTATTTTTTATAATTTTATTGCGAAGATAATTATATTTTTATTGTAGATAAAATATTTTAGAATTACTTATTTTTTATATTCTTTTTGCTTTTATACTTTAATGTTTATTTTAAAAGCTACATAATAATATTTACTATCAAATAACTTTATTAATTTTTTTATATTGATTTGACAATGAAAGTTATAATTAAATATATTTTTAGTGTTTGACAATTTTACAGACTTTACGACTAGTCCCCAGTCAAATTTTTCTTCACTTTTAGTCCATGAAATATTTATAATTTTTATATTTAGTCTTTAAAAAATATTTATTTATATTTTATCTCATTATTATGCTTTTTTAAGTGATATCTAAAGTATTTCCGATTTTTTTTATTATATCTGTGTTTATGATATAATGATCTACCATGTTAATCTAAGTAAGATATTGATTCGTAAAAAAACACTTAATCTTTTTAAGTAAAATTAAAGGTTTAAAGTTAGATGAAAAAATAGAATTGAAAAGACCTTACTAAAAGTTAGCAACTATGAACACCCCCCCTTCCCTTCTATCTTGGTTCTGTCCATTATGAACAACATAGGTGTTTCTCTGTCTTGAAATGTCCCACCATCCAATAAAGGTTAAAGAACAATAAAGAGCCCTTACTTTTTTCGTACCAAAAGGGGAAAAGAACCAATTAGTTTGAATGCATTTGTAAAATATTTTATGAATGCATTTAACGGTGTCATAATTAGTTTATACTCAATTACACATAGGATCACAAATAGCAAAGTCATGATTAATTAATGTGAGATTAAAATTACTTTGAATATATTTTATTCTTTTTATGTTGGAAAAATAGATATAAGATTCTTAAACCAAATATGTTTATTAGCATTTTAATATCACAACACCTTTGACACAGGAATATGGTAAAAATGAAAAGACTTATAGAAATGACTGTACATTAAAGTGGTGGTAGCATAATTTTGGTTCAATGGATGTAGATCCCAAACACATCCTTGACTTATTTTTACTGTGTTCATGCACGGCACCCGTGGCAGAGTGGGAGCATATCCTTTGCGTAGAATGTGCCAAATCCATTATTCATTTATTTGTTGAGAATACAAACTGAAGTGATGGTATGAAACAAGTGCAGATGCATCACAGTAACACCATAATGGGAGATCCTTTATTTTTAGAATAATGGGAGATTACAATAACTATATATATAATAAGGGTAAAATATAGTTTTATTTCTCTATAATTTCAGTAATTCATTTTTATATAAGGGTAAAATATATTTTTCTTAAATATTTTCATTTTAAATTTTATGTTTCAAAATTTATGTTTAGTTTAATTACACATTTAATGAGTATAATTGATGGATAATTGAACTTTTCTTCAATGTTTTTTCGGTAGAAAAAGTTATAAAAAACTGTAAAGTGGTTTTTTTACCAGAAAAATTATTAATTTCTAACTAGAGACATTCTTGCCAAAACCAATATTATCTTCAGATTGTGCTGATATGTTATGTTTTAAATGACGACTTTTCAAAGTATTAATCTTAGGGGTGAAGGGAAGAAAAAAAAATATTATTATAATTGCATTTGAATCATAGAATCATTCCAGCAATTTAAAATATTCACTATTAATGACTAGTATCTCCCATTTCACTGTGCAAGTTTCTAATTCATGCCGAATGAGTAGGATGAATAAATATAAGATTCACAGAAATTTTTTGACCACAAGAATATTTCGACTAAACCCACCACCGTGTGTTAACTTTTGTTTTGATCATGGCATTTATTCTCAATCAACTTTGGTGCTCATTCATTCGCAGGTTCACCATTATCTTCATCTCCCACATCTCCGTTTTCTAATATATAAAACATTTTGAACAACATTCCACAGAATCATAGTTGGATTGAGTGACAATAATTTAACCCAAGTTCTGTGTTGGGAATCAAACTCACATATATTATAAATATAAGACACTTTTTTTAAGCGATATATTTCAAACAATGAAAATTAAATTAAATTTTACATAAATAAATAAGATCTCATTCAATCTAAAATCTTAAAACATTAAGTTTATAGGTTTTTATTTTATATGTCATTTAATAATTTCATTTTAACTTAATAAGAGACTTAAACTCACACTTAAATATTTAATATAATATTTTTTGTGTATTATGAAAAATATATAAAAGAATATTTTTTGTGTACATAAAAGAGTATATTCTACATAGAAAAGTGTATATATTTTCTGCCAAAAGTTTTTAATAGAAAAAATATACATGTAATAAATGATTTTGTAGTAGTGACTTTGTTGTGTATACTTTTTGTTTGGTACGAAATTAATTAACAGGAGTAAACAGTTTTTTCTGTAGTTTGCCAAGGAATAATGTTCTAGGCATAAATTCTCTACGAATAAGGCATTTTATGACTGTTTCTATATATTAATTAAAGCATGTAACACCCGCATAGAGAACCAACATACCTTGAGAAGTTAACAGAAACACCAATAACCAACAGGTGATGAAAAATCTTCAAAGATTTCAACAAAAGAGTTTTTGTAACAAAATTGGAAAGATAGAGTTAGATATATGTTTGCTATAGATTATTCTTGAATGGTAAGATATAAGTGAAACATTTGAAGTGAATCTCTTGATTTATTATGTTTATTATTAAAGAATTTAGTTTATAATCATCTCATGGAACTCACCCAAGCTTTTAACATGAAAATATATTCTCAAAGCCATAAAAGACCTTAGATTTTGCTTAATTGGATAGATGATTGAGTCGACTAATTTTAGACTAACATGTTGGCTTTATTTTGTTTACTTGAACTTGAGTGACCAAGACCTAAAGTGAAACCCTTAAAAGAAAATTCTAAGTTGCAAAACCATGAAAATATAACACCTTCCATACTAAGAAACCTACGGTATCTTTCTTTGTTAGGAACATTTTCCTCAAATGTTTTATTGAGTGTCAGGTTCGAAGATTAAACCCCAAACACTACCACAAACTTTGTGAAAGGTGTGGATCACTTCGACCACAACCCTCAGTTGCTTCTACGCTTGTTAAACCTTTGCTTTTTAAATGGAAAAGAAGAGTTTTGGTAAATGAAGCAAGAATTGTGTTCCATGTGTGATTCGTCCAATATGTTAATATGCTGCGTTTGGGAAGTTTACCTCTTCTTTGGTTGCTTTTAAGCATTGTGTGTTTTTGTGCTTAGAATGGTATTTAGCACGTGTGACCCGATGGGTCCATGGTCTAACTTTGAATCTTAGGTTACTGTTTTTTATCATTTTGTGTCATACTTATATTTTGATGAATGCCTATACTTTATTATTTTTGTGAAAATTTTAATTTATTATGTTTCCTCCTGTACCTTCTTTAAGACAATATCAATTTTCTTATCTTTATTTTTTTAAAATGTTTTATTTTAAATTATTTTTTATTTCTTTAAAAACTCTATTAAATATAGAACAAGTTAAGCATTTTCTCATTTGTATATAATCACCAAAAAATTATTATTAAAATAGTCTTTAACTTTTCTAAAATTATTAGTTTTCAATATACACTTCATATATTTTTTATTTCTATTATAGTTAAAATAATGTTACGTTCACATTTATGTCTCTCGTGTCTACTGAACATATTTAAATGATCTCTTATAGTTTTCATCTTAAAAAGTGTATGTTAAGTTAAAAAAAAAAAAAACTGAGAAAAAACATTTCACTTTAGGACCTTTTTTTCTTCTATCCAACAATTTTCTTGGTACACTTTCTATGCATTTCGGCGTATATATTTATAATAGGTTTTACGGAATGTATTTTGTACATTCTAAGAGGCTGATTTAGAAATGCAAGGGGGTGTCACAAGAATATTTATAGAGCCTAGGAAGTTGGATTCCTTTTTTTTTTTGTTACTAAACAAATGACAATCGAAAGTTCGAGCCCGGCCCACTCATCTCTAAAACGAGGCTTTATTGTTTAGGGTTTAGAAACGACGACGTACGTTCTGTTGTTCTCGGGTTCGCAGAAACCCTAATATGCTTCCTATAAATTCAGAACGTGCTCTCCAATTCCAGGAGCTCCCAAAACTCCTGCATCTGTGAATTCGGCGAAACCTTATTGGAGTACTTGTTCATTCGATCTTAATTTTAATTCACCGCTTTTTGCGTTTGTGTTCATCATACTGTACTCGATTTACGTTTTGTTTTGCGGTGAATTTTGACATAAATCGTATGAGATCACGGTGATGACTCCATAAAATTCAAGCTCAACAGACTGGAATGCAGAGCATTCTCTCTTCGAGAGATAGCGTTGCGTGTCGACTACCCCGCTGAACTGAGTGATCTCTTCTGTTTTTGTTTTCGTTATTATCACGGTTTTTTTTTATGTTTTTGGCTTCTGTTTATATTTGTTTGTTTTCGTTCAATGATTATTATTGTGAACGATGTTTATTTGTGTGGGAAAGTGTGATCGCAATGAAGATGCCAAAGCTCCCTCTTCTGAGATTTGGAATTGAGGAAAATTGCTGGCAGAATCGAACCATAAAATCTTAGCCATCACTGAGTGATCTCTTTCCCCTGTGAACTTTTGCCCATTTTGGCTCTATCCAACCTAAATTTTGATTTTCTAATGATTTAATTTATTTTGTTTAAAAAGAAATTTTGAATGACAATTGAGGTCAGTGATGAATTTATTTTGCCTACATTGGCTGATAATCTGGTTTGTTATTTGATTGTGATGTTTCCAAACATCTGAGACCTCCTTGATGTTTATTCCAGTAGCAGATATACTAGAATTATTTTGTGTTTTGAGCATAGCTAGCTATATTACATTATGTATATAATGTTTAGAATATTCAGGTTACAAAAATTTCACGTTGGAACCCAATAATAAGTTTTAAGATTAGCATAATTCATTTACTTGAAGATGTTAGACAATTTTAAATACTTAGCATTACTTTTTTTTTTTTTTTTTGAAAACTTAAAAATGAGTAGATAAAATATAGAGATAAAGATAATTTTCTTTTTTAAAACCAGTCCAAAATTCGGTATTATTTTGAGTAATTTAGTTTACTTAATTTTTTTTTCTTTAATTTAGTACATTTGTTTTATTCTTAAGGTGAGAAGAGTTAGAGATAATCTAACAACTGTGTAGATAGTGGTTGTAGAAGAGGTGTCTAACTTCTAGTTTTTTAATCTGTTTTAGTATTTTAATCTATGTCTTGAATATTAAGACCTTAATTTAATAAATTGTTCAAAAAATATAGAAGTGTTTTTACGAATACACTAAAAATTAAAGAGAAATATATTTTCAAAAACGAAAGAAAGACTAATCATATAAGAAGGATTAGATTATTAGATTTTTCAGGTCAATTTAATTCATGTAAAGAAGATGCCTCATCTAAAAACTAACATAATGACAAAATAACACATATTTGATGACTTCACACAATATAAGGTACAAAATGAAGAATAATATTACATGATTCTATCATATTTGAATATTGAGTCATCTTTTAACATTGATATTTTTATTAATTTATAAAAGAGATAAAGAAAAAAGTATGAATAAAAAAGATATGTGTGGATGAAAGAAATATTTGTAGATTAAGGAACGAACATTGATAAAAAAAAGATGAAAAAAAAAGCGTAGATAAAAAAAAAATACTTGTAAATAAAAGAAATGAATATTAATTAAAGAGATAATGTGAGAAGATTTATATAGATTTTAGGAAAAAATAAATCATAAACAATGAGATTTAAATAATTTACTTTCATCAAATATAGACTTCTCGATTAAAAATAATCTACTATTCCTATTCATTGTCATAAACGAGACAATTTCATAACATGACTAATTTAAATAAAACATATTAACATTAACTTAATCGATGTTAAGTTAAATATAACTTTAAAAAAATATAAACATTAAAAATAAATAAAATTAAGGTTACCTGGACCAATTTTAATATGCTACAAACATAAATATTTTCTACTATTAAAAAAATTAAAAATATCAGTTATCTTATAATCATCTTAATCAACTCCATTAATGTTGAATATAAAGGTAGGCTTAACCAACTATAATATGATATTAATATAAATATTTATTTATTAAAAAAATTAAAAGTTATTAGTATTGACTTAGAATTAACTAGGCCAACTTTGTTATTAGTAATTAAATTACTTAAAAAATATTTTACACTTTTTAACATTTAAATAAAAAATCACCCACTAATACTTGAAAGCTAATATAATATTCTATTGTTGTAAATGCATTACTTCAAATATAAGGAACAACGACCTTTACATAATCACGTTGTTTAAGTCAATTAAAATTATTATTAACAGCAAATTTTTTAGTTATTTAATACAGTTATTAATTATATGCTAAAATTAAAGTTAAAAATAATTACTTATAATATTAATGACTTTACTTGCACTGATTTTCACGATTGCTGATAGGGAAAGTATTTGTTGTATAAAAATTAGGTCAGTCATATTTTGACAATGCAAACAGTAATTTACTTTTATTTAACATTGAAAAATAATAATATTTTATTAAGATATTATATTTTATTATAAAAAGCAGGAGTAAAATGGTGTAAGTTTTGTAAATAGTGTCAAAGTATATTTATTCTAAAAATTATTCACTGCTTCTTTAATAAAACATTTTCAGTCTGATATTAATATAAGCCGCTGATAGCAAACCCAAATATTTTCGTCCAGAAAACGAAATTTTGACATAAGCACGTTTTGCAAAATCGCGTAGAACGTGTCAACTCGAATTTACTGAAACAGACGTATGAAATTTCTTGAGCAAGAAAAATTGGCCAGATACAAGACCCCTCCATTTTTCTCCTCTGGGAGTCAGAATGCTGACCAAAACCCACTGTGTATTTGACTCGCAATGTTCAAAGCTTATATTTTAAGGTCCACTTCTCCCATAAACGTGTCCAGAAGTCAAATAGTCAACGCTAGATCCCAGGTCAAATTTTATAAAACACAAAAAGCTAAGGAATAAAAACTACTTTCATATCTATTCACCAATTAATAATTCATAGTTGGTGTACAATTTAGCAGCCCACTAAAACGGTTCTGGAATAGAAAATTACTTCATACCAAAAGTGCAGATCCTCCTAAATTCAACGACACATGAGTTTGGTCTCAAATCTCTTTATATACACTCACCTTCACTGCCATTTTTACTTAACCGAATTAGCCAAAACCAAATTTTCAACCAAAAACTACTCTTTCTCTCTCTATCTCTCACGCATAACACTAACACAGAAAAGAAATATCACACGAATTAAGTTGGTAATTTGTGAGATGGAGAGAAGTTTATCAGAAAATGGGTCTTCAGGAACATATGGAAGCAGTGAAGAGGAGATGTCAATAACGAAAGGTCCATGGACAGAGGAAGAGGATTCAGTTCTCTTCGATTACATCACTGTCCACGGAGAAGGTCACTGGAACTCTGTCGCTCGCAACACAGGCATGCAAAGATATTTCTTTATACGTATAAGCACTCATGATTCATCAATATTAATCAAATCAAACTCTTGTTTTGAACTTCAGGTCTAAAACGAACGGGCAAAAGCTGCAGACTACGATGGTTGAACTACTTGCGCCCTAACGTTAGACGTGGGAACATAACCCTCCAAGAACAGCTCATGATTCTTGACCTCCATTCCCGATGGGGCAACAGGTAGTACTATATATATCATCATCATCATTTGTGTTTATTCTCGAACATGATAAAGTAGAGAACTTTTCATGCGTTTGGGATAGAACACGTTAAAGGGGTGTTGTGCTATTTGTTTAGGTGGTCGAAAATAGCTGAACATTTGCCGGGGAGAACAGACAACGAGATTAAGAACTACTGGAGAACGAGAGTGGTAAAGCAGGCCAAGCAACTGAAATGCGATGTGAACAGCAAACAATTCAGAGACACGTTGCGTTTTGTGTGGATGCCACGCATGCTGGAGCGGATTCAGGCTCAGGCTTCATCATCGGGCCAAGTGCAAACCACCTTAATCTCCAACGTTCAAGCCCACAGCGACCCTTGTGGAGGGGCCACCGCCGCCGCCACTGCCACTGCCACCTCCAGTAACCCGGGCTTTCTGTCAGAGGCTTCATCGGCGGTTGATGTCCACGAGCCGTGTCTCTCTGATTCCTGTGCCTCTTACAGTTTAATGGGTTGTGGAAGTTGGTCATCGTATGGTGCAGAAGAAGGTTACTCGGAGATGGCACGTTTTGGTGGGGTTGACATTTGGACGGACGAGAATATTTGGTTCTTGCAGCAGCAGCTCGCTGATGACTTCTGACGAATTAACAGTTTTCAATTTAACATGTTATTCCATAACTCACACCACGTTGTTTCTAAGTTGAAACTGCAAGCTCCTCGTTATTCATCAACTGTAATACGCGTTAAACATGTTTTTTAAAGTTGGGTTACATTAATTTTAATCTATCAACATGATTGTAATGTAAACTTTAATAATTTCAAGAGAAGTGGCATTTGTTTATTGAGCGTGATTTGTACTGGGCCACGAGTACTTTTCATGGATGATAAAAGTCTACTTACACACAAATGAAACTGTAATTGGTAGTAAAATCGTTTGCAGAAATTATGTGGCACTCCTCCGGTTAAAAGGTTGACAAGATGACTATTTTACACACTAACACCATTCAAGCTCAGTGTTTGAACATATATAGATTGTTTGGATCAGAGATCGAGTAGCAAATGCAAAAATAAGACTCACTGTAAGGTTAGTCTACTATGAAAAGAAAATGGAGAATGAAGTGAATCAATCAAATTCTTGACCACTTGTCAATCAATCAAAATTTGAGAGAATAACAGCAAGGTGTTATTTTGAAGATACTATAGTTTCTCAGTCTTTTACAAATTTTACTATGGTCTCTCTCGTATTCAACAAGACAAACAAACAAAAATCAAATTATAGAGATGTAATGAGATATTAGGAGACGTATAGTAGTTCACATGTTATAGTATTTGAAGTGTTTAAGACGAAAACAATTTTATTCAACATTTTATGAAGATTGATTCAGCGAAATTTTATCGTTTAATCATGTTTAACATGTAACTTCTGTGAAATTTAGTAGATAATCTCAATAAATTATCTAGTCTTTTAGTATCTATTAAAACATAGACATTTATTGAAACCTTTAATAATAAGAATCATTATTAACGTGTCTTTCTCATTAGTTTAAGATATGTTTCAGATGAGTAAGTGATAATGATATTACTATATAGAAAAGACATTTGTATTATAAGAAGTTATAGTTTAAGTTTACTCTATGAGAGAAACTTAAAGTTATACCCTCTAAATCTAGTAAATTTAGTACAAATATATATTAAAGTTCATTAACACTTCAATCAAACTAGATTAATTTATATATATAATTCTTTCTTGTTCTTCCTTCAGTGTTTACCTTCTATTCCCTATATTATGTGAGTTTCTCTATTTTCATTCTTTATGGTAGAGGCTATACACAGTAAATAGAGCTAATTCCTTACACACCCCTATACTCAAACATGATAACCACGATTGGAATCTTTCATATGTCTCTCATTGCTATTCCCAGGCGTGAACAAGCGCTAATGAATGAAGATGTAAATTTTTAACTGAAATACTTAAAGAAAGGAGATAATAAATATAAAAAGTTGATCAATCATAAGAATGTATCTCCGTTGGTGCAATTCATGTTCGTGTAGTTTAGCATTTTGTTTATCACAGATCTACGCTAGAATGTTTGAAAGAGAGAGACGTGATTGATTATAGAATTAATGACAAAAGGATCCTAGTAGAAGATATAAGTTCTTATAATTTTGAGATTAAAAGTTGGGTTTGATTATTAGGGAAAGGAATGGAAAATTAATCGGGAAAGTAGGAGTAACTTGGAAGTTACGGCCTATACACTTGTGTTATCTAGAAGAAGCGAGCTTTGTTTGACATTAAATGATTTAATTTGGGATATTCATTATAATATTATTTAAATTCGATGACTTTGTCGTTGGAGCTGAGGCACTCATGGCCGCAACCTTTGAAACTGACTTCTAAATTCTTCTTTTTGTGAGTTGTTCACACTTAACTGAAGTGTCAACTTTCTTCGCTTTTCTTACATTCTTCCGACGATGCGTGGTCACTGCACAGCTGAGCCAAAATGTTGTGTTCCTATAATTCTTTTAATTAGTTTTTTATTCATTGTTGTAGATCTTAAGATAAGAAACATATATACATCTCAAAAACTAAAGATTAAATCATAATATATAAATACATATGAATCTCATCGTATACAAATCTATTTTATAAGATTAAATCAAGTTTAAAGTTTACTATCGATCTTAACAAGGTTTGTTAACCGAGTTGAATTATCCACAAATATTAATTAATATTCTATTTTGAGCGGGAGTAATGTATTGTAATAAAATGGTATATGATACACTACTCTGTTTAAAGAAAGAATGCACCCATGATTATTGTTCAATATTTCACGTGAACGAAAAGTAGATGAAGGAAGAAAAACTATGCAAAAAGCAGAACAAAACTCGAGAGATAAGAAAAAGAAGCAATACATTGCATGCGAAAAGCTAACAGTTAAAACACGAGTGCTATAATAATACTTATAAGCGAAAAAACAGAGCATAATTGTTATAAGCGCTTAAGCGTAAAACAAAGGGGCTTACCGCAGGAGCAACTAAGAAAAGGCAAAAGTTATCATATTGTGGGATTAAATTAGTGGTGGAATACCACATGACTGACATGAAAAATAAGTATTTTTTCTAGCAACATTTGAACAACAAAGAAATGTAAAAGATCTGATACAAATTTTTTACACGGGTGAAATTGTGTTAATAAATAATATAATTTAAAATCAGTTTGAGAATAACTTAAATTGAGATTCCGGATTTAATTAATTTTAATAAATCATCAGCTTATCTTTTAATTTAAAGACCTTCAATCACTAATAAAGTCCTTCTTTGTAATAATAGTACAACATTTTACATTGAAAAATCCGATAGTGTGATGATTACCATCATATCAGAAATACCGCGAATTAAAATTGGACTTCAGTGGTGTCATATTTTTCACAGCACTACCACTTCAACGGACATTTTTAAATTGTAAATAAAGAAATCCTAAGAGCTTTTCAAAGAATATAAAAATGTTCCAAACCAAAAAAAGACTCAAGAAAAAAAAAAAAAAAACTACCCAGTCCTTACTCCTCCCAAGCCATGACTGAAACTGTGATGGGTATCTAGCTGGGCCTTGAAGAGATCAAGTCTGGAATCTCCAAGGCGTGAAGAATATGTTGCTTGCTTGTACTGGGCCCATGTGAAGGGCTTATATAGACTTTGATTTTGTGGTGGTGACACCATCTCTGGTAGAGGACCGATCCACCAGTCAAGTGGTGGTGCTGCAAAGTACATCATTGACATCCTTGCCTCCAACGTGTTGGTCAATGCCCTGTGCCTCACGCTCATGAACTTTCCATTTGTCATAACCTTCATTCATGTCAAACAAATTTTATCACTGCATAATCATGTGTGTTTAGAAATGAACCTTGGAATATTAGAGTGATGTTAGATAATAGTAAAAGTGAGGAACCTGCAAGACATCGCCAACCATGACAAAGAAATTGGTGGGGTCGGGAGGGACAGGAAGCCACAGCCCCTCACGGGTGAAAATTTGAAGGCCACCCACATCGTTGGAGCGCATGATGGTCAACATCTGAGGGTCAGAATGCGCCCCAAAACCGATGCTGTTCTTGTTACCACCCTTCGACTTCACCTTCAGTGGAGGGTAGTGATTAATCCTCAGAACAGAATCACTATGAAAATCTCTGATAAGCCTGCTAAGACCAAACTTGTCTGAGACCCTTAACCCTTCAACCACCAGATCTAGAATCTCGCACGTTACTTCTTTCACTACTTCCACGTATTCCTTCACAATAACACTACCAAACACAAACACAGGAACATGGTTTAGGACTACCAATAACATCTCATTACCATAGAATAAAAGGGGAAGAGAAATGGTTTAGGAAAAGATATCTTTGTTTGGGTTTTGTCAGTTACTAAATTGTTAGTGATCTAAGATTTGGTCTATTGTGGGGAAACAAAAGGACAACATGGTCACGCTCGCGAGATTGTACGAAGAGAAACCGATGCAAGTTATGGTAGCACAAATAACTTGAATTTGTTGTCCTTTCTAACGAAGGTTCATGAACTGTGAAAGAGTAACATGGTTGTCGTACAATTTACTTTTCTTTCATGTGATGGGCCATTGGGCCCACCCTGGCTCGCAACTAGCCCTGTTCAATCAAAATCATTTTCAGTTTTTATTTGCCTCTTATCTCTCTAACATGTTAGACTAATTACATATATAAGCTACAAATTGCTGCTTACATTTCAATTTGGTCTACATTGGTTAATATAACACATTATCTGTTAGTAATGTAAAAGTTTAGTGAATAAATGAATTGAAGGAGCTAATATGTTGCAAGCCAACCATTATAAAAGTAATTACATAAAGGGGACGATTTTTTGCACTAAATTAGGACGTGGTCATAAACTAGAATGATAATACAATTTAATGAGTTATGTGTTCAGTGCATTTATGGTATCACTTTTATACTACTTTAAAAACGATAAAATACAATAAAATAAACCTTTTAATACAGTCATTTTGAATCAAGTGAATGTAACACATGCCCACATAAATGGTGCTTTAGAATCATTTCCATTACTTTTTTGATACATTTGGATTATTGTTTCCTTACTGAAATTAGAGAGTTTAAAACCTGAGAGTAGAGTTGTGAAATAGATAGACTCTCCTAAGAATGAACTTAGTTTATTAGGCAAAAATTGGATACACTAAAATTGCAAATTATGGTATGTACTCAAGTTAAACCTGACTTACTAAAAACTATATTCATTTAAGTTTAACTTGTAGTAAGTTGGATTACCTCACCAACCTATAAGGGAAAGCAAAAACAAACTCCAAGAAGACAAAAAAAAATTTACACTGTTCACGCGTCTCCTTCTTTTCCACTCTTCTTTTGCCTTATTTATTTTCTCTCAAAATCAAAATCTATTAATTCACCCGCACATTGTAAGCTAGTGTTTGCTTTTGATATACATATTAATATAATATTTAGAATTATAATTTATATGTATTATTTTATATATTATAATGTATTATGTACATATTAATGTAATAATTTAAATTTATTTCAGTTATTGAAGAAAAAAAAACATAAAACTAAAAGTTATATTTTAAAAATAAAAATAAAAAAATAAGTGAGTTGGTTGATTTAAGTGGTTGAACTTAATCAAAGTTTGTTATTTCTAAACTTAAACTTAGTGATAAGTGAATTGAACTAAGTTGACTACCGTTTAAAAGAAAAATATATTGAAAAAGAAACACATACAAAACTTATAAGTTATTTTTTTAAAATAGGTAAGTTAGTTTGTTTAATCCACTGTAGAATAAAGTTTTTTTTTAAAAAAAAAATTATTGGTGTGTCGAGTTGGGAGATTCCACGTTAAAAAATAGTGATAGCTATTAATAGCTATTTATATTACACTCCAGTAATATATACAGGTCGAAAAACAGGTGTAATTGACACTGTTGACATTTTTTACCATGCTCCATTATAACTTTTTACATATTATATTAGTTTTATTTTATGAGATTTTATTTGTTACATGAAAAAATTCAAATATATTATTTATCATATATTGTATTGAAACTATGTTGTAGTCAAAATCAATTATAACAGATGAACTATTTTAAAGATTCATAACCTAATTACATCTATATTTAAAATGTGAGTAATTAATTTTATTCTGGTCTACGGTAGTCTTTCTTTCAACTATTTGTTAGGTATACTTATTTGACATTTATAAAAAAAGATAAAGTTATTGTAATGGCCAATCAACCAAAAAAAATAACATTTCATCCTTTCAAGTATTTAAAATTATTCAGGTTAATATTTTAAGTCTGATAAAAAGAAATCAAATTGACTATTAATAAACAAAAATACTAAAATTATATAGATTTGTAGAGAGAGAGAGAGAGATAAAAAATGAAATTAATTTTATTCTCTGGAAGTTTGAGCGTGTATGAAAATAAAACGTTTTGTTTGGTTAGTTTATGTCGTTTTGAGGCGTAAGGGAAGAATGAGAAAGAAAGTGGAAGGAACCTGAATTTGGTGGAGTCGTTAGCGATGGTTTTGGATCTCTGGGCGATGGAGAGAGGGTTAGCATGAAGTAGAAGGTACTCGAGGTCACCCATATCTCCATTGGGCCCAATGTTGGTGAAGCCGTAACCGAATGGGCTTGCGGGCCCAGCCCGAAGCTTCTCGTGGGTGGGCTTTGAGAAAAACTCTGCACCCTCCTCTTCCAATCTTGCAATAACCTCCTTCGGCACATTGTGGTTAACGACTCTGAAGAAACCGTATTCCTCGCAGGCTTTCACCACACTTTGCGATAACTGTGACCTTTCCATGGATAGGTCAATGGTTGGGATTCTCATTGCCTTTGTTTTATTGCAAGTTTTCTTGGTGGGTGTTGGAGAAGGAACAACCATTGCTGTGAGTGTAGTATATAAGAGAAAATATCTCCTTTGATTTGATCGATGGACAACACCTAGCTTTGCAGGGTTTAGACTATAGATATAGACTAGGTCGTCTTCTTCATAAAGCTGCTCTTATGTGTGTGTATATATAATCCAAGGATTAAAATTAAGATACATTCATGCAATATAACTAATATTAACAAAATGTATATTATTATTATTGATTTTTTTATTTTTTTTGTTTGTGGATGTGCTTTTCAAAATGAATCGGAATAATAAAAGCTGCTTCACTTTTTATGGGAACAATAAAACATTTTCCTTTTTCATATTTTTCTACACTTTTGGTTCATCACGTACCACTGCATTCGTAGCGGTGGACAATGCTTTTGGACAGCCTTTGGTTGTCAAAATCTAGAAACATGAGAAAAATGATAGAAAAGTGTATCATGATAGATGATTTGACGTATGAGGAAGAGAAAAATAAAAGGTTTTGGGGTTTGTAATTTGTGAGTGTTAAATATTTATATATTTTTATTTTCTTTATATTATCTGATCGCCTGTTGTATATATTATTTTTTAAATTTATTTTTTCTCTTTTTTTCTGTCACTGTCCACCCAAATGGAAAGGACATTGATAATTTTTGAAGAATTAGTTGTTGAAACTAGTTGGGAGGGAAACTGAAATAATGGAGTGCGTGAACCGGAAACATTGAACACGATCCATTGCCTTCGCTTCCATCGTCCTCTTCAAACACATGTAAAAAAAAGTTGCAGATTTTGTGGACCTTCTTAGATTCAAAGATTCACTCAAAAAGAAAAATAAATAAATAAAGAAGGACCCATATTTTAGGTTTACTTTTTAGTATGCAGGACCCATATCTTGTTGGGGGAGGACTAACGAATTTTTATTTTTATTTTTAAATTAAATTCGTTTATTATTTAAGGTTTAGGTATAAGGTTCTTCTTTAAAAATGTTTGAAAGTAATCTTTATTGTTTATAAACACCACATTTTTAGAAATTTTTATTAACAGTTTCTCTTATTTTTCTTATCAAACACTCTTCCTTATAAAAGTAAAAATACTAAAATTTAAATGTGAGTAGATGAATTTTGTTGTTGTTACTTATAAGATACAACTATTGAAACTATTGAACTATAAGGTAAGCACTCTACACAGAATACTATGAAATTGAATCAAATACAACGAAAATGAGAACAACCTTCCTTTAATATCTCAACATCCATGTTATTAAAGTTTTCTAAATACTTTTCAACACTGAATCAACCCTACTACCAAACTTCCTCAGACTATCATCACTCATGCTACCCAAATTGTTATCTATAACAAATTGAATTTATTTATGACCCTTTAATTGTCATAAATATCTATACAAATATAATTTATTTTTTCTAAAAGAAAAGAAAAAGGGAAAAATTAAATATTTCTTCATTTATTAAATTTTAAATTAACTTGTGAAAATTAAATTTTACGAAAACTTTGTTATATATGAAAATAATTTAATAACAAAAACAATAAAAAAAATTCAAGTGATGGATGAACACCGTGAATGGTTAAAAACAACAAAAGCTCACATCTTTTAAAATTAAAAAAAAAAAAAAAAAACACCCTTAATCGTTTATATTTATGTTTATACATATACATATATATAATTAGTGAAACATTGTAAAATTGTGTGTCTATATTTTAATATAATCAGTAACAAAAAAACACCGAGTTATCAAAATAAAATAAAAAAAATCAGTTACTAATATATATTTGTTCTAACTAAAATTTCAATAGTAGAGATCAGAGTCAATTTATGAACATGTAAATTGTTATAATTATGTCTTTACTTCTTTTGTAACATACATATATATTATGATAAATAGTTTTCTAACTCTTTGCATGATAGACATATAATAAGACACAAGTTACTTATTAGTTAGCATCTTAATACTTACAAAACTGTTAAAAACATAATCTTAAATTTGACTTATATATATATATAGGATTATCTTCTAATTGGTATACAATTCCTTAATAAGATGAAAAAAACTTAATATATGAGGTAAATTTCTAACCTTATACAATTTTTCAATTATGAGTTATGAGATGAATAGGTTTTTACATCATAATACATAATTATATAATATTGAGTTATAAGATGAAGAGATTTAAATATCATGTCGACATGTTTTTATTATTTTTTTAAAAAAATATAGATAAGTACTAAAAATAATTGATGATAAAAATTATGTCTGAAGTAAGAAAATAACCAAAAAAATATAGATAAGTACTAAAAATAATTGATGATAAAAATTATGTCTGAAGTAAGAAAATAACCAAACAGAAGAACTCAATCTCTGTTAATAAAATAAACTCAATGTTATATCTCTCATGCAAACTTAGTATGAAACCTTATTGGTCTCTCTACATTAAATGTGAATCACTTACTGAAATAGTTGGTCATATTCAACCACTTCAAATAAACAAATAATTAAAACTTTAAAAGAGAGAGTTTAGTAGAACATGATATTTTCTTGTGAACATTAAATTCTTAATAATATATTGTGTAGAAAATAATAAAGACACGAAACTAATTTGAATTATTTTTTTAGAATTTTCCAAAGAGTTCAGTTGTAATAAAATATTAATTACAAATAAAATACAGAAGTCACTAAAAAAAACATAAAAACACAAATCATTCATCAAAATATAAGTACACAATTTATTCTGATTATCCTTTATCAATATTCTCACTAAACTAAGATGTTTAATTATTATTTTCTACACTTATAATTGTAAGTGTCTTACAAATAATTCTTAGAAGCTTGAAAATTTTGTATTTTCACTAACTATTTATTTCAAATAGTACAATATATTCACGAAATAAAAATGTAATTATAGAATAAAAAATGATTTAAAAAAAAGTTTTTGTCTAATAAAAAATTAAGTTTATTTTATCATAATAATATATACTTAACATATCTAATTACATACAAAAATAAATATTTTTCTTATGTGTCATTTTCTAAATAAAAAAATATACGTGCATAGGGTTGAACAATTTTTTCACGAAAGTAAATAAACAATTTTTTTCTTAGCCAACTATGATAGACGATATCAGATAAAAAGAAAACAAATTTGTTAATCAAATTAGTTTTTCATTTAATATTTTTTTTGTATAGTTATATAATACAATATTAAAATTACGGCACAGGTATTAATTGTACGAGTTTTTTAATCAATATATATATATATATATATATATATATATATATAT
>Ga0209700_104262_pt1 | contig 26093 bp, 9 predicted proteins | sample SiratroredBW_FD_187528 | JGI IMG/M metagenome (GOLD analysis project Ga0209700, IMG submission 187528) | Root nodule microbial communities of legume samples collected from California, USA - Siratro red BW (SPAdes) (version 2) | ecosystem: Host-associated > Plants > Roots > Nodule | place: USA... | reverse complement strand
TTTTCTTTCTCCTTTCTTTTCTTTTTTTTTTTTTACCTTTTTTTATTATTTATTTAAATTTTGTTTTTCTCTTAAAGAATTGAAATGGGGCGAAACTTTTTAATTTTGAAAAATAAAGGAAATGATATATATATTTTTTTTATTTTTTTTAAAATGATAATGTCTTTTTTTTGTTTTATTTTAAAATAAAATAAAATTTAAAATTAAATTAAATGACTGCTTTTTTAAATTATATATATATATATATATATATATATATATATATATATATATATTAAAAATAATCTTATTTATTCGAACCAAATCGATCTTTTATTAAAATTGTTAATCTATTTTTTTATGAACTTATGAGATGGAGAACTATCTTAAAAACTAAAATCAATATTAAGACAAATAAATGGAGTAAAAAGTGTAAACTTTAAGGAGCCATATAGAGAAACTATTATAAGCAAGGTTAGAGAGTTGACAAAAGAAGACAACAAAACTAGCAACTTTATTACGACTTTTGACAATAGTTCAGTGAAAAAAAGTCCTAAATTCAATTGCAACTTTTCTTATTTTTGTGAAAATTAGATAATTTGATTGATCGTATAAAAAATATTAATTAAACGCCATGTTAGTGGCGTAAGTTGTCGACCTTTTTATGGCAGCTCAATTGGCGATCCCATGGGACCGTGGCATTGAAGGCAAAAAAGCTTATCCCTTTTTAATTTCTTCTCGACCTCCATTTTTCCAGTCCCTTCTTTGTTCAATTATGATTTGGGTCCCCAGCTCCATACTTATTTATGCACACACAATGTAGGGAACAATACCTTGGCCCCTCTTACTTACTATAACTGAGAGCATGCGTACCAAGGAGTGTGGTTAAAAACAATTTAATATGAAAAATTATCGAGGTTTTTACATTATGCAATATTACTTTTAAAACAAAATCTGAAGAAAAATATAGTATAACTCTTAACAACGAAAAATGTTTCAATTGGAAAATTTATTTAATAATTAAAAATAAAAGCGAATGTTTTAATTGGATTCTAACAACGTATTACAACAACAATTATTTTCCCAAAATAAATAATCTCTAAATTTATAAGATAAAAGTAAAACATTATACTTTACATCAACATGATGACCATAAAGGTTCATGATATTAAAATAATACTAATTGACACTTTTTTTTTTTTAATTTAATAACAAAAATTTACAAATTTCGAGTTTTAATAAATAACATAGTTGTATGTTCTTAATGACAAATTTTTGAATTAACTAATCCGTTATCTTAGTAAGTTACGTTTACTTAAATAATTTATTAAGGAATCAAAGTTAAAGACCATTCTATCTGATGATCCTGAAAAGTAAACCACTAAAACTAGTAGGATGCAAGAAAAACAAGGGTGTTTTTATACAAAATAAAAAAGAACTTTGTTATTTTTCTAATTCCCAATTAGTTTAGTACAAACAAGCCTTTATATTCTAAATTTCCAACTAAGCAAAGAAAGAAAAACAAAATATAAAAGAGAGAGGAATCTATCCTAGCCGTTGATTAGGGCATCAATGGTGGGACGGGCTACCATAAATAGGCGAGAGTATGCCTTCTCCGTAGGGTGTATTGAATCCCAGAACACAAACTTTGATGGATCAGAGCAAACCAATGAAAACTCGTTACACAAAAAGGTTGCTTCGATGTAACCACTTCCACAACAACCCTGATCAACTTCATCAAAACCTACCACAACATATAACACACATATATGAAACTTAATTTCTCAAGCTTATATAATTAGGTAATAATATGGTGAACCAACTCAAGGGTTTAAATTTCTCTAACCAAGATTTTGATGCGCTTGGATCATGTTGTCCAAGGGTCCATATATGTCGATGTAGGAGATTTTGGCACCGGGAGGAATATTGGAGAAGTTTTGTTGCATGAAGAACAACTCATGTTGAAGCATCATATTGTAATCTCTTGCAGCCGCTGAATACTTGTCTACACAACCACGTTCCAGAAACACGTTATGGGAATTTAATGTGATCACAATCGGCAAGCACCCCATTGGAGGTAGTCCAACCAAAGCTATTTTTCTTGCACCTTCTTTCCACAAATTCTAATGACATCAAGTTGTACTAATTAGTTCATTATTCTGAACATAAATTTCATAATGTTATCGTACTCATTTTTTTCTTAGCAGTTAAGCAGTGCTTTCACATTATAACATATTAAACGCGAGGTCTCCTCTTTCTTTCAAACCCTAGGAATCTAAATGGAATTCTGGGGATGGTTGGGGGAAGTGATTCCATTTATGAATGGTTTGATTTTGGAGGTGAAGTGAAGGAGAGGAACAAGTTGTAGAGATAAAAATGAGAGAGAAAGAGAGATCTTATACCAGAACATACACAAGTTCTCCAATAGAACTTGATTCTAGAATAAACCCTAAAAGTATACCATGTTGGTTGTTGATTAAACTAACATAATAAATAAATTTCTAATTGTCATAATGCATGGACTAGAACATTCCTCGTCATTAAAATATCATTTTTTACTAGCATTTTCTTAATAAAAATATTCATAAAAGAAAAATGAGAAAAAAAAGAGTTCTTGACCCAAATCCACGTTTTCTATTTTCACACCATATATTTATAGTATATAAAAAGGATTTGAGAGTATATATACACACATTAAAAAAAGAATGATGTTAAAATATAAGGCGATCTCCAATCATATTTGTTCTTTCAATAGCAACCCTACGAACGACCATTGAAAAGTGTCTCGTTCTTTTTACGACGTCAGAGCAATACTTTGTTGGGAGGAGTGATTATAGTTTCTTTATTTAACTTTTGATAAGTCGTACAATTTGTATCCTGTGTTTTGTTGTCCATTTTTTGAAATATAGAAAAAAAAATGAAAAAAAAAGTTATAAAAAAATAGCTTTTAGCAACTTTCATTAAATGCTGGACGAAGTTGTTCAAGTTTTTCTTTTTTATTATTGTTTTCCATAAAGTGTTCTAGTTGGGGAATTGGCTAAAGAGTATGATACTAGTCTCCCAACTAATTATCGACTGAAGCAAATTGAATATTTTTTTTTTCACAATTTTTTATCCAAATTGAACTTTTTATTCATACATATTGGATTAATATATAAATCTTATAAAACAAATGTGCGTATGTATCAGATTCAAACCTGTATGAAATCTTTAACATGTTGAAGCAAGAACTGTCCGTAGGTTAACGGAGTGTAGTTTCTTCGTATTGGCACCGAAAAATAATTAATAACATAGTCGTTTGTACCCGCGCTGATGAAAAACAAAGCATTGTTGATGTGATGTTCGGTTTTTTGCTTTCCAAGGATACCCTCTAATCGCTTTCTGTAATCTTTAAAATATTCCAACTGCTTTGGTACTGAAATTACATTCTGCCAAGACAGAAAAACAGCAGAAAGTTAGTTGAGAGTACAGTCCATATATATCAGTTTCCACTGAAAACAAAAATGCTTTCAGTTACAGAAGTGTGTGAAAACATGTATGTTTTATTAATGCGACATGGTACATGTTACAGTATATTCTTAAAAAAATATATGAAACACTTATTACACGATACAGATTCAGATACCAATATGAAATTTCTGTACTTTGATTCGGCTTCGAGTGAATTAGTAAAAGCCCATGTATACAGCAAATGCTTCAAAATATGAAAGGAAAAGTTTCTTTTTATACACGCTTTCAGTAAAAACCAAATTTTGCAAAACACCTATAAATGAACACCTACTAAGAGAAAAAAAAAAGATATTATAAGTGATATAGTGTAATAAAGAGAGAGATAAAGAAAAAAATAAAAAAAAATATAAATTATGTGTTTAAAAATAGAGATATTATAATGAAATGATTGGCAATTTATTTTACTTTTTTTGTTATCTTATTCTTAAATATTAATGAACAAAATTACTCCATTAGGCAAGGAGTGTTAAAATATTAGCAAGAGAACAACACAAAAAATGGAGAAAGATGAAGGTAGAGAGAAAAAAGAAGTTATACTCCCAGAGTTGGAGTTAGTGGATCAAAGCCAGAACCAGCAGAGGCAAAACTGACACCCGTTACAATTTCTTTGTCGCTGAGATTGGGATCCAAATATGGTGGCAGCAACTCTTTTAGACCTAAATATGAAACTGCAACATGCATCAAGCAGAGATCACTTTTGGAAAATGCATACCCCTTGATTATGCATAAGTTACATGACAGTTAAAAACTTAGCATGCAAAGAAAGTGAAGAAAGAAGTTGGTATACCAATAAAATCAGTTCCAAGCTTCCCATTGGTGAACCTTCCGGTGGGAACCTTGTTAAGAAAATCTCTACCATATGGGAGAAAATTGCTTCTGAAAGCCGTGTTTATGAAGTTGTTGTTTCCCGGGTCTACTGTGGAGTCTCCAAACACGTACAGGGCTGAGACCTGCTTCTTGGAAGCTTCAATTTTGGCCACAAAACATGACAAGAAAAGCAGGAAAAGCTTAGAGAGAAAGGAGTGTGAGGCTTGCATAGCTATGTTGGTTAGGAAAGAGGAAGGGACCAGATGGAAGAGTTAATCTGGCTCAAACAGCAAAAAGAAGTTTTGGAATATCTTCAATCAATATGGATGTATTGTATAATATTAACTATTAGATATATGGATGGACCTGTGTGGATATCCTCCAGTGAAATACCATGTGGATTTTTTATGACCAAAACAACCCTCTAAATTAAGGGATATTTCATAGTTTGTTCTTTCCTGAAATAATTTTTGGTAAGCTATAGTTGAAGAAAGTTCACCCAACATTTCCAAGGGTTTCGCATCTTCTTCAACAAACCTTTAACTTCTTACCAAGCGAGTGTTTCTTTTTATTTGAGATAAGATGTGTGCCTGTGTATACATCATGGTATTTTTTTATTATTAATATATATATATATATATATATATATATATATATATATATATATATTAATTTTACGATCAAATAACTTTGAATGAAACTTATAAAGATAATTATTTCTTATGTTTATATTTCATTTTTCTTAAAATAATTTTATATAAAAGGCTTTGATTTGCTGAAGCACGTAAAAGATTATGTCAATGCAAAACCCGCGAAGCATAAAAAACTAAGCAAAGCCAAAAAAAGACTATATATGTTTTTAAAGATATCATATAGAAAAGTTGAACCACTATTTAGTCTTGATTATTGTCCAAACTATAATTAAGAAGCATGTTATCAGGTGTTTCCTTCACCATACGAAAAACTCCCTTGGTTTTAATACTATGCACTTTTGAAGAGCAGCCCGAGGTGTTAATTTCTGACCTAGTGAGAGAGATTACATAACCCAAAAGGCTGATTGAAACATTATGGAATATAAGAAAATTGTGCATTCTCCATATCATCGAGATAACGTGCAGTGCAGTCGATGTGACAAGAGTCTTTGTGCATTTTACAATTGTTGATAAGTCATTTGAGATTTCCTTGTTAACACTGCCCACATCCTTGAACCAATTCTATATAAGACATGGAGTGTCATAAAGAAAAGAACTATGATTGTAATTCTCTTCTTTTCCATAAAAACAACATATGGAACTATTCAGATCTAATACATGCGTAGAAGTACTAAATTATTGTAGTGGAAATTTTTTATGTTAAAGGATATGAACACATTGGTGCAAAAAGAATTATTAAAGGATTCCTTTTATGTTAGTGGGCTAATAAAAACCAACTTAAAAAAATTTACAATAATATAATTTAAATTTAAACCATTTTTTTTTACTTTTAAGTTTTATGCTTCTTAGATTCTTGTATGGAGAAGCAGGGTAGTTGCTGGATGAAGATGCAATGCTGGTGTAGACGTTGGCACAATGTAGAGATGACTCATATGTTGGAAATCTTGCATATTTTGTATTTGATGAAGTGAAAAGCATTCAAGAACAGTGAAGTAAAGTGAAAGAAAAGTTGAAGGTTTTATCTTAGTTTTTAAATTGTGTTGATGAAATCACGTGTAAAGGTTCATATATCAGTGGTTGTTTCAAGAAGTCTTAAGAAATTTATTTGAAAGTGTTCTCAAAAAATAAAAGAAGTAAAAAAAATATATTATGAAAAATCAATTGACTTAATTGATTTTTCAATCAATTGATGTCTTGTAACTAACCGTTTTAATGTGTAACTGGTTTTAAATATGTTTTTGAAAAAAATTTAAATACACATTTTTCATATCGTTTTAAATATAGAATACAAAGAGAGAAAATTGAGAAAAACCGTTGTTGTGAAAATACAAGAAAAGAGTAAGAATTGTTTTCAAGAGTAAAAAAATGAATTTTGAAACCAATAAATCTTCAAGAAGGTGTTCTTGGTATACTTTCACTGGTCTATGAGAGCTCTGCACTGGTTCATGATCTTCAAGAACAGGGAAGTCTTCTGTAGTTGATTTTTGAGCTTGTTTTGTCTCAATATCTTGCAAGGGCGACTTTGTGTATAATTTTTCAATCAATTTGTTGAATTTTTAACTGCTATAAGGGGTTATAGCTTTGCTGCAATGTTAGCAGTGATACTGGTGAAACCAACTTGCGATATCTCCACATGATGGAAGTTTAAAGAAAACAAATAAGGGTTGTCATCCTATTGATTCCATTTTATCATTTAAAAGTTTATCTAACAGACAACTAAGTTAAACTCTTTATCTTTCATCACAAACCAAGCCACAATCTTATGAGGAAGCCATATAAAACACAAAATGGATACAAGCTATGAAAGTAGAGATTAAAGGAAAGCCAATGAGACTTGGAAAATAGTTGATCTTCCTTTAGGCAAAACCCCCATTAAAATTGCAAATGGATTTATAAAATTAAAAGGAAAGCTGACGGGGAGATTGAAAGATATCATATTCACCTCTTCCAAGACTTACAACTATATCCACCATTCTTTTTTGTAGTTATTATTGAAGATTGACATCTTGAACAAATCGAGGTAGACAATGCATTTTTGCACGGGGATTTGAAAGGGGAAGTTTACATGATTTTGCCTCCTGGTATAATTTCAGAGAATAACAATCAAGTGTGTCGTCTAATGAAATCTTTGTATGGATTAAAGTAGGCAAGTAAACAGTCATATGATAAGCTTACATATTTTCTACATAGTATTAATTTTGCGCAACAACTTTATTATATTACTTGTATATGTGGATGATATAATATTTACAGGGAATTTGTTTGAGTGACAAAGAAGAGGTTAAAGCTTCTCTGAATACCAAGTTTAAGAATAAAAGATATGGGCAAGTTAAAGTTTTTCCTTGGATGAGAAGTAGCAAGAACTCATGAAGGGATACATATCTGCTAGAGAAAGTATGCCCTTGATATTCTTGCCAGTATGGGGATGTTAAATGCCAAGCCTGTTTATACTCCTATGGTGTAGAAAAACGAGAAACTATTTGATCAAAACATGTAGGTTTATGATGTTTCTGCATATAGAAGAATAATAGGTCGATTATTATATTTGGTTAATACAAGACCTGATATAAGTTTTGTAGTGCAATTTCTTAGTCAATTTATTCAAGATCCTTCAAAACATCATCATCAAGTTGTGCAATGAATCTTTAGATACATCAAGGCTTCACCCATGCAAGGTATTTTCTAACCAAAAAGCTCTATTTTACACCTAAAAGCCTTTAGTGATTATGACTAGGCTTCATGCTCTATTAGACGTCGTTCCACTATAGGGTTTTTCATTTATCTCGGAGATTCTTTGATGTCATGGAGAATCAAGAAACATAGCATTATATCTAGATATTCTTCTGAAGAAGAATACAAGCATTAACTACCACGTGTTTTGAGATACAATGGTTAGTGTATTTGCTTCAAGATCTTCATACTCCATGTAATATTTCAATTTTGTTTTGTGATATTGAATCTTCTAGACACATGGCTCATAATAACAATTTTTCATGAACACACTAAACACACTAACATTGATTGTCATGTAGTTAGAGAAAAATTACAACAACAATTGTTTCATTTGTTTTCGTATAGTCATTTGATCAACCTGTAAATTGTTTTACAAAAGCTTTGGATCATGATATTTTTTGAAAACTCATCTCCAAGCTAGGACTGTTGAATATTCACACTCCAACATGAGGGAGCATTCAAACGATACTTTTGCAACCGGAAACCGAGATCACAACGGGGTGATAAAACAATTCCAGAGAGGAGTCACCACCTTAGTTTATTACTGAAAAATATGGAAGAACCAAAGATAAGGAAAAGTTTGCGAAACCGGATTAGAGTTTCGGAGTTGGTTACGTGTAGGGAATGTATTAGCACCCCACAACCCTTGTCTTAAGATGATACCTTTAATTAAACGAGTGAAATAAATGTGGTGTTTTAAAATATTTATTTTTCCCAAAAAATAAAAAATTGCAAGTAGGAAAAAACAAAAAAAATATTTTGTTTTGGCCTTACAAGGATTGACCTTGCTCCTATGTATTTCAATTCACAATGAAAAATCAGGGATCACGTTGTTCTTGAAAGGAAACTCGTTTGTTAGGCTGATATTTTTAATTTTTAGAGTATACGAAATATTTTTAACTTTTTTAATTTGTAAAAATTTGATAATTAAAAAAATGATATTTATTTCCAAAGTTTCATATTAAATATCGTATAATGCATGCTGCCAAACATTTATAACAATGAAATTAAATACCAGATGATGCGTGCGGTCATGCAAGTATCTAAAACTATATGAAAATTTAAGAAACTTTCATATTATCGTGGTAAAAGATAAGTAAAGATAGAGACACTGATTTCGTTACAATTTCACAAAGCTAAAGGAAAAGGAAGGTGCAGAGAAAGAAATGAAAATCGAAAGAAAAAGGTCGAGACCATTTCTAGGAACGAGCTTCACACTGCCAAGATTGAAAAGAAAGTGAGGCTAAGACCATTTTCAAGGAGCGGGCTTCACGCCGTCAAAGATAAATGAAAAGTGAGGTTGAAACCATTCCCTTGGAACGGGCCTCGCACCATCACATCTGAAAATAAAGTGAGGTTAAGACCATTTCTTAGGAGTGGGCCTCACACCGTTATAGCTGAAAAGAAAGTGAGGTTGAGACCATTCACTAGGAGGAGGCCTCACAATGTCAAAACTGTATGAAAAATGAAGTTGAGACCATTCCTTAGGAGTGGGCCTCACACCGTCAAAGTATATGGAAAATGAAATTGAGACCATTCCCTAGAAGCGGGCCTCACACCATCATAACTATATGGAAATGAGCTTAGGCCAAATTTGAGAGGAAGACCTATATTGAAAAGACAAAGTAAGATATGCAAATAAACACCATGTGAACGCTGAAATGGATTTTGGAGTAACTATGAGTGTATGTGTTAACAAAGAATGTATGTCTCAATGTGAGTGCATGGATGAATGCATGAGACTGACTCTCTTTTCATTTTTTATGCTAACATTTAGAATAACACAAAATGTTTGTGTCAATGAGGATGAATATATGAGACTCATTCTTTCAGCTGACATTCAAAATCAATTGTTCTCTTTGAAATCATTAAATTCATGTAAATTTGATATTAATATTTTGCCTTGAAAGTGAGGGATGCTACCAATCTTGAAATTAATGTTAGAATCAGGATATTATTAACTTTTTCAATTAATTAGGCTTGACTCTCTACAAAAAATGTTCCTAGTGGAGTCGCCATCTGCTGCAATCGGAAACTGGGAGTCACGACGGGGCGATAAAAAAATTCAGAGAGGTATTAATTATAGAAAACTATGGAAAAACCAAAGATAAGAAAATGTCTGGGAAACTGAATTAGAGTCTAAGAGTCAGTTATGTGTAGGAAATGTGTTAATTAGCACCCACAACATAAAATGACACCTACAACATAAAATGGCATACACCCCAACCACTTTAGTCAAAGAATAAAGATGATAAAGAGTTGATCAAGAGCTTTCTAAAAGATTGGACCCATTTAAGCATGCTTGGGTTTTTAAATAGTTATTCATACTCGAATCCAACCTTGAAGAGATCACTCTTAAGATCAATAAGCAATAAGGAGAAGTCCTATATGTGTATAAATATGTAGAAATAATATTGTACAAGAGATTGTAGCTTAGAAAAATTAGTCTAAGTGGTGCATCTAAGAACAAGGATGTCTAGGGCTTACATGGGCGACTTGTGTGGCACTTAGGGCTAACTTGGAGGCTGTAGTTGCAAGGAGAAAGGAATGCCACATGTCTTCATGAGAATTGAGAGTTTTTAGGCCACATGGCAACTCCTAAATGGAGAGGATTTTTCAGCCAAGAATGAGAAGCATGAGGTCCGGCAGCTTGCAAATTTGGGAGTTTTTAATTTTAATTTAAAATTTAAAATTGAATTTTCAGATTTGCCTCCAAATATGGTCAACTTCAAAATACTACAAATAAGTGCCTAGTCTTCTTGTAAATTCATCTTATAAATGATATTGAATTGTTGCAATTTTCCAACATATTCTTGAGCTCCATCTAGATTAGCACTTCTATAAGTCTAGCTTAGAACTTCAAAACAAGAGTTTGCCTCACCTATTTTTTGCCTTCGCTTTCTGCACTTGATCACTTGAGTTTCACCTCCACTACATCCAACAAAACTGCTTTCGTGAACCAGTTCTTCCATTCAACCATTCAAACATCAAAATTCAAACAAGAAGATAAAGAGGTTGCTATCATTTGGTAGGTATATAGAGCAAATCTTGGGTAAGTGTTCTTCATGTTCTTTGTTGTATTTTTTTTAATTTTCGCATTGTTCATCTATAATTTTTCATGTCTTGATTGATTTCCCCCATTTAATTATTGGTGTTTTCCATTTAATCGGTTAAAAAAATACTCCAATCTTCTTGAACGTACACAATGATGCTTACTAGGTGTTCTTGTTGTTATGCATTGTACTTTTAATTTTTGTCAAGTCTTGAAATTTATTTTCGATCCAGTGATTATATTAGAGTTTAATGTTTATTTTGAAATCAATTTCAGTTTGTTTAAGTCACGTTTCTTCCATATATGCCATAGAATTAAGTTATACCGTTTGAATTTTTAGTTTATTGATTTTGTGTTGAACTATAAGTGTTAGTAAAGTTCTTGATAATTGATTAATATTTCAGTCACATAAGTGCCTCTGTGTGCTTTGTATTTTATGATTTTCACTTGCTATTAAATCATTGGTGAATGTCTTATTATTAGGTTTCCATTGTGTTTTGTGTATTATTGATTATCTTCTTGAATTCCATTAGGTTTCACTCTGTGCCTGGAAATTGTTTAAAATTTTGCTTTGAATCACAAAATTTACTAGGAGTAAAATACATAATATTTTGGACTGAAAAAATTTATATGAGCACCTTAAGATGTCAACAATAATTTGTTAAAAAGGAACATCCCCAAATTCTAAATAAAAAAAATGAAAAATCATATAAGCCAGGATGCCAGGTTCAATATCTACATACTTTAGTTATATCTAGTAATTCTTTAGTTATATCTTGATAGTTTGGTTAGAACCTTTAACATATCATATAATACTTTTTATTACCAAAACTTATATGACTCTTTTTATAAAATCATTTGAGGGGTATTAGATTGTTTGACTGAGACTTAACAAACAGTTATCTAAAGCCATTTTTTCTCTTTTATTCTTCTAGACATAGGCTTTGTGATAGTTTTAATTTATGATTCTGTAGATATTTCTTTATCATAATTTCTCATCATCTAATATTTTAATCTACATTACTTAAATTATTTATGAAATAATAAATCCTTATTATATCATATATTGTTTTACTAATACTTATTTATTAATACTCACGAATACATACATGATGAACACGTCATCCTTAAAGTACGTGATTAATATAATCTAAGAAAATCATGACATAGTGTGTATGTGCGTGTGAGATCCTTGAGTGAGAAAACTAGTAATGTCTATTTTATTTTTGCTCCATAATGCTTAAAATCCAAATTAGTTTATAATCTTTATAACAAGAACCAAATGTCATTATATACTCGTTTTTATAGTTTATAAGATCAATACTTTGTTTTCAAGTTTAAAAAGACTACCTCAACACAATTTCTTAGTTAGTAACATTCGAATAACCATTTATAAATTATCTACTTCCAAAAACTAATTTTGTTAAAGTGAAGAGCAAGATAACATTTCATGCAAAAACTATTTATTCAAATACGTTTTTTGAATTAATCATCAACAATACATTTTCTTTTTAATAATTAACAACAGAACGCATTCTCAAATTTTCAACCTCTATCAAAATTCCAACTCAACTAGAATGATGGAAATAAATTAACTCACATTATCTAGATTTTGCTTGAAATTCAAGAAAAGACAAATAAATTAGCATTAAGAACCAAAAAACCGAACAAGTTTCTGATTTCAAGAAGAATTAAAACACTAATAAAAAGAAGAATTTTAAAAAGTAGTTGAGATAATAAAAGTTATGAACTACTAAAACTAAAAAGGTTGTGAAGATAAAACAAATTAGAGTAAAAATCAACTTAAAAGTAATTAAAAAATCAATTAAATAAATTTGCTTCTTAACTTATCATCTAGATGGTAATTGAAGTTAGAATTAAATAGATAAAGAAGAAATAAAAAGAGAAACAGAAGCATGCAATTTATTTTTGCTTTATATAAAGAAGAAAAATGGGCCTTGCCCGCATGTTCTCACAAACACAACCTTATTTTAAAAGATATAATACTCATATGTCATTCATGTTATATAGGCTAATAAAGTTTGCACTGAGCTAATTTAAATAATTAAATTTAATAAAAATTTTAAGTTTATTTGTTTAAATTAACACGCGTTTTGGACGAAAAATTAATAAGTCAACTCCAAATAATGAATGAATAATTTGTCTTATTTAAATCTCTGTTTGCATTGACTTAAAACATATTTAGGTTAATTATTTTAAATTATTATTAAATTGTATAAGAATTAAAATAGAAAAATAATAATTATTTTTGTATTACATATATTTTTAATGTATTTTAATAATTAATTCTAAAAATTCAAATATATTTGAATATTTTTTATATTTAGAGATAAAGTTCTTGTTTATTAATATTGAAATTTTTATTGTACAATGACTCAATATTATATATAGAAAATAAGTTATAAGCTCTGATTACTATATAATTATTTTTAATTAAAATGATTTTTGTAAAATAAAATATTAAATGAAAATGTAAAAATAATATATAAAATTACCTTATTTTTATTAAATAATAAATATATGTTTAAAAAAAATTTCATTTTCACAATTTAAAATATTTTTTATTACCTTAGTTATATTAATAATAATATTCATTTTTAGCTTAAAAATAACTATATCTAATAAGATTTAAAAAAAATTAGAAAATATCATAAATTTGAAACTAATAAATATTTCACAGAGATTAAGAACGGAGTCTCATTTAGCCAAAATAAAAACGTAGTTAAACTTAACAATTAATATCTTAGCTATTGTTTGAATTTATGTACTTATAATATATTTTTAACAGTATTAATTCTATAAATAAGTTAAAATCATGAATTACAACCACATTAATAAATGGGTCCGATATAATTCCTATAAATAGAAGATATCTCCTTAATATTTCTATTATTCCTGACATATAGTGATACTAACTTGATTGTTGAAGGAATTTCTTTAAAAATACCCTTCGTATATAAACTCGAGAAGACGTTTGATTTGTAAATTTTACCAAATCCTTAAAAATAATCAAAATACTCCAAATGGATTCACAATACAACAAATTTTTAATATCTCAACCTACTATTCCTATCTGGAAGAATTGTCTTAATAAAAATATAAAGTCAAAACATAAAAACTAAATTCTATCAGTTTAAAAGGTTATTTAAATTTTTGGATAACTATGAACCAAAATTTTAAAATATAATGAACAACTTATCGTTGCATTCACTGAGCAGTAGTATATTCGATAAAAATTAGCATTTTTTTTTTCTTGACAATATTCAATGAATGCATTAAATATTTTAAAGTTAACGTAACATAACATTTATTAATATTTTATATAAATTTTTAATGTATTCTCCAAATACATTAATTCTTTTAATAAAAGTTAGTATCATAATTGAAACAGTAATAACTAGGATTGGATGTATTAAGTTATTGTACTGCTCACCTTTGTTTGATATGTTCATTTTAGCGATAATGCAAAAAACATATCGAAGTAGAAGATCGCAATTTTAGTCAGAGAACTAGTCAAAAAAAAAGTTTTCATAATTTTTAAATATTAAAATAAAAATATTTTATAAATAATAAAATAAAAAATTATACTCATTTTTGTAAGAACCAAAAAAATAATATTGTTAAATTTTAAAGAGATAAACTATAATTCATTTTATACAAAATAAAATAAAAACATTTGTGGACTAAAACATATTTTAGAGTGTCTTTGATAAGATCAATAAGTTAGCTAATATCTTATTTGATTAACTTAGAAACTAGTTTGATTAACAAAAAAAAAAAAAAAAAAAAGTACTCAAAGTAGTTTATTCTTGGAGCTTTTGATTTATAAGCCACAACCTACTCCAGATAGTTTAGAAGTATGTTTCTTAAAACTAATAAGCTAGCTATTAGACTATTTCACTAACTTATAAACTAATTTAACCAATACAGAAATATTTGGTAAGTATTTCAAAGTAACTTATTGCAAGAATTTTTAGTTTATAATTATGTAAGTTTTTCCATTATTTAATACATTTCCTATTATCTTTAATTTCACTTTACCTAGTATTACTTATTTCGAAACACAATTAATTATTATTTTTAATATTTCTTAGGTTAAACTCCAATAATAGTTTTAATTAAGAAATAAAAAAAATAACATCTTAAAAAATATATCAAAATTAAGTTTGATTAATACTTATTATGTTAACTCATTAAAACAAAATGACTTGTTTAAATCTAAAAATCATGTACAAATTTTAAAAAATAAATAGAAATACTAAAAAATTTAATTATTTGAAAAATTTAAAATTATAATTGTATAATAATATTTTTTTTTAGAAATACAAATTTTATTTATAGAATAAAACTTATATAGTATTTTTTTATGCCATTTTACATTTATCAACTATTTTGCTGACTTTTTTTACCTGATTAACACCTTTTTATTTTTTATTTCCCTTAATAGCACTTTTTATTTTTTATTTCCCTCAATAACACTCTTTATTCTTTAATTCCTGAAATAACACTTTTTTTTTTGTTATTCTTTAATTAATGTACCATCAGTACATTAATTATGATTATTATTATTATTATTATTTTTATGATTTTGTGATTGTCTTTTATTATAATAATTTACTAGTTGTATTTTTGTATTAAAAATTGATATTAGAAGAAAAATTTATAATAAATTATAAAATTTTTATTTGAATTAAAATTTGTATTTTTCATTTGTTAAAAATATATCTAAATAATTAATAGCAAGAATAAAATAAAATTGATGAAGTATTTTTGTAAATAAATTTTAATTAAATGGTTTAAAATTTTTAAATAAAATTTAATTTATTTATGAATTGCTTTTAAATGTTATGTTTATTACTTAAAAATTGTTAATTATTGTAATGATGCAATACATGTTGAACATAAAGAGGAAAATAAATGACAATCATATATTCACTAAATAATTTAGTTATGGTATCCGAAATACTTTGTATGAAATGAAACATAAATTTTATGTTTATCAAAATTTAAATTTTATCTGTTATCAAAAAATCAATTACATCATTATCGAAAATCAAATTGTATCTTTATAAAAAATCAAATGATATCTTTAATAAAATATCAAATTTATCTCTACTAAAAAACAAATTCCATCTTTATCAAAAATCAAAATTTATCTTTATCAAAAATCAAATTTTACCTTTATCAAAATTTTATTTGATTTTTGCCATTAATTATTTAGATATTTTTTTTAACAAACTAAAAATATAAATTTTAATTCAAATAAAAATTTTATAATTTATTATAATTTTTTCTTTCAATATCAATTTTAATATAAAAATTCAATCGCAAAATTATTATAATTTATTTTAATATAATTTATTATGCCAAATTTAAATTTACTATAAAATATAAAATAAAATAATTTATCATTTTTCCTATTATAATTAATCAGTTAAAAAAACCTATAAAATATTTTATTTTATTTTCTTTGTATTCTTTTTTTTAATTTGAATTTAATTATTGTTATATTATTTTTTTATCTTTATTTTAATAAACTAATAATCACAATTTTTAATAATTATTACAAAAAAAGTATTATTACAGAAAATAAAATAAAATAGTGCTATTTCAGGAATTAAAGAATAAAGAGTGCTATTAAGGGAAATAAAAAATAAAGAATGTTATTGAGAGAAATAAAAAACAAAAAAGTGCTAATAGGGTAAAACAATCCTATTTTACCAACCATTTAATTAACCACTTTTAATGCAATAAATTAATTCATTAGTTTGAAACTGATAAACTAAAAACGTATTAACTACTAATGAACTTATTAACTAGAAATTAATTAATTTATTACTAACTAATTTATTAAATAGTTTTTTTTCAGAAAAGACGTTATTAGTTTATGAAAGTTATCTACAGTTTTAGAAAACTATAACGTAAACGTTTAAAAGGAATTAATAATTTATCATTACATTTAAGAATAATATTTTTCACACATCTCATATTTTTCATTAACTTATTAGAGAGAAATTTTATAATATATATATATATATATATATATATATATATATATATTCATAGTAATATTTCAAAATATACCTATATATTGACAGAAGATTTAATAAAAATATATCCATATAATCAAAAAATAAAATAAAGTATCAGCTTATTAAGGAGTTACATCATCATCACATATTTAAAAATAAAACAAACACTATCTAAAAAGAAGGTTAAGCTAGAAAGTTTTAAAATGTATAATCATAAATTAAATTTCTATCATAACCAAACTACAATCAGAATTTCATGATTCATCTCATATATCACATTACCATTATCACATCTTTACAATAACTCATATCATACATACACAAACTCATATACAAACATACTTGACTTTACTTCGGGAAGACTGGTGCATTAAATGAAATAAGATTCAAATATTTGCACTTGTCATATGACTCTCAGTTGTGAAATCCACACAACCCTCAACCCAAAATGAATCATATCAAACTCATACAACAGGGTTAATCAATATGATATGGTCAAATCAGTTATTTTTCTCATCGTAGCACAGTCATATGAACCTCCTTCAATTTTCATTACCAGACAATCTTCATCTATATGATTCCAATGTACCAATAGAGTCAGAATACGTCCTTATTGAGCTAATTCACAAACAACGCACATCCTAAACAAATCAACACTGATATCTCCTTTCTTGAAGATATTATATCTCGATCACTATTTTATACCATTCATATTCACAAACATATCTCACACGTCATGCATAACATTCACTATTCACTTTCAAACTCATATAAATTTTTATTTCAAACTCATCTATCATAGTTTATATGATCCATGAAACATAATTCTATATAAACCTTCATTTCAATCACATAATTAACATCATGATGTTATAAGGAATAAAAGATAATCATAAGAATCCAAGAAAGTACATATATAGTATGTATAAGAAGGAGATAAAAACAAAGTCGTGCCTAGCGCTAATAAAGTTTGGATAGAGAATCTTTATTTTATTTTATTTTATAATTATATGAATATATTTCTATTAAATCATTTATGAAGAGATATATTTTGAAATATTAGAATGAATACATACATATACATACACATACACATACACATACACATACACATACACACACACACACACATATATATATACATATACATTAGAATTTACATGTGATACAGTTACAATTATACGAAGAATATGGGATGTTACAACGAAAATTATATCTTTTTCTTGGCAATATTCATTAATATGTTAAATATTTATATTAAACTTTCTTAGTTGTCTATAAATTACTCATGTATTATTCAAATACTTTAATTTTCCAGTAAAAGTTAACATCATAGTTGTTGTTAATTTCTTACTTTTATATATTATTTTAATTCCATCATTAAGTTCAAATAATGAATCTTGTTAAAATAAAGGAGAAAATAACTATGAATTAATCTCCCTTGTGTAACAGACTAATAGAGATTGTTTATTTATAGATAAAAATAGTAACAGACTAATAGAAAATATAGGTTAAGCCTATTATATTCAACACTCCCCCTCAAGCTGGTGCATATAAATCATATGAACCAAGCTTGTTACAAATATAATCAATTCTAGGTCCCATAAAGATTTAGTAAAAATATCAACTAATTAATCATTCGAATTAACAAATTTAGTCTTGATGTCTCCAAATATAATTTTCTCTTAAATGAAATGACAATCAATCTCAATATGTTTAGTCCTTTCATGAAAGACAAGATTTGAGCCAATATGAAGAACAACCTGATTATCACATATAAGTGTCATTTAAGTGGTCTCTCTAAATTATAATTCTTTAAGTAAATGTTTAAGCCAAATAAGCTCACAGGTAGTTGAGGTCATAGCTCTATATTATGCTTCAGCACTAGGTAGAAGTTTGACATTAGGATCCATGGGTGTTTCAACAGATTTTGAATTTACCAATCCAATTTCCTTCAAAATGTCCAATGCATACTTTCTTTGAGAGATAACAATACCATTGTTAGATTGTGCTACCTCAATCCCCAAGAAATACCTGAGTTTGCCTAGATCTTTGGTTTGAAAGTGGTGACAAATATGTTGTTTTATCTGAGAGATGCCATAGTTATCATTACTTGTAAGAACAATGTCATCAACATATACCACTAGATAGATAGACCCAACTCTTGAGTGACGATAAAAAATTAAATGATATGCCTCATTGCGAGTTATACCAAATTGTTGAATAACACTGCTGAATTTTTCAAACCAAGCCCTAGGAGATTGCTTAAGGCTATATAAAGATTTGCGGAGACGGCATACCAATCCAGAAGACTCCCTTTGAGCAAAACCTGGAGGTTTCTCCATATAAATTTCTTCCCCCAAATCCCCATTAAGAAAAGCATTTTTAACATCCAATTGGTAAAGAGGTTATCTTTGAAGAGCTGCTATAGCTATGAATAGACAAACAAAAGCCATCTTTGCTAGTGGAGAAAAAGTATCACCATAGTCTAAACCTAAAATTTGTGTATAACCTTTAGCCTAAGACGAGCTTTGAGACGATCAATAGTACCAACAGCATGAGATGAGACCCTAAAGCCATTAGCCGTGGTAATGGAAGGTAAATAACCAGAAGTAGATATAAAAGAGAAAAAACTTTTATTACCAGTAATGTGATTTGTGGCACCTGAGTCTAGAACCCAAGGACCAAGAGAATTAGAATGAGTAATTCCAACAAAAAATGTACCTGTATGTGATACAGCGGAACCAATGTTTTTACGATCCTCATACCATTTAGGAAATTCATTGAAGGTAGTAGAAGAAGCCATTGATGAAGTGAGAGAAACCACGTTAAAAGGAAGAGAAAAATCTCAAGAAAATAGCCTTCGTTTGCAGCCTTCACCAAAAAAGATAGTAAATATAAGAGTGTAAAAGAAATGAAGAGAAAAGATGCCCAGATGTGTATAAGAGCAGTGGAAACGACTGTAGCAAAACAGTGGTGAGCAGTGGGTTTACCAAAAAAATTTAACCTAACTCTAAGTTCTTGATACCATGTTAAAATAAAAGAGAAAATAATTATCAATTAATCTCCCTTATGTAAACTACACAGATAGAGACTGTTTATTTATAGATAAAAATAGTAACAGACTAATAGAAAATATGAACTAAACCCATTATATTCAACAAATCTCAACTTACATTATGTTGGCGTGATTAGATGTATTAATTCTATAGATAATTTAAAATTATGAATTTACCATAAAATCTACATTAGACATGCAACTAGTGATTCCATATTTTTAAGAATTAAAAATAACCACAAAAACCAAAATTTACTCATTTTATAAAACTATAAATAATACATAATTTCAAACTTTGTGAAATGAAATAATTTATTTATACAATATAAAATCAAAACATTCTCACTTTATTAATACTGAATACATATCTAAGTCTACATATTCATAAAATTTATTTAAAACTTTTAATACTAGAATTCTTTTATGAGACTTTCTTATAAGAATTCACCAAAAAAAGTTTTTAAGGAATTTTCATGTAAATTTTTGAAGTCCTATTAAATATGAAAAATTATATTAGTGTATGAATATCATAAAATAAATTTTTTAAACTGTTATTAATAATTTATCATTAAAGACTAGAACTTTTTTTCGAAAAGGAAACTATTTTTTCTTGACTATATTTAGGAATGCATTAATATGTTAAAGGCAAAGCATTTATTAATATTTTAGAGTTAAAGTATTTATTAACCTTTTATTAAATATACACGTATGCATTAAATACTTTAATTTTTTTAATGAAACATTTAATATCTTAATTAATGTTTTAGTTTCTATACCTCTGATATATTTGTTTATGAAATTGAACTCTAGAAACCATTATTATACTAGTCTGAGTATAACTGGATTCAAATTCCTTCTGGATCTACTTGTTTTCCTTCTTCCAGCCTCTGAAAGGTATGATCTCTTTACTTGAATCTTAATTTAATTTTTTCATGTTAGGGTGGAAAGCCTAGGAGTAAGTGTGTAAGGAAAGGAAGGATGTTGAATTTGGATTAATGATCTTAATGTTGTAAAGTTTAGCACTATTTTGGAAAACTGGTGGTGGTGAGGGAATAATTCTTTTGTTGTGACCCTTGGCTGAAAGGCATCTATTTTCATATGAAGTAGATACAAGGGACATAAGAATGGAGAAAATCCTATTTTAACAAGAGAAATATTTGTTTGATGAGATGTAAAGGAAATTAAGAAGTATTCATTTGATTCTAGATAAAGGGGACAGATATATGGGGGTCAACGAATGAGACTATTGTCCTACACACAATTAATTAAACTTATAAGGTGCCTGTGCATGTGAAGAAGACATATATATATATACACAGGACAACTTTTTGAGAAATTAGTTTGAAATGTTCCCCAAGGTGAAAGCTTTTGATGGAGACTAGGACCCTGTTTGATGAATTTAGCTAGTTAGAACACAATCAGTCATAATGAAGTATTAGCCAAGGGATGTAGTTCCAACAATGAATATATGAAGAATTTATTCTTTGAATGCAAATTATTTTCTCTGGAGTATGTTTGCTTTTGGTTGCTGGGGGTATTTTTGAAAATTACTTTAAATTATATTGTTTCACGAGTTTACACCCATTTTGTTATCTAAGATGACATTTCAAGGTCATTCAAGAAGTTGGTATTCCAAGAATTATATACTAACAAAGTTCTTAAATTAATTGTTTAAAAACTAACTATTAAGTATGTACATTATTTAATATAAAAGTATTGTAAGTGTCCTTCCAACTTAATAGAATCATTCTTCCTAACCTCCGAAACCCAATTAACTAACCTCTATTGATACAATAGGTGCGGTGAAAGACATCAAAATTATGGAATATGTGGTGAAAGTGTGGAGTCCAACGAAGTATAGTTTACAATAAATTATGAGAGAGACTGGTGGACGTGTGAATAGAGGTAGAATGATGATTATAAGACTCATAAAACACCACATCCTGAGAATTAAAGAATTCCCTATTTTTTTTTTTTTCGTTAGTATATCTATAAAGAACAACTTATGATTTGAGCACCAAACTTATTGTAGTTATGAGGAATCTTGGAAGCAAAGCAAAAATATTCAAAAGTTTTAATATCACAATTAGGGTTGTGAATAGGAGAATGATTAATAGTCTAATCAGTCTCAATCTAAGAATGCATGCATCCCAAAACTCAATAGATAGATTAACTTGAAGAGCACAAACTACAATAAGAATATGTCAGTGTTTTTGTTGAACTCTCTCGTTAACACATTAATTCATTATGTATGTTAAACCAAAGAAAGTATAAAAAATAAATCTATAATTTCATATTATAGGAAATATATCTAACATTCTCCTAATACACATTTTCTTACCTGTCTTGTATTATATAACTAGAATATAAGTCATGTAATAACTATTTCTATCCAGAGTCTTCCACACTGTTTGGTACTTGATTCGTAAGTATTTTGTAATTTAATAAAAACCATCTATTTAGATCTCTTTCTTTACTTTAGAAAATTTTCAGCATAAAAGATAAAAATGCTTCCGTAGTAGACTTTCCTAGACTATATCTTAGTTGATTCTATGTAATCTGTAGTCAGCACAAATTTAAACCTCCTTTGGGTTTTAATATACAGTAACCAAAATACTCTTACCCCACTCATACGACATTCTTAGTCTCAAAATATCATTAAAATGTTAGGAAGTTAAGCAACCAAGCAAAAGCTTATTAAAAGGCATAGGATTAGAATTACAACGAGTTATGCTAGACAGTAATGTGTTCTTATTTAAACAATTCATTTTTTTTTTAATTTGGTATATAGTTTTTTTTTTTGTTGGATGGTTTATACAGATAAGCATGAGTACTGTGTATTTTTTAGTAGTTTAACGTTTCAGTAGGAATTTAGAGTATATGTGCAATTGTGTTCTGCTACCTTTCCTTATTGAGTTTTTTTAGGTCGTATACATTTTTTTGATAAATTTTGTTTAGCATCTCATTACATCTCATATTATTTTGTTATTTTTTGCCAACTATTGACACCTCTTGTGTTAAGTTGTGATTGTATTCTGTTACATGTTCTTTTTTGTATATGTAATTTCTTAATTTAATGTGTGTGAATATATAAAGAGATTTTGGTTATACAAATTATACTCTTCACAAACTTTCAAATATATAACAAAAAGATATCTTTTTCCTCTATGTTTTCAATTTGATTTGTAAGTATATTCACAGTTTTTCTATTATAAGAATTAATTCAATAATATTCCAAACATATTAGACTTTATAAAAGAAGATCTTTACATCTTCTTCATAAATTTATTTTGAATCTCAAGTACCAAATATTTTCATTGATAAAATAAATATCTGCTGGTATTCTTTTAGCCCCTTCTCATTTGTATGTTATTGAGAGTGGAATGTTAGTTTGTCTATTTTTGTTGTTTAAAGTTTGTTTCATGTATTGCTTTCTTCTTTTACTTTTCTCAATGCATGGCAAAACGCATATTGCATCTTCAATCCCAGCCAGTGAGTTCTAACACTTGTTGGTGAAAATAATGGTCTATGATTATATATAAGTTTTTCATGATTATTTGAATTGATTTGTTCTTGGTTGTGATGCTCAGGCAGTTTTTCAATATCAGATGAGTAGCGGTGGGAATAATATGACAAAATTGGAAGCCTTGGAATATATAAAAGAAGTTGAAAAGAAATTTGAAGGCAAGAAGGAAAAGTTTGAGGAGTTTTTGAGCCTCATGAGCGAATATAAACATCATAGGTTCGATTAAGTTGAACAACTTTTTTCCTTCAATTCCCCACCTAATATATCAGCATTTGTCCACCTCTTCTATCTTTAATTGTGTTTTTAGAAGACTTTTGGTTTTCTTAGAAGATATTGATTTATTATATCTCATTCATTTATAGAATTGATATTGGAATTGTCGTAGAAAAAGTGGAGGAAATTCTCAAAGACCACCCTGATCTCATTTTGGGATTTAACAAGTTTTTGCCAAAGGGATATGAGATCCTTCTTCCACCTAAGGATTATAGTCCAGCTGGAAGATGCTATCAAATATGTGCAGAAGATTAAGGTAAAAATTTTGTTAAATTTAAGGCATTTCATATGACATGGGACACACTGGTTGATTTTGCTAGGGCACAATAAAATTGTAGGTTTCATATATTTATATACACATTCATGCTATTAACCTATGCTTTTAATATATGATATTCATTGTTGTGCCAATTTAAATTGAACAACTGCAATATTTTAGTAGTTTTATTGGTTACTTTTCATGCAGGATCGTTTTGGAAACACAGATGGTATCTACAAGGCATTTGTGAAGATATTAACTAACAGGACCAAAAGTGGCATGTCAGTTAGTGAAGTACTCCATGAGGCAAGTGTTGTCTATGTATTTGTGTCAACAAATTAATTTTTTTTTTCTTTCTTAATTTCCTTTTCTCTCTCATTCCCTTAATGATATATATGTTGGACTTCCCTAGGTTGAAAAACTTTTTGAGGGTCACCATGATCTTGTTCGTGATTTCACTCTGTTTTTGCCATCCGATTAAGGGGAAGATCTACTTCATTTATGGCAAGCAAAGAGGTTGTTGTATTGGTCAACAGATCAAAGACTTAACAAACTCTTAGATTGTGAAACTGTCTTAATAAGCTTGCCACCATATGAAAGCTCGACAGCAAATGTAAGAAAAAACTATGTTTGTTGAATGCATTGAATTATCTAAGATATTTGCCTTTATATAGACAATGTTTGGTATCCAAATAGTTATAAAATTTAACAAGAAAAAAATTGTAGAAGGGTTGAATCCCAATTGTTGGAAGAATTAAGGGGGAAAACACAGATCTCAAATAACGAGAACTGAGTCAAACCATATAAGGAATGACACCACCTTCAACCCAAAACTTTAAGGCATTAGGTTTGTGGGTCTTTTTTCTTATATGTTGTTTAACTTTCTTATTTCTATCTAATGTATGACTTAGACTCACACTTGAATACCTAACAATCTTTTCCTCAAGTGAGAGTCCCTCCTCCACATTGATACACTCTCCCTCGACCAAAAGCAAACAACTCCTGACTTGTAAACCTCCATCAGGAAGACTTTCGATACAGGGTCAAACTATACTCGCTCAAAGCTGCAAACCATAGGCTCTAATACCATTTGATGAGAAAATCCGAAGAAAAAAACACCAGAGAGAAAAACAGGAAATGAGAACCAAGAGTCAACCCATATAAGAGAATGATACCACCTTCAACCCAAATAATGTGTCAAATTGAGTACTGTAGAAGAGTCCGTGTCAATAATTTTGTTTGGGTCAAGGATTATTATCTAGCAAGAATAACTATGTAGATAAAAAGTTTATACTTATCTATTAGAAGAAAACTTAACAATTTTATATTTGATTTTAGAAAAGTACCAACAAACCTATGATACTGTTGGTAAGTTTTATCCTATTTATTAAACACTAATTTAATGTCAAGTTATTGCTGTTCTTTATTATTATTGTATGACTTATTTAGTTTCCATTTTGTCAATATATTTTCTTTTATCATTTCTTAATTTTCTACTTTTTTTTCTATATTATTTTTGTCCCTTACTTTTCTTTTTTATATTTTGTCAAAGAAAGAATATTTTTTTTTTCGTAAACATGTAAAACAAGGATGATCTGAATTTGATAAAACCTTAAATTTATATCCCTCAATTTCATTTTGTTCAAAGTTTTGACGCAAGAAACTGTTCCAATTTAATTGTCATACAATATCAATGCCTTAAATCCTTTTATTATATTCTTATAGATTTATTGTGGACGGATAAAATAGAACAAAACAATAGATGAAAAGTATTGGTGCTTGTGATTGTTTGAACAAGTGTATTTGTATAAGTAATATAAACTCAATAATACAAAATATTTATTTTTTAAAAGAAAATTAAGAATAAAAAATAATATATATATATATATATATATATATATATATATATATATATATATATATATATATATGTATATAAAGAGGATATAAATTATTTCTTTATTCATTTCTAGATACTTTTGGAATCCGTGAATACATCCATTTATATATACACAATATATTCATAATCATATATTCCACTATATTCATAGTAGATTATAATATAAATAATATATAAAAAGTCAACTGTCAAAATAAACTACCAAAAGCAATATCTCTATTTAAAGTTCATCATTAACTATAAATTCATATATGAAACTAATTCATCATCATTTCACATATATATATATA
>Ga0209700_104261_pt1 | contig 26094 bp, 16 predicted proteins | sample SiratroredBW_FD_187528 | JGI IMG/M metagenome (GOLD analysis project Ga0209700, IMG submission 187528) | Root nodule microbial communities of legume samples collected from California, USA - Siratro red BW (SPAdes) (version 2) | ecosystem: Host-associated > Plants > Roots > Nodule | place: USA... | reverse complement strand
AAAAAAAAAAAAAAAAAAAAAAAAACACGTATAAGGTTGAGATTGTATTGGAAAGGCAAAGCTTTAAAAGTTAAACCTCATTCTTGTTGTATATATTGTGTAATCGAGTTGGATCATTAAGTACTCTGATTATATATAACTCTTTTAAGAAAAACTATGCGAGTAAATCGATGATAACATACTCTGAATCAATAATCCTCCCGACAAAGTTGTAAAACATCTTGCAAAACTAATGTTCATATAAAATCATTTTATGTATATAGAAAGCAACAGCTTGCACACTCCAGAACCATTCTAGGGCATGAACAATTAGCACTCTCATAGTGAAAAGTAATAAGATATGAGAGAGGTTCAAACCCTAAAAAAGGAAAAAGGATAAGATAGATGATGATTGTAGAAGAAAATATGCAGTGACATGTAAATTAATACGTGGTAGTATTATTTTCCAAATGGACCATGGAAGAAGGGATTTTATGAATCGTGCAAATGAATTATACATTATTTTTATCTAATCGAAGTCGATTGTGGGGCCCACTTTATTGGATCATGGGCTTTTCTGGGATCCTGTGATTTGCACACAGTTTGATGTCGGTGGACCCTATCGTCAAAATATTCAAACTTTGAATATTTCTTCTCTAACAAAAATTTAAGACAAAACATGGTGGTTAAGTGTGTGGTTCATGAATTTCCAAACGAACCATGTTATCTCACCACAAAAAATGTCCAATTTGGCCATTTATGTTCATTTAATGTGGAAAGTCAAATTAAACACACACACACGAACATGGAAGAAAATGTATGTGTATATATGGTATAATTTTCTGACCTAAATATGGGGAATGAGTGGCTCATCTTCAACATAGTTAGGCTCAGTCAGTTATTCATTGGAGTTAATTGTGAACTGCATTAACTATTAATATATGCCCTAGTGTTGACCCTTATACTTGTCAAAGTTGGTGATTCAATTCAGCACAAGTTATTTAAACCCTAAAATGTTTTCTAGTAAAATCACATTGGTCGACAACTAAGTAGTGAGTCCATGATATTTATACATCAAAATTTAAAGTTCAGAACAACAAAATTTTAAGGTTCTAGTGAAGACCCAATTGGTTGGAGATACTTGTACCTAATTATTTATAAAACAAAATTGGAACCCTAAAGGGATTACTCAACAAAAACAACAATAAAAACCAATGGGATGAGTACGTAGTTTATAAGAACCTCTTTGAGATGGATGGTGAATTATGTGAATTACGAGAATGTTAAACTTCGAAAAGTTTTGTTTTCTTTATTACAAATGTGGTGGCAGTCATTGCAAAGAATAAGAGGAAAGCCTATGGTAACTAGTATCATTTAATAGTAAAGAATTTTCTTTGCCTTTGTTACTATCGTAGCTTTTGTTTATTTGAATAATCATACTAAAAATTTCCCCTAAGGATTTGAGTTGGATAAAAGCTTTTACTTATCAATCAATAAAAGTTAAAATTGATATAAAATTTAATTAAACTTTTGAAAAATTAATAAACTCATCGTGTTTGTAGTTAAATAATAAAACAATAATATAAAATAAATTTACACTATACAACTTATTTTATCATGATCAAATATATGTCATATTGACTTCACTCCATAAAAATTCTCATAAATAAGATTATTTATAATTAAAATGGGTTGAGGATAATTTAAATTAAAAAAAATCAGTTGGTTTTATCTTTTAATTTGTTTTCCTATAATGGAAAAGAAAAATCAAAAGTGGGCACAACAGTATCACTCTGTCATGCAAGTTATGGAACATCAATTGTTTCTTCGGACACAAACTGTAACTTCTGAGGATGAAGAATTTCCTTTTCTGACAACGAATTTGAAAACCAGAAAACTGAACAACAAGCTTGACGTGTAAACATTCAAGGTGATCATCAAAGAGCAAAGAGAGTTTATGAGTATATAAATTTAGTATGTATAGAGTTACTGTATAGACTAAATTTGTGTTTACATTTATAAATTTATTATTAGTAGTAACAATTCATTCTAAACATAACAAGCAAGCAATGCAAAATGAACAGAATAATAATTTCTCTTATGAAGGCCATGAAAAAGAAGCATCTCAAGGCAAATCAAAGGGACTCCAATTACCTATTAACAAGTCTGCATCATGAACTTCAGGTCCAAGAATTGGTGGTTGCGTGGCTTGAAATGGATGATGATTTATCATCATGTCAGAATTTGACCACATCATATGATGATGATGATGATCATGTGAGGCTTCCACTTCACCCGGTAATGGTGGCAGCTCAAGAATCATATCACCACCATGACTACTACACTGCTCAATTCCATCCTTTTGAATAGTCTGCATAGTGTTGAACTCACCATAGCACATTTGGCCATTGTTATTAGCCTCACCAGAATGTGTGGATGGTTGTTCAGGAAGATTCAAACACCCAGTAAGACCAATTTCCTCAGACAAAGTACTAGGACCAGCAACATCTGTGTTTGATAGCCTTGAATTATTCTCTAGAGAAGGATCAAAAGCTGGTTGAACCTGATCTGGATTGTTGCTCTCAATCCCGGATTCAGATCTGGGTTTTTGGTTGAGGAAATTTGCATACACTAGTGCAAGATCAATATTTGGTCCATCACTCACCACTGAGGAGGAGCTAGAAGCTGCACAAGTCCTTATTCTAGGATCATAAGAATGCCCAACAGGGTTATTACTATGATCTGTGGCATTTCCACAAGGTGATGATGAACTTTTGAAAGTGAAACCATCAATGGATTGTCTCAACAAGGTCTTGTTACCTCTTCTGTTCTTCCTGCAGCCACCACCAACAGGCACATTGCGGAGAGACCCTCCTTTGGTCCAGTACCTTCTGCACCCTTTGCAAAAGTACCTTGGTTGAGTTAAACTGTAGTTATTGTAGTAGCAGAACTTGGTGTTGGAAGAACCACACCTAGGACAATTTGGTGATATCTCAACCTCAGGCTTCCATCCACTCTCCATCATCACAAAACCTATACACCTGCATTAAGCTTTAACTTTGGTGACTCACAGTTAATTCCTCCCGTTTCTTGAACTTGTGATTGTGTTACTGTCACAAACACAACAAAAACCTTGATATTACTGCTGAAGTTGTACTGTGGTCAAAATCACAATTGCAAACTTTTTTTAAAACCTTACTCTTGCATGTGTTTCATAAAACACATGTATATATAACACTCTCCTTGTGAGTGAGAGAGAGAAAGGGAAATTTCAAGAGAAGGTGGTAATGCTAATTTTCTGCAGAAAGGGGTTATATGTGGTAGAAGTGAGGCTTGAGCTTCCAAAGCACATTGAGAGTTGGGGTGAAGTGTGTTTTGATGCACATGAGATGATGGATATTATGGTCTTGGGAATGTGTATGCACCCCATGCATGCACATGAGGATGCATGGGGTAGGTAGGCTAGGTGGTGTATCACAAGCCCGCAGGCTAATAGAAAGTGTCGGTGTTGAGGACACGTGGCATGATGGGAGTGGTGGTGATGAGGGTGAGTAGGGAAGCAAAGGCATCGGTAGCATCATTTGAGGTTTCTCTGAACAGTAGACAGCCTAGATATGAGAAGCACATTTCCACAAAAGGGTAAGCATCCCAACCACTCAATCTCATTCAAAGTAGAAAGTCCAAACTCACACAATTTCACACCAATTCCACTTTTGTAAAATGAAGAATTTACGGCACAAATGACTCATAAACTATTATCATTGGGGGGATCTAGCTAGCTAAGGAAAACTTGGCAATATCTCAAACTACATGCAACTATTCCAATTGTTTATCCAAGTTGCAGAGGGTTTAGGGTTTACACATATATCTACCTTTACCCATACCTCATTCAAACCCAAAATGTCTACAATGTACTTACTACTCAAAAAATGATATATTCACTCCTCACAAGAAGAAGAAAAATGTTATTGAACTTTTTAAGTCATTTAATATTCACGGCACTTTAATTTATTGAGTTTTCACACATTAATTTGTGAAGCGTTAATTATTAATTTTTCTGGGATTTTCTTTTCATTTGGTTATTTACATTTGTAGGGTGAGGGGATATTGGGAGAGGAAGAATAACCAACAAATTATGACTAAGCATATGTAAATTTTGAGAAGATATTATGACGATCAACTTTCATAAGATTGAACTTAAAAATATTATCCATATGACAATTGGATTTAGAGATTTAGGGATCAGACTTTAGGAGATTGATTTTGACGAGTTCGTCCACATTATGACAAACAAGTTTTGTGATCAGATTTGGAAAGATCAAATTTGGGATAATCGACTTTGAGGAAATCCATAACTCTATATATTGTGTTACCATTATATATTTGTATCTTCTTCCTGAGTGGTGGTAAAAAGTACGAATGTGTTAACTGTGGAATGTATATATTATGATCATATTATTATGATTATTATTCTTATTCTTATTATGACTATTATTATTAATATGAATATAATTTTATGATTAATAATATTATTAATAATCATATCAATAATAATAATAATAATATTAATAACTTGAAATTTATCTACAAAATATATATTTGTAGGTAATCACAACTTGTATTTTAACTACAGATACAAATTCGTATGTAATGTTAAATTTACATATAAATTTTATAACTGTATGTAAAATTAGTAGGTAAATTAGAATTTTTTTGAAGTGAATCCAGCTCAAGTTTTGCACTAATTATTTAATAATTTGAATTTATTCTTTTATCTAATTTTGGATTTTCATTTTATGATATTAATTTGTGTTTCAGATTGGATGATATGTTTATTTGATTGATAGTTCTAGTTCAATGACATTTGTTTGATTAAATTAATTAATTGAACAAGTTAATCATTTAAATCTAGATATGAATCTTTAGAGAGTTATGATGAGAAGAATTTTATAAATCTTAAATTTGTGAATTGATCTTTCTTGAATTGGATTTATTCTAATCCCTTTTCTCCCAAATTAATTTGTATAGAAATAATATTAAAGATTAAATATAATATATATGTTTTATATTGTAAAATTTTATAGAAAATTTAGATATTTTTATTTCAAAATGACATTGAATATCAATGTGATGGATAGTTAAAAAGAGTAATAGATAATGATTCGTGATGAGAGAGAGTTTGTGATGTCTTAATTCGAAATGCTTTTATAGTGAAAATAGTAAATATGGAAAGATGATAAATAACGATAAAAGATGTATCAACACAAATTTAATCGGAAGAAAAAATTTGGCTAAATATAATAAATATTATGCAGAAATACTATGTTAATTCCATTCATTTCCAAATTGTTCATACAAATTAATTCTCTTACATTTTAAAAGTAATTAAAAAATATGATCCTGATATTACAAAATTCACTACCATACTAACATATCATACATTTGAGGGAACTACAATTTTACTTCGTAATAAAGTAAAAGTTTGTAATTTTATTACAAAATAATCATAAAAAGTAAGTGAAGTAAATGTCTCCTATCATTCATATACATGTTAAGAATTCAACGTCGACCTAATTTCATCATTATCTTTTTTTCATAACCCTAAAATAAAGATGGTGTTTTCTTTTTATATGAATTATCTTGTCCATAATTTGGAGATCTAGCTGTCACTTATGCAAGAAAGAGGCACATGGGAGCTAAGTACATTAGCATTTTCTGAAGAAAGAATGTCTCTTTCAAGACTGTAATGAATTTATCGTTGACTCTTTTTTCTTGGATCATGAGCTTCTCGGATCATGTAACTCTAAGATTTTTATCAATTTTCCCAAAATACTATTTTTATAAAATGATTTACCTGTTTTTTTATATATTTCTTAATAACTTCTCCCACGTATAAGGCGTATGACGAGAAATGCTTAGCCAGACAGTGGAACAACAGCTTCCTAGAAGCATTTTCCACGTAAGAATGTGAAATTCCCAAATATTTTGAATATTTAGAAAATGATATTTTAATTACCACAAACACGTTTAATAATTAAAAAAAATCACACGTTGACACCAACAGCTAGAAACTTATCCTTTCAAAAGAATTAAATAGGCAATCTTTCCCAATAAAATATTTTCATATACATAAAAACGATTGAATCAAACCTTTATTAATATTTTTAAGGGGGAAAACTATATATCAATAATTATGTGAGGATTTGAAGAAGGAAAAAAAATGATGATTTGTTACTTCCAGTGTTAGCATTGGAAGATTAATTCATTCTGAAGCCATGCAAGAAAAAGTGTCCAAGTAAATTTGACTCGAGTGATAGCAACCAAACACATACCTCAACCAATATAATGTTAAGGACTTTTAGATAAAACGAGAAATTTTAAAGACCATTTCATGACTTAAAATGTAGAATTTCAAATACTATCTATTTAAATGAGATTGTAAAAATTCAAATGATAAAGGAATTAAAGAGGAAAAAAGATTAGAAATTAGTGTCTTGCTACAGTGAAGATTTTACCTAAATGGAAAAACAATCGAATGAAGAAATATTTTTAACAATTTAGTGTTTGATATAAAAATTTCCTCAAGCAAAAGTTGCTTGAAGTAAGAATGAAAATGAGTAGTTCCTCGTTATATTAAAAAAAGCATCCATTATTAGTCAAATTATTTGTTTAAAAGTTACCTAGTTTTTTTTTTCTATATATGATAATTCATTATATTTATCAACATTTCCTAAAAAAAGTTGAATTTACAATTCTAAAAAGTCCATATCATTTCGTGGAAATAACACTTTTTTATGGGAAATAAAAAATTATTTAATTCAATAATATATATATATATATATACATATATATACATATATATACATATATATATACATATACATATATACATATATATATACATATACGTATATATATATATACATATACATATACATATACATATATATATATATATGTACATATATATATATCTCAGTGTATCATGTAACTTTTAGGCCTTATAACTTTTACTTCAATACAAGGTATGAGACCTTAGTTAATTCTTTTTATTGTTAGCAGAAAAAGACACATTTAAGATAGAAAAATATATTTTTATTCTTATGACTCATAATCTTCAATTTTATGTCATGCATAATCAATGGAAAAATCTTATAAAACATTAGATATGACTCCTGTAACGAAAATGTCCTAAAAGTAATTAGCACTTATGGATACAAACCAAACCATGAATATTGTTAGCTTTGAGTACTAAAAGTTTTTTCACTTTGAATAAATCTCCTAGTTTTACTAGAGTTTTATTTTCTTCATCTAATTGGGCAGTTGCTAGAAATAATCAAAGTAGTTATCATCTTTTTAGATATTTTTTTTATCTTGTATATTGTTTATATATATATTCTTTGTATAATTCATAAATAATTTAAGTTTTCAACATTTTAGTATCAAGAACCTCTTGTAAGGGACCTTTAATCCCATGTTCGGTGGAACTATAATTATTGGACAATGTTCAGAAGAATTTTCTATAGCTTAGTGAAAACGGAAATTTCAGTTGTGTGGCTCAAAATAGTCTCTTCAACCTTAGTAAAGTGGCGTGGCATTGAAAGATATTTTTTAAGTAATGGATTTTGAAATGAAGGAGAACGATGTTATGATAGTGAGCTAATATGTGGATGATTTTATTTATACAAGAAATGATAAATCTATTCAAAATCTTACGATTCCAAGAAAGAAAATTAGGTAAGAATGAAGATTGAAAAAAAAAATTGACAAAATACCATACAAGTGAATATTACACTATTATACTTGTGAATTAGCATTATTCTTTTAGAAAAATTGAAAAAAATATTTTATTTGTCAGTGATTATGCTAATGATATTAAAGACACAAAAACATACATTAAATGTAAACTATATATTTATGACATGTATTTATGATGAGTAAGCTTGTTCTTTCATGGAGTTTAAAGAAACATTGTGAGCCTATCAATCATTGAAGCAAAATTTATAGTAACAGCACATTCTGTCCAACTATGTGGTTAGACAAATGATGTCATGACTAAGTTCATCAAGTTAAAAGCCTTTATTCAAATGAAATGCAAGTTAGGAGATATATCAAATGTAAACAAAATGCTTATTTTATCAAATAAAAATCATTTTTACTTAATAGAAGATAAAATTATTTAGTTAAAAATAACACCAAAAGGAGTTATAAAAAATTATATCATGTTTATATAATTGTGTCCGTATTTATAAAATAATAAAGTATAAACTTAAAGGCTAGGTCAAGCTCCTTAAGTCTGAATGTTACCGTCTCAATGTTAGGACAAGGGAAGGGAAGGTTAGGTCAAAACTTAAGTTATTTAACCCAAAACATAAATATTTTTCATCATTCAACTCTAATAAAAAAAATAATCATTAATTCATACTTTTGTCCCTCCTCGAATGAAACAAACTCGGAGTTCGAAAATTTCACAACTACCATCCTTATTTTCATGTTCCATGACTGTAGTTTTCAATATGTGGAGAAACTAAAAGTGCAGTATTAATGTAACCTACATCTTGAAGCTGAAGTAAAACAATTAATAGTACATGTTAGTCATCATCTCATTTAATGAATGTCTCAATTTGAACCTAGCACCGAAGAGCAATGAACTGTACATTACATACAACATATGGCATGATAATACATCAATGTAAGCATCTCCTTAGCTCACCATGAGCCACATTCCAACCATTATATTGGGAATTGATAATGTGCTCATTTAAATGAATTAAAAACAAATTCATAAAAGTACATATTAACAAAATTTCAGTGCCTGAGGCATAAGCATCAGCGCAACTCGTAACTTGGATAATGAATGTACATTTACAGGCATATATATTTGGTAAGTCATGCTTCTACAGTTCTACTTGGTCATCAATGCGGCTACAGTTGGCCCAATCTTTCCTGCATGAAACCAAGAAACCATTTTAAACCAAAGCTTTAGAGCAGGAAATAAATAAACCGTTGCGTTTTATGTGAAAGGAATTTACAAATATTTAAATTATGCCAAATTATTTTATCATTAAATACGAAGAATGCTGGGAAGTGAAATAGCTATACATAACTATCAGACATTAACCTGCCAAATAAGGATAACTACACTAAGAATAAACATGTGGAAAATAAAAAATCCAAGTCCCACATTAACTAAAGATAGTATTAAAAATTCAGTATTAACTAAAGATAGTATTAAAAATTCAGTATATATGTGAGTAATCTTCACCTTAAAAACTAATTTTGTAAAGCTAAGTTAAATCAAACCCATTTTTATAAGAGTCGATCCTAAATCCCTTAAAATGATCACTCACCATGTTATACACATTCCAAACCCAATAATGTTGGAGTCAAGGGGTGTGTAGGAAAAACCCCAAGTCCCACGCTCATTACAGATAGTATAAACAACAAAGTATATTAGTGAGAGCAATCTCCAATAACCGAATTTGTAAAGTTAAGTCAGACTTAAATTATTTTCTAATATAATCAATAATCATAAAAGAAAACCATTAGTGTGACCCCACTCTCTGTTAGTAAACAACCACAAGATCTATGAAATAAATAAATCCTATAAAGAACAACCTGAAGCATCTGCATTAATTTTGGATGCTGCTCCAAAAGTTGGCAAAGTTTGTCCCGATCTCTCAATAAAGACTGCCATGTCAGAAGAATAAAATGATAAGATTTAAAACAGTGCAAAGACAAATTGTACATTTGGTTAAAACAGCAATTAAGCATGGTATCTATCCTCCTATTAATTCATTACAATTGAAAGATACCTGAATTGCCTCTGGAGACTTAAAATACTCGTGTAATGACATTCCTGCATCTGGTTGCTGCTGTGATTGACCATCCCCTGGCTGTTGAGTGTATTCAACATGCGGCTGCAGCTGCTCATGTGAAAACTGTTGCTGCTGGGTCTGGTAATATGTCTGCATTGAAGGAACCTGAGACTGTTGCAGCATATTTATTTGATGCACTTGAACATTGCTTTGCACAGTCATCCCTTGCTCCAACTGGTGTAAAGCTTGAACAGGTGGCCTAAGCTGAGGTGGTTGTGGTGGACGTGTAAGCTGGGGTGGCTGCAAGGGCTGCAACTGAGTAACTGAGTGCATTGACTGAAAGGAAGCTGGAGGAACAGAGATGTTTTGTAAGATGTTTGGCTGATTCTCAGTCTGTTGCTGACTGGGCACGTTTCCATACATAGTCATTGGCATGGAAGATGGCCTACTAAACCCCATCGGGGGGTTAGGGTATGATGACAATCTTGCTCCTGAGGATGCAATGGAGGCCTGGGAAAGTTCGGTGGTCCCCATACTTGTCTGATTATATATAGAAGGTTGGGAGCCAGAAGTTTTAACAGATGATAAATTATACTGACTAGATACGAAAGGAGGTGGTGTCGGAGGAAGGGGAGGAGCAACTCTATTAGGTCCATTAGGGGAAGACACAGATGTCCTGGAGTATTTTGAATCTGGCATGGGAATAGAAGATGTTAATGCTGTTGCTGTTGAACCATTGTTGAATGGAGATGGATAGTCCAATTGAACCTGCACGGAAAAATTATAAATGTGGTAGGCGGTTATCCAGGAGAAAAATGAAGGCAAGAGAAAAAGATTCATATGAATGTAGCAGTAACCAAAACAGGAGGAAACAACTAACAAGAAGATGGAGGAAAAGTTTCTCACTTGGAATGCCACTGGACGCTGCGTGCCTGCTTGAGAATTAACAAATGAAGTTGACTGACTAGGAACAGAATCGGTAGCGTGAGACATTATCGGTGAGACTGTAGGTGGAGGAGGCATGGGTGGTAAAGGAGGTTGGTTGGGCAAAAACCTTTGGTCGTACAGTCCTTGAGAACCAGTAGCAATACCACCATGTTGAGGACTGCTCTTTAACAAGTAATTTTGGGAAACCATCCTTGAATCAACAGGTAATTGCATAGACGAGGATGGATTACTATAGAGAGACATAGGAAATGAAGTATTTGATGCCGCAGAATCGTATCTAGCAGAAGACTTAACTTGAACATTTTTCAAGTCATCAGCCTGCTCAACATACTTCCTGTCTGAAGAGACACTTGATTCACGAGTCAATGACATATCAGGACGTGAACCAGATATCTTCGAAGAAAATTCACTTTGGGCATTTTCATCAATGTTAGATCGTACTGGAGTACCCATCTGTGAAAATTGACCACTATCAACAACATCACTTCCTGTCTCTTCAACAATTGAGTGAGGAGAACTTTGCTCAACAATAACTGGGGCTGGCTGCTGTAAGTTATCATCCAGCTGGGGGAACAGCAACTTGTCATCAGGGTCAGACTCCTCTCCATCAAAAACTATATCAATTCCTTGAAGATCATCATCAAGATCTGTTTTCAATTGCTTAGATTTGTTTAACTTCTCCATATCTGCAGGTTTCACAGGAGAAGCATTTTTAAGATGTCCCACAGCCTCTCCCACAACTGTTGCTGAAGGGTTCTGCCGTTCCCTCTGTCTTGCCATAAATTCATCTACATGAATGGATGGAGGTCTCCCACCAGTAGATCCTGCTCGTGGAACTGATATTACATTAGTGACCCCTTCAACAATTCTCTCTCTTGCAACATAATCGTCCACATGCATAGATGGTGGTCTGCTGGTATTTGGTTTGCGATGCCGGAAAGCATCCCTACGTGTAGTACCAGAAGAAACAGCAGACTGTGCTGCACCCCGTGAAAAAGCATTTTGAGAAGAGATATCACCCTGAAAACTTTCTCCTCTAGCTCGCCTAACCGGACCATCCATTGACGGAAGCTTCCTCTTGGCAGCAAGATTTGTCTGTGTTAGTCTATCCGGTAATATTTCTGGACATTCCCAAAGAAATTTGTCCCCAAGTCCTCCAACATAAAGATGATCATCAATCTTTTCAACACTGTTTTCAAGCAACTGCTGTGTATTTGAAAAACCTAGAACTTCATATTGACGTAAAACAGCATCCTCAAACTTCATGGAACCAGCAGGTCTTTCCAATACTAATGACAATGACTTAACAGTCTCGGAAACCTTACATAAAAAATGAGCAGAAGAAGTTACAGAGTAATACAGGGAAAAACTACTAAAGAAGAGGCTACATTCAAATGGCTATAAACCTGATATAATGGGATTTGTGAGTAAGAGGTAACCAAAAAGTCATCCATAGCAGCTTTGGAACATAACAGAGCACTAAGTTCTAGTATGTAATTTATATTTTCCTCAGGAAAGCCAACTGATCTTGTCACATCATCCGAAATCCCAAAGAGGTACTTCAACGCAACCACTCTGTCGGAATTCAAACTAAACAACAAAAGAAACTGTAAATCATCCTGCCATAAGATAAAAAATAATAACAGAAAGACAAAGTACGCAGAAATTTTCATATACATCAAACCCTCCTTCCTTTTCAATGCTCTAAGAAAATTGGGATATCAACATATAAAATAAAGATTTCAGATATCTATTTGATGTAATATTTAATCTGTTGTTGCCGCTTCTTCACATATATAGATAATATAAGTTGAAATTTCAATTTGTTGTTTCTCCTTAAGAACATGTCATGAAAATACACCAACAAAAAGACGTTTTTCAATAATAATGAAACAATATTGACACAACAAAGAATGTCATGGTGCATAGTCTAAAACAAATTTTAAGTCCTAACGATTGTATTTTGGGTTTCTGGAGATCTGAAATTGACCTTAGTTACATTGAGAACTAATGTGGTAAATATACAGTAATTTGTTGTAATTTTCAAAAGCTTGACTCTGACCAAATATTGTAGAGTTGAAGCAATATCATTTTTCTTTAGGATCTATACATGGTTATCAATCCCAAATAATGGTACATAGTACCAATCCCTGAAAACATTAAATGATCAGCTATCGATTTAATAATTTATTATACACAAAAAAAAATCAACAAACAGACACACATAACTACTAAAAGCAAGAAAAGAACGAGCGAAGAAAATTGTGGCACAAAGAGCATGAAAACTTAAAAAATAAAAAAATAAAAAATAAAAGACAAAAGAACTCTGGCCAGATGCTGAGAATTGGGTCCAACCCAACAAATTTTGATCAAGAAGCTGAAAAGTATGTGAGATAGTTCCTAATAGATATGGAAGGGATGATTGATCAAAAAACGTTTTTTATAATTTAACTGAGTCATGTTGGATAATCCCGTGATTCAAAGTCATGACAAAAATAGCTTAAAATGTGAAACATGTCATTTTAAGGTTTTAAACTTTAAGTTTCAAAGTATTGTTTATGTCGTATTATTTTTCTTACTTAGATATATTTTATTTCATCTAAAGAGTGAAATAAAAAGTTAATAAGTATAACAGCACATTTAATTACATATTAAGTTAAAATAATCACATTTATATTTACATATACTTTAACAAAGGCATTGTTTCATAATATACGCTTTTCAGGTTTACATGAATAATAAGAAAATCATAGACATAGAGGCATGCACACAAAATTTATGCTAATGAACAATGATAATAATAAACTGGTTGTAAATAAAATAAGATAATATTAATCTTATTTTACGTAATTAATAATAATTACTATCATAAAATATATAGCTAACAAAAAGTTATTTTAATATTTTTTTAATAACTCCATATTTTTATTAATTACAATAATATAAAATTATTATAATATAAAATATAGATATAACTTTATCACAATACGATTTACAGTAGTAACATCTTAATCATGTTTGTGTGATATTGTAATATAATATAATATACAATTAATTATTTTGCTTTTGTATATATAATATTATCCCGTTAGTTTTAATAAAAAATTATTCCATGCATAAGCAACAATTGTCTTCCTTGAATCATCACCACAACAAGGAACGCCTATGGTTTAATAACTTAAACTTCTCAATTCTAAAAACAATTACATGGGGATCTGAGTATACACAAGTTAGATTAAATTATATTTTTTTAAATCATGTATAAGCACATGTGCGGGTCAATATCAGAAGCAGTAATCCAGATATAAAATACGAAAAAACTTACCTATCTCCATTCATGCAAAATTGTATGGACCCAACAGATAACACATAGACAGCCTCGATTGCATAAGTTGACAAACCCTCCTTTGTATCATCAATAGATTTCAACAACTTCATCCAACAGCTGAGTAAAGGGGGGCATTTTCTCCATTCAGCTACACTAGAGACACTATAATTTACATTCCTATCACCTTTCCGAGGATCAACTTCGTAAGCATGAGAGTGGATACCCAAATGAGTAGCTCCAAATGCCATTTGGCCTTCACCACAAGATGCTAATTCTTTGAAAGCTGTAAGACAAGCCAGTAACTCTTTTCCAACAGGAAGGACCTTGAAACAACAGAAGTCTTCGTTAACATTAGGAGAGCTACCAAAAAAACGCTAAAATTTACAGCTAAACAGTGACTTCTAAGAGAATTGATTTAGGAACCCCTTTGCCCAAGGACAATTAAAGGCAAATCATGATCAACAAAAAATCTAAATAGATCTACAAGTATATACAGACAGTATTGAGAGTCACCTGACAACTCTTCAAAATATATTGTAAAATCAGGGTACAATCTTCAGCACTCAATTTTTCAAAATTTTTACTGCCAGAACACCAGAAAAGTCATCACTCAGCTGTAAAACTTGAATAAAACATAATATTTACAAAAATGTAAACTGCTCACATGTCATGTCTTCGGGGATAATGTTGAGAAGTTTCAGAATGAAAAAGGAGCGTGATAAACTTGAATATTGGGAGACACCAACTATAAATATTAAAGCTGCCTCTTGCAGAACTTCTATCAGGAGTCTGCTTTCCATCATCAACAATAACAAAACATCTATCCAGTAATTTAGTTAGCATCTGAAGAATGCCCTCTCTCAACAATAGGGCCTGACAAAGAGAAAGTGTACCAGCTTTATGTAAATTACTGCTATCAATAGTAAGTAATAAAACTACATTGGTAAAATAATCATATCAAAAGTAAGAGACAAGAACAAAGGGAAAAGAAGATAGATCACCTTTCCAATTGGATGCTCCAACAGGCTTACAAGAAAATCAAGAAGCCTCAAAATCTGAAAATAAAGAAACTAAATTCCTCAAAATGTCAAACCAGAAAGGAAGAAATACAACATACAAATTTTACGATCAGACAGAAATACCTTGTATGCATCTGTATCTGATGGAAATGATTCTGAAACATGATGAATAATTGAGGACAACACCGGTTTTATAAGCAAGGATGCATACTTAGGACTTTGGCAGGAGATTCGAATAACAAAAACCCGCAGAAGATCTTGAATGACCCCTAATGCCTGCCGAAAAATCAGAGTAATCACCAATAATGCCAACTCTGTATTAGAAATTTGGAAGTTCGTTATTTAGGAAGAAACTACATACAGAAATTGCATAATGTTGTACAATCTCAGCAATTTTGTCAAGATGTGGCACCAGCTGGCCAACCAGTTTCTCAAGGTGTCCAGATTCCAAATACCAGTTGACATGTCTCTCCGTCTGAGGCCCCAATATGGTTCCAATACCCAACATTCTTCGTGCAGTTAACAAGGGCATTCCACTAGTCCAAAGCCATATATCTTCTTCAGGAAATAAATCACTCTTGACATAGAAAACAAGACAAGAGGAGTTAATCATGCAAACAGTCCAGTAATCTTAATGTACACAGCCTAAAAATTAAAAACATAAATTTAAGAATGGAAGAGCACCAAACAATATATAGTATTTGAGGAAATAACATCAACACAACTTTGCATAGTGAAACTTCAAATGGAATTTGACATACCAAAAGATAGAGTAAACTGCAAGTTTCTTTTGGACCAAGAGTCAACAGTGAAGAACTCTGAACGCTGGCAAGAAGGGTGTTAAAAAGACCTGGAGTCCATCCATGCACTGGCCAGAAAGCAAGTGCTGATGCAATAAGATGACAGACAGCTCCATAACCAATAGCATAACCAGGATATCGAGATGATAAGTCTGCTGCACATGCAGCTAGCTTGGGGCTGCAATTACCAGGATTTGATCAGTGTAAAGAAGATTCTCTAACAAGATGCAGAGGAAAGGGAAATATGAGATACCTTATTTCCCTGTGCAATCGTAAAAGAACATTCATTAATTTTGTATTTCGGTGTTGCTCCTTTGCTTCCTAAAATGCAACCAAAACAATTTTAGTTTTTAAACTTGTGGTGCACAAGTACTGTAACTCCAATAGAAGAATGTCAGTTTTTTTACGAAAAAGAAATTTAAGGTCATAGAAGGGTAAAAGCAGATAAAATATAATAATAGTAATAACTACGATATAATATTCTCCAACCAAATCATCACACCCACACAAGGAATAGCCAGAAAAGGAACCTAGGCAAAAGATGACACAAATAATATAACACTGAAGTCCTTTGGACACTTAATAGCATCATTCATGCTCATTAGTTAAAAATTATAAGATGTTAAAACGTAAATTATTCAGTGTTATTGATATCGATAACAGAAAATATCGGTGATCCTAAAAATCCTTTATGAAACAATATTGGAAGCCATAACTGGTTATGGCAGAACCATCACGGACAAAAAAATATACAACATATGCATATAGATAATTAAAAAAATGCAGACATATAATTGTAATGCTAAAAATAATGAAAGAAAACCAAATAAGTAATAATAATATATCCAGAAATTCAAATAACAATAAAATCAAATTAAAATACCACCAAATTCATGTTCTAGACTTAAAGTAACAACAAAATATAAGATAATGTCCTAAATTTCTAATTATATGTCGGATGTTCTTGAAGTACCTTGTTCAGTTGCTATTGGGGTTGCTGGAAAACAGGTGACCAAATGTTTCAGATATTCAGAGAATCATTGAGTGGAAAGGAAGAAGAAAAAGAATTTAGGGATGGTTGGAGGCTCTGAACAAAGAGGAAATACAAAGAAAAATAAAAATAAAAGAGCACTTGCAATACAACTAGAGGTGGCTGCAGCAGCAGGAGGATAACAGCAGGACGGGGTTGATGTGACAGCGACAGTGCTGTAGTAGGACAGCATCACGGCTATGGGTGGAGTGTGTGAACTAGAGGAGGCTGTGGGTGGGGTGCGTTAGGTTTATTTTCTGATGTAGTTGTTTGGGTTTGGGTCAGGTTGTATAGCCCAACATTTTGTTTTAAAAAGAAGGGTTATTGGGCTGACCCAATATGGGACTCACAATGCAGCCACTATGAGCCGCCATGCAAAACCCGATTTGTCACCATGTTGCAACCGACAGAGAGTCGGCCACCAAAATCTGCCATGGGCCACCGTGGCCATTTTTTGAAAACATTGATTCTCTTAGATTAACTAATTACTACAATCTGAAGTTAAAATCTACAGGCTAGACAGCAACAATGGGTAAAAAGAAATCTTAGACAGAAGGAGTAAAAGAATGTATCTAAATCCATCTAACACCTTGGGTTTGGCAAAGAGTCATCTGGGTGTAAGTTAAGTTCTGCCATCACCTCTTCTTTGAACCCATTCAAGACCTCATGCAAATTAGGGGTCCATGCAATACGTAGCGAGATCAAACTGCTCCACATAGACTTCTACCAAGGAGGTTTGCTTCAACCCCAACACCATTTCATACAGGTTTTACATCACAAAGAACCGGAACCTCCAATCACAGCATCTAGAAAATCAGTCCAAGATAGATTATGTGAGCAATGCTCCCTCCATTGGAACAGCATCCAGAATGTCAGTCCAAGGTTTTATATCTCTAGTCAATGTGAGATCTCAAAAGAAACCATAAGAGCACTAAACATCTAGCCAATCAACAGCCTCCATGCCAAACCCTTTCCCAATCAGTCACTCCTTTGAGTTCGAAATATAATTCAACCCAATTGACTCATTCATCCAACCATAAGCATCATCTCTAAAGAACAGGGTAATCTCCCAATTCCTGAATCATACTTCAACCCATCCTGCACTTGCTCCTCCTTTCACCATTTCCAACTTTACTTACACTTTTAATGATGTTTGCAACGAAAAGATTCGCCAGGTACCTCTCCTCTTTACATGTTGAAGTACCTTCAAGTAGATCTTCCAATTTCTTCCTCCTCATTAGTCAGTCTTAACGTTGAAGCTCTATCACAACTAGTTTCTGGCCAATCATCTCACCATTACTTATCCAAGCTTCAAAGCCTCTCCCAAAACTCTAAATAAGCCTCTAATTACCTCTTTCAAACTAACTGGTTCCAACTAAGAACTTGTTTGGTTTTTGAAGCAATATAGCCTAACAGACATTTGATCAAGCACACAAATATTGCCATCACGTTATGTGCCTCATAGCATTTGCAGCGAATTTCTCACGAGTAACAAACCACCCATAATCAAATCGCAACCAAAGAGACCCAACCACATATGTTTAAAATTGAGTTAGGCTAGTCCATTTTTAATATGGTATTACTATCTGAACATTAGACCACACAAATATGTCCAGACATGAGAGGAGAGTTAAGATGTCCCACATAAACTAGGAATACGGCCAAAATACTCCAAATAAGACTTGAGTAATTATCCTCCCTTCACCCAGCTTTTAAAGTTATGTTATGCTCAATCTTTATCTAATAGGGACTTGAAATAAAATTTCACATAAACTTCAATTAAAGGCACAATTGAAAAGCAAACCAACTGAGCCAATACATACTCCTTTATTAACTGGTTTCCATAGTTATCTAGCACACACAATAGCAGGGATATGTCTCCAGAATAGGACAGGGCAGAGATCCTTTCCTCAATGATAGACACCGTATTATGCTTCATCAAGTGGGCCAGAGTTAGTGGCCATCAGAAGCGAGGGTGACCATTTTTCGGCTCAAACATAACGAAAACCTAAATGAAACTACAAATGTACAACTCTTTTAGGTTTGAGATATAATTACCAATCAAAATGTAATAATCAATCCTAACTCTGTAAACTGTTCAAACTTTTTATAAAGTATTTTTGGTTAGTAGGATATGTGTTCACATTTCAAATGTAGATTGTTCCAAATTTCCAATCTAATAAAACCACAACATAAAAACACCAATATTCTATCAAGGACACACCTCCAATTTCTGCAGTAATGTAATAAGTAGCACCAGTGAAGGAACCAAAAGATCAACTATGTTCAGCTCACGATTACGTTCTAGGAGTAAATCTGAAGTAGTATTGCATTCTGTACCCTCATCTACAAGGTAATCTGTTCAAAGATATGGAACATTACATTTAGCAAAGTTAAAGAGAAAATGGATAGCATGAAATTTCTTTGACAAAGGAAAATCGCATTACAAGTTATACAAGCAAAGTACAATAAAATCAAGGCTAACAATCTAAAACACATAAAACAGAAATGGGGCACTAATAACAGCAAGGAGCCCAAAATGTGATTTATTTTTTCGTATTGGAATATTTTACTGCTTGTTCAATGTGATTGAAATTCAGAGAAAGGATTTCTGTTGGGCCCGTGCCTCAACAAAAACCGAAGTGCAGTTGGAAATTCAGAATAAGGTGTACACGTGTAGTAATTAAGAATAAGGCGTACAGTGTAGGAATTAAGAATAAGGTATACAGTGTAGGATTAAGAATAAGGTAGAATAAGATGTACACAAGGGCTAAGGGGGGGCATTGAAACTGGAAAGACTTTAGGGGAATAGAGAAGTGGCTCTCTATTTATTGTAGAAGGTGAAACCACAAACAAAAAACAAAGCCATTTCAGTAACATGTCTTCTCCACTCCATCCAAGTACCATTGTGCATTTAGTTTCAAGAGATACAGTATTTTATTAGAGAATAATGCACAGTGGGAATAATCTAATTGTGTAAATTTAGTAGCCTACACTAACTAGATACAAGAATTAACAATTAAATTTATGATTATGAAAAAATTTACGATAATATAATGTCTGTCAAACACCTATTTTATTGAAAATTGTTCATAACATTAACTCACTAACTAATCTGATAAGTAATGCATATCAAATATTATGAAGAGAAGGATTGTAAATTTGTAATAAACTTACCATAATTGTTCGAGGACCTCTCAAGCATGAATCTGCAGTTCACCAAAATGGCATAAATAACTATTACAGCACCTTCATCATAGAGAGTCGCAGCAACAGTCTGCATTGGTTAAAACTGTCATAAGAAAGCACATATAATTAATTATAAATGGAATTACTCAAAATAGATTATTACATACTGGGTTCTCAGAAATGAAAGACAAAATCCTTAATGCTGTTGTCAACTGTGCCAGAGAAGAATCACGAAGAGTGACACCATCAAAAGACTTTTCAGATATAAATTTTCCAAGATTCTCCATAACATTAATATCAGAGCCACTAGAAGACTCTCCAACAACATTTTCAACATCAGTCAGATCTGAAACTAAGATGCTAGCTGATGTTAACTGGGCATCCCCTCCAGAAGCCAATACAGCAGCATAACGCAAGAGACCAATTCCCCCATGTTTGTGGTATACTACACCAGCATCGATCCATTCCAACAACCGTGAGGGAGCATCTTTTCTGTTGGACCCCGGAGACGAGAAATGTAAAGCCCTATGAAGTTCCACAGCATGTCCAATCCATGAACCCAAAGAAGAAGATGTGGAATCTGTAACAATGGCTTCAATGATCTCAGCAGCTGAGTGAAATATTGTAAGATTTATCGCTGAAGCTCCTGAACACAGCAGAGTTAAACCGAGCACTTTAGACCACTTAAGAAGAAATTATGTCAATACCATGTTTGTGTATAAGAAAGAGATAGAGTGACTTGTGTACCGCTGTTTTTCCCAACAGATTCAGATTCCTTGATGGAACTTAGTGCTTCAATTAAGATGGAAACAGCCTACAGAAAAGGAAATAATCATACTATGTAAGAGACACAAAATAATCAATATACTACGTAACAGAAATAAAAACTCCAGTCACAGTTTGTAACACAAACTGTGTTGTTAACATTTACCGCTAATTTCTGTAACTGCAGATTACCACTGAATTTGTGAACAAAAAAAAAAAAATGAAATTTCAACATATATTAGGAGCATTTGGAAGAGCTTCCACAGATATTATGTGGGCTTCTACCCTTCATTTTAGCTTACTTAAACAATGCGAAGTTTACCAAAACAAGTTATTTCTAACTTCTTTAATTGGTTTTGCGGTCAAATTTGAGATCATCTCTAATGTGATCAGAGCTTATTAAGTGCTTAATAAAGTTGTTCACTCAAACTCACCCTCAGACATTTAAAAGTCAGAGAATTCCCGGAAAAATACAAAAAGGGACAGAGATAGACCAAACATTCATAACTAACATATACGAGCATATTACTTCTGAAAATAATAATCCAGACCATCCAGTAATTAAGCCAACAGACCACACAAATATAATCATAAAGCATAACCCTCCTGATGCTGTATTATTATAGCTAATTATTTAGGTGCCTACCTCAGGAAAATTTCCCAAAGCTAATAATGCCCGGCGCCCACAATCAGATCTACAAATCATCCGCAGGTTTAATTTAGAACTTAAACTGTGTTAAGAATATTTAAGATTCAATTCAAATAAGGCAATTGGCACCGTAAAAGCGTAGAGAGTTCCCAGACAATCCACAGGAACTCTTCCGACTGCGGATTCGAAGAAAGCAAACTGTCAGTAGCAATGACCTAGGGCAAGTACAGAAATTATCTTCATTAGATACAAACCAGAAACAAAACTAAAACTCAAGGGAAAAAGACAGCAGAAAGAGTAGGAACAAAGCAAACAGTGGGCGTGAAGACATTATATTTATGTTAAACAACTAACCATTTTTAAATGCATCTCAATTATCATTCCTATCTCCAGTGGACTACAAAAGAAACCCTTTGAAATCAACATGGAAGCGTATTGAAGGGGAATACAACTTTCCTTGTTGCCTCGGTGACCACCCCTAAGAGCGAGGATTAATGTACTAGAAAGTTCAGGATCCTGCAATAGGAATATCAAGCCTACAATGGTAGAGAATGAATCAAATTACTTGACATCTCACTTGCTTCTTTCTAATAATTGATGAAACTAAAGTGATTTGTTATTTGTAGCCAACCTGAACGACTAAAAAGAAAAGATAGAATCACAGCCTCAACTGATGATGTGACATCCATGAAGAGTTCCATGACATGGCCCGTCTCCATGCGCAATATAGATGATGACAACAACGCAGTTGATAATGAAAGAAAACCCCTCTCCTGCAAAATGAAAACAGTCCCCAGCTCTCACATTCCAATACCATCTTCCTTTATTAATTTACAGATACAGACAAGAATGCAGATTTCCCTTAACGCAGACACATGATGTTAAGTTAAACAAGATGCATCCCAAACAAGAGCACGCAAATTTCTGGAAAAAGACTTGTCTTGACAAAATGGTATACCTTCAAAAGCCCCAATAAATGTGAATCAATATCACAATCTGAAAAGCAACAACTTGAAGAGCTTATCAAGCTGGAAGTTGTTTTATATGACAACAATCCATCTGTTTGACCAGTAATCAGTGATTTGCTTGCACAAGCTATGGGAGAAGGATCTTCAATCGGACCACGCGAACTTATCAATTTCTGCATTAGTGATTGTTAACAAACATTAAAAATAATTTTTTTAAAGTTCAAATTACAAAAAACTTGTCAGAAGTCAAATGAAAAAAAAAAAACTAGGTAGTGAGGAAATATAAAATAAAATTCTGCATACTAGTACTTTTTAATACAACCAAAGACATAATTGATCAAATTAAAACTGACCAGGAGCTTGCTGAGCAAAATTTCAGCTGAGCTGAGCATATTCAGTGTGACATCTGTAACCCTGCCAACAGTACTGATATTTTCCAGCACAGAGAGAACTGCTAACTGGCAAAAATTAAATTATTACAAGATAAAGATGGAGTTCAGAAATGCAAAGAAACATTTATATCAAGCACAATCATTGAAAGTAATACCTCGTATCTTGAAGCAATTTCATAAAATCGTAAGCGATGAAGCAAATAGGTTGCAAGAGAAGCAACATCGTGACGAGGTTTTGACAATATCAACTTTACCAAATAGCTGTAACCTTCACTGATACCAGAGGGAATACTTTCATCTTCCCGAGGCCACCAACCTAAAAAGGCTTCACATCCAACTGAATACCTAGTAGCCCGCTCTATAACACCAAGAAGCAGTAGCATAATAGTAGTAGAATCTTGCCCATCCTTGGAAAAGAACACTGCAAGCTGCTCCATGCCCCCACTACTAACAAACTGAAAGCCACTCTCTCTACCAGAACATAGCAAATAAGCTATGCTCAATCCTAATAGGGCATGCTCCCTCTGCAGTTAAGCAAGCAGATACATAAGCGAGGGGGGAATGACAAACAGAAAACACAAGCAAATAAGCAACGAAGGGGTAAATGCAATTTGATTCTAACTTTCTTAACTAATAGGACGATGCTGATACAAGATTTGACAAGAAAACAATATACTACCTGAGAAAGGCAATGATCCCCTTTACATGAAGAGTGTATTTGGAACTGAAAGTATTGGTTAAACATATCCACCAATGTTTTGGAATCCAACATTTCAACATCCATTTCCAGATAAGTGCCCTCTGATGAACACTCAGAAGATTCACTCCTAGATTTTTTATGAAGAACCTTATAAACCTCAAGAAGCTCATTTCTTGCCTCATTAACAGCACTGTGCAACTCTTCCAAATTCTCAGATCTCTTCCGCATCTCATACCTCCCACTGATTGATTCACATAGGTCACTGGAAATGTAAGAAGAAATTGCAGGCACTACAGTATTTACAATTTTATGTCCAGCCTCCCCAAGATCTGAAAACTCCAAAACTTTTAGCATCAACTGTAGAAAAAGATTGACTTCAAGAGAAATACTTGTTGCAGGAACTGGAATAGACAACACACTAAGAGAAGAACGTGAATCACGAATTGTAAAATTAGTAGAGTGTAATGCAGGTGGCAGGTCTTCAAGCTTCCCCTCAGTGGAATCAACAAGATCAGTCAACGCATTGTCATCAATATCAATGTTAAACTGACCTAGATCCTCTGCTGTGTTGCCATATATAACCAAACTCAGGCTACGATAGCTGCCCCTTACAACTAAATGACTAGTAACAACAGCCTGAGAAAAAGAAAGCAGTAAACACCAATAACAGTATAAATCTTTCAATAGAAAAATAATCATAGACTGTTTGCAACCATTTTTTTAAAATAATCATTGTATTAATCACCCTTGGAAAATTAGCAAAATAAGACATTATTCTTCCTAAATAAACTACAAGAACACAACCTTGGGCAATAAAGTGACAAATAAGGAGGACAATGCATCGACCAAACACCTTTAGCAAACTAATAGTATACATTACACTTATATAAACATATATGATAAGCAAACAGGAACCATACCTACTCAGAAGTTCAATAATATCCTTTTCACTAGTATTAATCACAAACAAATTAAATTAGATCAATTCATGTCAAAAGATCTTTTAAGCACTAATATCTACTTAACTACTCTACGATCAAAAGAAAAGAACTTAGAAACTACAAGTTTGACATACAAATTACTTTTCTTAAGATACATCTTTTACATCTGTCTGTAAGAAAACCGAAAACTTAATAACTACACCATACAATTAGCAGATCAAACAGAAAAATACAACAACATTGATACACGTTTGAACAAATCCAAACGAAATAGCAGCACAATTAAATATTTAAAACAGTTTGGGTAAACCAGGAACCAGACACTTAATAAAAGCCAGATTAGAAAATTGTCTATAATTTCATAAATACCTCTACTTCTAGCACATTTGATGAAGATTGTGAGTAGAGAAAGGGCTGACAAAGTCTTCTAAACCTCGTCTCTCCCTCACAGTGAACAAAAACCTCAATTGCAAATGATGGAGGTGAAGTCGCCCTGAAAATGTCACCAGCAATGAACTAAATAATTATAAAATCTTCAAAGTCATCAAAAAAATCATAAATGAAAAATTCATCTAGTAAACATGAATCCTAAGAACCAATTAAACATTTTAAGCTTATATGCGCATATATCATAAGCTTAACCATGAAGCTTACAGAAATAAACTCAAAAAAGCTTATTTTAATAACTTTCAGCAATCACCATAAAACCTATTGCAATAAGATTAAAAAACTTATAACAAGGTCATAATCCATTTTCATAAGAAGAAATAAGGGGGTGTTTGGAAGACCATCTACATAATTTTCACATACTAGTGCAAATAGCTTCAAAAATTCATGTATGTACCACGGATACTAACAAAGATACCAGACATGACACATACACTTCGACAAGAATCTATATATTACATCATTATGAATTATGATAGGATATCATCATCATTTAAAGACATTAAATAGTTTAAAAAATTTCACATTATATGAAGATATGATAGGAGATTAAGTAAAAAATCACTATAATCAAAATATTCCTGATTATATATAGGATTTGTTCCTTATTTCTATAATCATAATAAAAACTTATACAATAAGTTTATGAGTTTTTAGAACATCATTGTATTTATTCTTTTTAAAACTATATTGGAACAATGTTACAATTGTCAAAGACCAAAAAAATGTCATCTAAATTGGACACTTCAACGATACTTGTGCACAAACGTTGTACGGGGTATCGGTGTCTAATACGTGTTAGACATAGGGACACACCATGAGCTTCATAACAGACAAGCTGATATCATAAGCATATCATAAATGCAAAATAATCCTAAGGACGATTTAAACATGAGCAACACCAAGCCAGAGTGCATCCAGCAAACAACTTAATTCACCCCTTATTTTCAGCTTAACACACATGCTTATATATACACTTTACCATGACGCTTACAGAAATAAACTAAAAATCTTATTTTTGATTCATTCACCAATCACCATGACACCATCAAACCTATTGCAATAAGATTTATATATATATATATATATATATATATATATATATATATATATGTGTGTGT
>Ga0209700_104260_pt1 | contig 26096 bp, 11 predicted proteins | sample SiratroredBW_FD_187528 | JGI IMG/M metagenome (GOLD analysis project Ga0209700, IMG submission 187528) | Root nodule microbial communities of legume samples collected from California, USA - Siratro red BW (SPAdes) (version 2) | ecosystem: Host-associated > Plants > Roots > Nodule | place: USA... | reverse complement strand
AAAAAAAAAAAAAAAAAAAAAAAAAAAACACACACACACACAAAACCAAAAATATCCAAAATATATTTAATTATTATATCATCATTTAATTTTAATCTATTACGTAAAATAACTTATTTAATTTTTTAATAGTTCTTTAAAAATATATATTATATGAATTTGATTTGTTAAAATTTGAAGAATTACAATAAAGATAAAAATAATAAGAAATACTATACATTAGTTAAAAAATAATAATGTATAGTATTCATTAATGAAAAATAATTAAATTTATATACTCAATAACAATTACTGAATAAATTATGTCTTAAAAATTGAAACTTTATTAAAATATAATATAAAATAAAATAAAAAAATTTCAATAATATATTTATTAAATATGAAGACTGACTTTTCTAATAATAGGTGGCTTGTTCAATTGTTATGTCAAGTTTTCATGCACAGGTGAGACACACTTACATCTAATTATTAATTGCACTGCCAATATCAAGTTTCTACACACATGTATGTGCCTTATTTAAGTGTTGTGCCAATAGCTAGTTTCCACATAAATGTAGGCCCTACTTCCATTTAATTTTTGCCAAAAACTCCTCATATTCATGTTTGGATAAAGTTTGCATGCAAGTGGAGACCATCTCTTAACATTATTTAAGATCAGATATGTCTCTAACACATTGTATCCATATTTTTTAATGTAATTAAATTATGACCTTGTTGTTATATGTGTTACCACCTAATTCACCCAATTATGTAATTAAAATTAAAGAAAAAATGAAGAGTCTGTTCTGCTACTCTATACCTTTCCTCTTCTCTATAAGTTTCAATCCTATTTTCAAAAGAAGAGTCACTCATTTCGAATGAAGAGTCACCCATTTGAAATGAAGAGTCATTCATTTGAAATGAAGAGTCACCCTATTTTAAATGAAGCAATTAATTATTCACTAAAATAAAATAGTAATTGAAAAATTTATTTTATTTGAATTTGATAATCTATATTACAATTTAGAGGCATAAGTGTCAAGAGTTAACTGGAGGTCATTAGAATTTAATAGGATTAAAACTCAATTAAAAGTGATTTAAAACCGTGTGAATAAAAAAGAATAGAGAGTGACAGATGTAGAGGAAAAATATATAGAACAACACAATACACGAAAAATACAAAAATACAGGAAAAAGTTGAAAGATTCACCATTTCACGTTTACCATCTGTTTATTAATTGCACTGCCAATATCAAGGTTCTACAAACATGAAACTTGTGTCTTATTTAAGTGTTGTGCCAATATCAAGTTTCGACATAAATGTGGACCATATTTCCATCTAATTTTTGCCAAAACCTCTTCACATTCAAGTTTGCACATGCAAGTGGAGACTATCTCTTAACATTATTTAAGATCACATGTCTCTAAAACATTGTATGGAGATTGATTTTTTAATCCAATTAAAAAAAAAGATGAACAATCTCTTCTCTTTTGCTACTCTAGACGTCGGCCTCCCATCCAACCCCTTAGCCAAGCCCTTCATAAGTCCCATAACACGTCGGCCTCCCATCCAACCCTTCAAACACGTCGGCCAAGCCTTTCATAAGTCTCATAACAGTTTGATCTCCCATAACACGTCGACCAAGCCTTTCATAAGTCTCATAACAGTTTGATCTCCCATAACACGTCGGCCTTCCATCCAACCCCTTCAAACACGACGGCCAAGCCCTCCATAAGTCCCAGAACACGTCGGGCTCTCATCCAACCCCTTCAAACTCGTCGGCCAAGCCCTCCATAAGTCTCAAAATAGCTCGGCCTCTCATCCAATCCCTCCAAACACGTCGCCCAAGCCTTTGATAGGTCCCAAAACAGCTCGGCCTCCCATCCAATCCCTTCAAAAATGTCGACCAAGCCTTCCATTTGTCCCAGAACTGCTCGACCATCCTTCATATACCTTCAAACACCTCGGTTAAGCCTTTCATAAGTCCCAGAACAACTCAGCCATCCTTCATATACCTCCAAACACCTCGATCATCCCTCATCATACCTCTAAACAGCTCGGCCTACCTTTCAAGGCGATGCATGACTATAGTAAAATAACTTATTTAATTTTATAATAGTTGTTTAAAAATATATATTATATGAATTTGATTTTTTAAAATTTGAAGAATAAAAATAAAGATGAAAAATAATAACAAATACTATATATTAATTATAAAATAATAATGTATAGTATTTATTAATAAAAAATAATTAAATTTATATACTCAATAACAATTACTGAATGAATTATGTCTTAAAATTGAAACTTTATTAAAATATAATATAAAATAAAATAAGAAAATTCAATAATATATTTATTAAATATGAAGACCTGACTTTTCAGAGGTCATTGGGCACATAGAGCTTTAAGGATCATTGGAATTGGCAAACTGGGTTTTAATTTTGTAAAATCTAATAATAAGTGGCTTGTTCAATTGTTGTGTCAAGTTTTCATGCACAGATGAGACACACTTACATCTATTTATCAAGTTTCTACGCCCCACCCTTGTATGTGCCTACATGTAGGCCACCCTTGCATGTGCCTTATTTAAGTGTTGTGTCACTATGTAGTTTCCACATAAATGTGTGCCTACATAAAGTTTCCATGCAAGTGGAGACCATCTCTTAACATTATTTAAGATCACATATGTCTATCCAGATTTTTTAATGTAATTAAATTATGACCTTGTTATATGTGTTGTGAACTAATACCACACAATTCACCCAATTAAAAAAAAATGAAGAGTCTCTTCTGCTACTCTATACCTTTCCTCTTCCTTAAAGTTTCAACCTTATTTCAAAACAAGAGTCACTCCTTTAAATGAAGAGCCACCCATTTTAAATGAAGAGCCACCCATTTGAAATGAAGAGTCACCCTATTTAATATTTAATTTTAAATAAATTACATCACTAAGGATGGAGCAGTGATTAATTATTCATTAAAATGATTAATTATTCATTAAAATAAAATAGTAATTGGAAAATTTATTTTTTTTGAATTTGATAATCTATATTACATTCTCATACATAAGTGTCAAGAGTTAATTAGAATTTAATGGGATTAAAACTTAATTAAAAGTGTCAATAAAAAAGAATGGAGGAAAAATATACAGAACAACACAATACACGAAAAATACACAAATACAGAAAAAGGTTGAAAGATTCACCATTAGTCCATAAATGTAGTGCTTGGAACTCAAATTACAGGAGAATAAAAGAATAGAGAAGAATTAAATTTTTCTAAAGCTAGTCTTCAACGGGTCCTTGTTGTGTCTGTTTTCTTTGCATGCCTGTGATTCTGTTGCTCTGTTGGTTTGCTTGATTTGAAAATTATATGATGTATATACGTGGAAGCATTCAATATTAAAAAGAGAAGGAGATGCAATCACATGCATGCGAATATGAGATCATAAACATTTTGCCCAAATCTTAAACCCCTCAAACAAAGCATTCAACATTAAAAACAAGAACCCATAGTTATCCCAAAAGAAAAGCAATTTAAATAAATTGGACCTTTATTGAATGCAAAAAGCTACTTTCACAGAAGTTGTGGCAATGCGCTAAACCTGAAAAAACTCAATCGTGAAATCTCAAGCCATTCACAAACCCGTAAATTTGATAAGAGAATAAAGAGGACTTATCTTTAGAGGTTCTTCCTTGTGGAAGCCTTAGGCATATGTTTTATGAATTGTGTCAAGAAAATCTAAGGTGAGAACTGTGAACAAAAATAGGTAGTGAGAAGCAGGAAAAGGTTAAACCTTTTAGATCTTCTTCGCCACCCGTCATGAACGACACCTCTAAACCCCTACGTTTTCGTCGATTGAAGCCTTAGGCATACATTTTATGAACTGTGCCAAGAAAATCTAAGGTGAGAACTGCGACAAAATAGGTAGGAAAAAGTAGGAAAAGGTCAAACCTTTTAGATCTTCTTTGCCACCCACCATGAACGACACCACCACCAACAATGGTCCCCTTGATGAGGGTATCGAGTTCTTCATCTCCCTTGATAGCGACTATCGAGGCTTGCACTCTTTGCTTTAACTGTATGTGGATTTGACCCATCGAAATTTGAAATTGAAATAGAGATTAGGGTTTGAAATGGTTTTAAAGGAACATGTGGGAGAAGCACGTGTCATAACTTTTGAATTTTGAATTTGAAATTTGAAAATATGAGAGCAAATTGGAGAAACACGTATATTTACTGTGCTGACACGTGGTTTGATTTCCTTTATAGGTAAATTCTGTTTGAAATTGAATTTGAAATTGGTAGTAAAATGCACAGTTTCCACATGTCACAAAATTGAGCTTCTACGATTTCCTGTTGACTACTTGACACCTTTCTGATTTTCTTTATAAGTAAATTTTTTTAAGATATTTTTTTTTGTTGATTTTTGTAGTGGTGACACATGTTAAAAGTTTCCATTTGTGCTATCCACAATTGTTATTGTTATAGTTATATATATATATATATATATATATATATATATATATATATATATATATATTAAATTTAAATTATAATTTTATTTCTTTTCCTTTATAATGTGTGATTTAGACCTCTTTGTATTTATTTTCAATTTGTATTTTGGAAAAAATCAGTTCAATACCGAGGTTTGTATTAATTTATTTTTTATATTTATATTTTGATTGAGTAACTATTTTTAATAACACTTGATGTAAATACATTTCTAAAGTTTAATTTGGCTAAAACCAAAATAATATATATAAATAATAATTAGACCAAAAAATTAAAAAAATATAAATATTAAATAACTGAAAAAAACTGAAAAATTACATATTAAATAGGCTATTTTTAAATAAGCTTAGTTGACCGAATAGAATTATCCGTTCAAACAGAGTGCAAGACTAAAGAACAAAAAGCATCACACCAAATGGATTTATGATTTAACGGTACATTGGTTGCATAAAAGGATTTCAAATCTTGTCTCTCTCACTTTGAAAGGAATGGTACAAGACAACAACATAGTTTCTCTCCCTTTCTCAGATCTACTTACTATGTTCTGCTGTTGTGTTGTGTCACTCACCATTTGATAGTTTAACTCAATGCACCCTTCTCCTTCTTCTTGTTCTTCTTCTTCTATGTGCCAAGTTGAAACTTGAAGCAAAACCAACACCCCATTTCCCATTTGGTGATAATCGATCCATGGAGTTCACTGAATCTTACAAGCAAACGGGTCCGTGTTGTTTCTCTCCCAATGCTCGCTTTATTGCCGTCGCCGTTGAATATCGCCTTGTCATTCGGGAGACCCTTTCCTTCAAGGTTTTGTTTTTTTGTTACCCTTTTTACCGCACTGCTTCAATTTTCAATCTTTTGTTCTGTGGCTGCAGTATTTGGAGTTTTGAATTTCTGGGACTTAGGTTTTCTGGGACACTTTCAGTTTGTGAATTTCAACTTTTGGGAACTTGGGACTCATGGTGAGGAACGGATCTGGGTTTTGTTGTTTTGTTTTTATTGTTTGTTGGTTATTCTGTTTCCTGATGAGTATGAAAAAAGAACGTATTTTTATTTATCGCTTTGCGTGTGCATATTTCTGATGAGTGGGAAAGTTGCTATGTTAATGGGTTTTTTTAGAAGCAAAGCTTGAAGGTTCTTTCTTGACTACTTATATTTGTTGGAAAATGAAAGGTGGTGATATCCAGTGGGGCGAGGTGATTTCTGTATAAAGAAGTTGGAGTTTTGAGTTGGAATTCAACTAGACCCTTGTTATCATGAAAGTTGATGTTTTGGATTTCCGGTACTGGTTTCAGAATTTTTACAGTCACACGAGGCAGTTTAATGGTGTCTTGGAAAATTCAGGCTTAGGAAGAGAAACACTAAATTTGACCGTAAAATGATTGTATGGAGATAGGGAGACTTTAAATTCCAGAGGTTTTTAACACTCGGTTCTTTGGATCCAAATTCCAAAATGGAATGAATGAACCGAGGGTCTGAATTAAGGGGTAAAAGATATTTCCTAATAAACCAGTAAATGTTTTTATAAGTTTAAATAGCATTTTGTAGTTTACGAGGAATAAAATCTTCAATCTTCCAAAACCATAAATCAGTCAGCTCATATGCAAATTGTTCACCTTGATTGTTATTATGTCTAAATGTACTTCATCAGTGCTTCTCATATGCTTTTTGTATTCTAAATTATAATTGTGAGTGCACATTCTGTTGTTTCTTGACTTATTAATGACACACATCTCATATCATCTAGAGATATTGCTAAAATAGAGTATTAAAGTGAGGGTTATGTATGATTCGTTTTTGTAGGGTTGAGTTAGACTTAAAAACACATTTCTAAGATAGTTTAGAGTTTATCCTAATGAGATTTATTGAGACTATTATATCAACCACTATCCACAAATATCTAGTTTAAGCTGGAGATGTTCAGTACTTAACGTGAGGGGCTGTGTCAAGGATTCCACATTGTGTTAATATATGACTAAAATAGAATATATAAGTAGGTGCAAACCTTACCTTACAACATGAGTTTGTAAGATTGAATTAGACTTGAACCCACATTCCAAGAATTATTACGTAATGCATTAAAGTACGAGCTTGTTCTTGAAAAGGGAAATATATGTGGTTCGATTATGCATAATGTATACTAAAAAACATGGGTACAAAGACAGTCAAAGAGTTTCTTTGGTACTATTCTCTTGATTTTGATGTGATCTATGTTAACTATACACTTTGGTGTCATGCACACTTCCACCTAACTCACTCGTTAAGCTGCTTTATTCCAACTATTTGCCTCTAGTTCATGGTTTGCAATCATTCTTTTTGGTGTATGCAGGTTGTCCAGTTGTTTTCGTGCTTGGACAAGATTAGCTTTATTGAATGGGCCCTTGATTCCGAATACATTCTTTGTGGTCTCTACAAAAAGCCAATGATACAGGCTTGGTCGTTGACCCAACCAGAATGGACATGCAAGATAGATGAAGGACCTGCTGGTATTGCCTATGCGAGGTGGAGTCCAGATAGCCGCCACATACTCACAACATCAGATTTCCAGTTGCGTTTAACTGTTTGGTCATTGTTAAATACAGCTTGTGTGCATTTACAGTGGCCAAAGCATGCTTCCAAAGGAGTTTCTTTCACACGGGATGGAAAATTTGCAGCAATATGCACAAGGCGTGATTGCAAGGACTATATAAATCTGTTGTCTTGTCAGACGTGGGAAATAATGGGCCATTTTGCAGTTGACACTCTAGACTTGGCTGATATTGAATGGTCTCCTGATGATAGTGCTATAGTGATATGGGATTCCTCACTTGAATACAAGGTAACCACATGTATTCTATTTTTCTTTTGTATCCCTCTTAACATGTGAAATATTATGATTTAAGAAAGGCTTAAATATATTTTTAATCCATGTAAAATTAGTGAGTTTTGGTTCTAGTCCCTTAAAAAAAAAAAATATCTTTGGTTTTCTTCCTCAGAAGGTTGAATTTTTGTTTTTGGTTCCCAAAGTTCAAGTGATTGTCCCAGGTAACACTCATGAGTGTTTATGGTACATTGGCTACAGATACCATATTGATGCAGCCAGTTAGTTTCAAACTCTAGTTTCCAACTCAAACTGGTTATTAGTCCCACTGCCCTAAAGTTTGTCAGGGGATGCTAGAGTAATTATTGCAATTAATATTTCCATAATTATCATCATTTAAGTACATGGATTTGATTATCAAAGTTTCATGCATGTTATATATCACATTATACAATCTATCACAATTTAGTGTTAATTATACTCTGTTGCTTTGAATAACCCACTGGTTATGCTATAAATTATTTTTAGAAATTTATGCTGTAATTTAAAATTTTCTAAAACTACTTTTCTTTGATATAGGTTCTAATATATTCTCCGGACGGAAGGTGCCTTTTCAAGTATCAGGCATATGAAAGTGGACTGGGAGTTAAAAGTGTGTCCTGGTCTCCTTGTGGTCAGTTTCTGGCAGTGGGAAGTTATGATCAGATGTTGCGGGTTCTGAATCACCTAACTTGGAAGACATTTGCAGAGCTGATGCATCCATATACAGTCCGTGGCCCTTGTTTTGCTGCTGTTTTCAAAGTACTCCTTTAAGACACTTCCCCATGTTTATGGTATCACAGTTTGAAAAAATTATTTACTTTGTCCCTGAAATTGCAGGAAGTAGATGAGCCCCTACAACTTGATATGTCTGAACTATGTTTGAGTGATGATTTTTCCCAAGGGAATGACGGTAAGCACAATTACTTTGAGAACCTGCTCTTTTTTTTATTTTGGCAGTTAGCTACTTTTTGTAATGTATTGTTGCTTAGTAATTTGTCTGCAGGCAGTTATTTCTTTAGCCCTTTCTTGTATTAACTTATCGGGATTGGCTGATAATTAACTTTAGATCAGTTTCAAATTTTCAATAAAGCTTTCTTTAGTAACATCTTCATGAACATAAAAGGGGTTGTGTCCAAGTTAATTCAAGAGACAAAAGAGATTGAAAATTACGTTTATTTTTTCTGTTTGATATGATTTATAGCCCGTGACAATTTGGAATAGAACCACTGCTTGAAAACTACCATATATGGAAAGAGTTGGGCTGCCCTTAAATAGCATTTATGGTTTCATCTATTTACAAAATCAACGTAAGTATCTCAAATGAGGACTTTTTTATTTTTTTATTTTTTAATGTATACTTTCCTCCATGAGTGGTCTAGAGTTCAATCCTTGTTTTCTCAACTCCTCTAATAAAAAGTTGGAATTCATCACAAGGTAGTTTATCTGGGCTTGTGCACTGTGCATTTCCACACTTCAAGATCAAAGCCCTTCTGCATGGGGTGTGTTATAAAATAAAAGTATTGAAAGTTGAAACCATTTATCTACATTAATGTAACAGTTTGGGCATTTAGGGTTGTTGGTTCATGACACTCACATTCTTTTGTTTTGTTACTTTTTTATTTTTCTTTCTCTAAGCAGATTCTCCTGAAGAACCCTTTAGAGTCAGGTATGAGGTCATGGAAATTCCTATCAATTTACCATTCCAAAAGCCTCCTGCTGAGAAACCTAACCCTAAACAAGGAATTGGTAAGCCCCGCTTCTCTAATTTTAAAACGCCATTAATTATGTGCTTTCTTTTGAATAATTCAACAATCGATAGAAGCAAAACTATGGTTCTTAATTCCATTATTTGTGTAATAAACAGGAAGAAATGAAACTTCATGATGTGGATGTGATTTTCTGATATTTTTACGTTGTCTGGCGTAAACCAGAACCATGACAATAAAGACAAAATTGGTAGCTTGAACTAGTTCATCAGGCTGCAAACTAATCAAGTGAATGTATATGGAAATGCAACCTTTCATATTGATTTCTATCTTTGCTTATTCATAGTCCTCATTGATGATGCTTTGGTTTCTGCAGTATATATCGCATCAGTTTCCTTTCAATGTTACTTTACTGAAGAGACTGAATCATCTAGTTGTAGTACTCGTTGAATGTTTTTACATTGCTGGTTTTGCATGATGGCTAAATTCATTTTGTTGCAGGCATTTTGTCATGGAGCAATGATAGCCAATACATATGCACTCGAAATGACAGTATGCCTACAATACTTTGGATATGGGATATTCGACACCTGGAGCTTGCTGCAATCTTAGTCCAGAAAGATCCTATAAGGGCAGCTGCTTGGGACCCCACATGCACACGCCTCGTGCTTTGCACCGGAAGCACTCACTTGTACTTATGGACTCCATCTGGTGCCTACTGTGTTCATGTTCCTCTACCACAGTTTACCATAAACGACCTGAAATGGAATTCGGATGGCAGTTGTCTACTTCTGAAGGACAAGGAGTCATTCTGCTGTGCTGCTGTTCCCTTATTGCCTGAATCTAGTGAATACAGCTCTGATGATTGATGATAAGGAGTTGAAGCAATAATGGAAGATATGAATGGCCATTAGCTCTGTGCTTCTGGTAGATAAGAGTCCAAGGTTTAAGATCATACAAAATCATGCAGCTGTAAGAGAAAAAGGGTTGGTTGTTATCCTTGAGGAAGGAGGATATGCTGGTGAAGCATGTTGCAGCAAATTTATGTAATGGCCATCTCAGCCATTGTTTTAGGAGCTTAGATAACTTCAATATTAAACAGCATTCTGTTTCCTGTTTCATTTTTAAGCTGTAATGCTGTTGTGTTGATTCAAATGCCATCTAATTTATCTCTCTCAGTTTGAACCCAAAAATTATATGTTAAACTAAAACAATATAACAAAAGTTTCCATTGCTAGATTTTTTAAAAACATGACAAGAGTTTGTCTCTTGAAATTGTGTTTAACCTTCATTTCAATTATTTTCACAATCCTAAAAATTATCCCATTTCTTCAACCAATATAATATTTTAAATTAAATCACGTGTTGAATAATTGTATATTTAGTTATGTAAATGAAGTGAAATTGACATTATGAGAACACATTTTTTACATAAATAAATAATTGACTAAATTATTCCCTAATTTCTGAACTACCTGATATTTTTAAATTAAATCCTGAATTACATAATTTTAGGAAAGAATGAGATGTTAACACAACATACATGCATAATAATTTAAACAACAATGGATCTCTCAGTTTCTTCGTCTTCTCTCGCTAACACTCTTCTTCCTCCATTCTCTTTCTCCCTCCGTCCAAACGCTCCCAAACGGCTGCGATTCTCCACAAATTCCGCATTCTTTCTCCGGAAGCCGCCGTCGATTTCCCGCCAAAACAAGCTCGCCGTCATCGCTGCTACTCAGGTTTCGACTCAATCTGAGGATGACGATTTTGTCCTCGAAGACGTTCCACATCTCACCGACTTCCTTCCCGATTTGCCGGTACTACTTGTTTCTCCCTTGCTTCCTATCACCAAAACTGTTCCATTTCGCATTTCTTGTTTTCAGTTTGTTAGGATGACGTCATTGATCGTGATGTTCTAGTGCTTAAACGCTACTTGTTTACACCATTCTTTTATTTGTTGATGAAAATATACTATCATGCAATCATAGTTTTCCATATTTTAGTTGGCTTTAGGCCTTGTTTGGCAGAGTAGAGAGAAACAATGTGAATGAAAATAAATAGATAATTTAAAATAGGCGTGAAATAAAATACAAACTATAAATCTTTATTGAAGAGAAATAGAAAAGACCAATGACACAAGTAATACCTATTTTTGTCTAAGTAATTTAGGGATCGAACTTTGATGATGCTATTTTGATTACAGAATAAACAAGTTAGGAGTGAAATACTCACTTTGTGTGTGGTTAAGATCCCAATGGTGTGTTACCACCATGGTTAAGAAGCTAGAAGAGATTCGCAAGAGTGAGAAATAATATGGTCCCGTGTGTTTCAAAATTAATTATTTTGGAAGTCTCCAAAACCAAGCAATACCAACTTATTTCAATCTTATTTCCTTCCGTTAACCAAACAAGGTGTTAATGTTTAATTCATCACACTACACCAGTTAGAAAATCATTTGATATATGACTTTTGAACTGGTTATTCTACAAAGAATTTACTTTGTCAGGACATAAACTATTTACTCTTAAAATGAATTCAAATTTTAAACTTTTGTACTTTCAAATATTAAACATTTTTTACTTTACTAGGCATACTATTTGGCAATGCAAAACTTTTTATTATTAAACAGTAATTGATCATTTTTATACTATAGTTGTCAAATACAACGAGATTGATCAGAAAAGCACTCGCTGATCTTTTAGAGTTAGGGAATTATTGTCCCCAATACCCAATCACTAACTTTTAGCCTGTTTGGCCGAATAGGAATTGTAAATAAATTTATTTTAATTCCAAATCCAACTATTTCAATGTTTTCTTCTTTCTACACACACTTTTGAAGGCGAAAGCTCTTCATCAAAGTCTGGGACTTCTAGGTTGATACTTAATACTTGTGACCACTCAAAGTTTAATAAGAATGAATTTACATTTTGATATCAGCTGCCTTGATATCAGCTTTTTAGTAAATTTGAGAAGCGGTAGGTTTTTCCCTCCTTTTTTTCTTGTTTAGTAAATTATTTTCTTTTTCAAACAAAAAATGGGGATTTTTTTTTTTTCTTTCTTCTTTTCTAGCTGCACGCTGATTCTGATTTCTAATATTTAATGCGTTTCTTCCTCTTTTGTAGTCATATCCAAACCCGTTGAAGAAGAGCCAAGCTTACTCAATTGTCAAGTAAGTCTACTTCTTGCAATTTGCTTTAAATAATATTTGTGATTCTGTATTGTAACCTAAAAGATTATATTTTCAAGTTCCCAAACTTTTTGTTTCTTTTAATTATTTTAATATGATTCTTTTATAAAAATTGTTTTATACTTTAAGGAAAACTTTTGTGAGCCCAGAAGACGTGGTTGCTCAAAATGTAAGTGACAATCCTCTCCGCGCTTGTTCTTGGAATTATATTCTTTATAAATGATTAATCGATATCCCTCTTTTAGCATTTGCCTACATTCTTATAACGTTTCATGTCCAGGTTGTTATTCAAAAGGACAGTCATAGAGGAGTTCATTTTCGGCGTGCGGGACCTCGAGAAAAGGTATAGAGCTCGGAAATGTCTATCCATTTGTAATCTTTAAAAACTGATGATGCCTTCTCTTCTAATATTAGATTTATTTCGGGCCAGAAGAAGTACGTGCTTGCATAGTGACTTGTGGAGGATTATGCCCAGGAATTAATACAGTGATTAGGGAAATTGTATGCGGCTTGAACATCATGTATGGTGTTCAAGATATACTTGGGATCGAGGTTAGTTTTGTGAAATTATAATATTCTGGCTATCTGTAAAAATATAATACTTACTTGCTTTTGTTAATTAAAGACTTAATGACTATTTGTTTAAATTAATAATATTCTTTCTATAAAATTCAATAATGACGTGGGTGATAATATGGTTTGCGTGTTTTGCGTTTAATAGTTTTTTTGATAGAGCAAGAAATGATATATAGTGTGAATATTACTGAGTTAGTTTTCAGTTAATTCAGTCCAGCCAGCTGATATGTTACAACTGACTGTAACATTCTGCAACTGTTTCTGTTCTTTATAGAGCAAGCTAGTTGTAGCTTTATAATCTTTGTTATAACATTCAAAATGCAATGAGATATAAAAAAACTCTCTCCTTCTTTCTGTTCGATACGGAGAAAAGATTGAGAATACAATTAGGTTATAATAAACATCCTCCAAAATAGAAAACTTAAAAACCAAAGATATAAAAATAATATAAGCTGGGAAAAATATATTTTTAGTCTTTTAAAGTTTTGGATTAGTCCTCAAATTCTAAAAACATGTGAACTTTGTCATTCCTTTAATTTTGTGGCGATTAAAAAACCACCGCTAGGTCTTAAGTTTAAGTATCAAGAACGACTAAATTCAAACATATCTTCGGAAGTTGGATGACTAATTCATCAATTTAAAAGTATACGAACCGAAAGCAAGTTCAACGCAAAGTACAGAGACCCAAAACACATTCTTCCCTAAAAGAATTTAATTAGGGTATTGACCAAAGAGAAGCCATAACATAAATGCGGTTGTATATTGTTCCCCTTAACAATCTGGTGGCAAACAGGTGTCCTTAAAGATGAACACATGCATGCACTCTGCTTCAACTACATACACCAATCAAAAGAACTGCATAAATTCACCCTGTCAGAGTTTGGGCTCCTTTATCACCAAAAGCCTTTAATTTGATATGCGGTACTTTTCTAAACTGGATGACCACACTGAAAATTCATCAATACACCGATTATTTAGGAAAAATACCTGCCTAATGGTTTACCTTAAACCATACATTAGATGTAATTATGTTGAAAGATTGGTAGCTTGGCAACTTTGGAGTAATCTGTTTGAGCTTTAACAAGAGTACTGGTCATGACCCTCAATTTGGAAGTAATTTTCCGAATCATTATAAAGGTTAAGGGAGCAGGAGAGATAATAAGGTATTTTATGTGTACTTAGCTTAGTAAAAGTTAGTTCCAGACTGTTAAACTACAAATTACCTTCTCTATTTGCTTTGGGCGAATGTCTCTTTTTCTTAACTAGCCTAGTGAATTTCTGATCCACCTGTTTCTTTTTTCTTTCCTGAATTCTTGTATTACAAGAAAAAATATGTTTAAAGTGAATGAGATGGGAAGTAATATATATTTTATCAACTTTTAAGTTTGGTATTGGAATTGTAATTGTAACAGCCTTATTGTTTGAGTTTTGAAATATTATTACCGCTCTTAGCTTAGCTTTGCAGTTTTTTTAAGGGACTAGCTAATCAATGTCCTAAAGCATCATTGATTCCTCCTTCTTAAATGATTTCAATTACTTATGAAGTGAATTTATATTTTCAATATGCTTCATCCAGTCATTTTTATAATTCCTAGTAACCTAACTAATTCATAAGAATTAAGGAAATTAATTAATCGAGTTACTAGCATCAAATTTATCCTAGAGGCATTTTTTTTAAAACTTCCCCTAACATTAATGAGACGTACTTTTATTCTTTTTTCCTGTACTTTTACTGGCTTTAATTCTTTTAATGTCTCTGGTTAGTAATATGTATATTGCTTTAAGTTTTATTGGCTATGCAAATAAAGAGGCAAATAAAGTTCCCAAAACTGCTCTGCCTATGAAGAGGTGAAGTTTGATTCCCTGGCCTCAGAAGAATCTAAGACTAATGTTTTCTGCCTACTACTATGTATGAGAATTGACTCATAATTAGGAATATTTTGTCAAGAAGTTAAAGTAGGAGCATTCTAGATCGATTCTTATAAAAGGATCGTGAAAAAGGTCTAGTTTGATTCTTACAAGAAGGAAAGGGAGTAATAAATAGTAAATGCCACTTTAGCAACTTAGCATTTTCCTTTTATGATCGTTCTATGTGTTCTTATTGGTCACCATGTTAATTTTGAAACTCATTTAGGGAGGATATAAAGGGTTTTATTCAAAAAATACCTTGATGTTGACTCCTAAAGTGGTTAACGATATCCATAAACGTGGTGGCACCTTTCTTCGAACATCTCGTGGAGGACATGATACCAACAAAATAGTAGATAACATTGAGGACCGGGGAATAAATCAGGTGTATACTTGTTAACAAAAATTTAAATTTTCTATAATATTTGGACATGATGTCTGAACCAAAGATGATCTGATTTATGTTAGGTATACATTATTGGAGGTGATGGTACACATAAAGGAGCTTCACTCATTTATGAGGTAATTGGTTACTTTCACGAAATTAATTATTGGATTTCCTGCAGTGAAGATAAAACATGACATTGTCAAGTCATATCATCGTACCATTAATTTTTACTTTTTTATTTATAATAAAATTGTCATATTAATAAAAGGCTAAGATCCTCTGCTGTGGTAATGTCACTGCACAGGATCCATTCCCTCGTTCATGTAGTTTTCTTTATGGAATAATGTAATATAAATAATATAATCATCTTTTCATGAAGGAAGTTAAAAGGCGTGGTCTTCAAGTGGCTGTGGCTGGAATTCCAAAGACAATTGATAATGATATTGCTGTAAGTTCTTAGTCCATAATATATTCTGAATATATACTTACATGGTGATTTTTAGGCCATTAGTGAAATATTCTTGTAGTTTGATTTATAGAATAATGTGAACATGTTACAACCCAAAATTCATGGCAAAGACAGCATAGGATGACTATCCAACCTGGCAAGTCTTCTAACCATGTGCCAAGATCATAGGAAAACAAGAAAAATTCTTCAGGAAATCAGATAAAGAAACCCCTAAAACTAAGACATTCCTAAATTTATGAATAGCAAAGCAGATTTGCTAAGACAGAGGAAGCATTTTTTATGTTATTCTGCTTGCTTGTGATTTTGGATCTAGGTGATAGACAAATCTTTTGGATTTGATACTGCTGTGGAAGAAGCCCAGAGAGCCATTGATGCTGCACATGTGGAGGTTGAAAGTGTTGAAAATGGAGTTGGAATTGTGAAGCTGATGGGCAGATACAGTGGTAAATAGTAGTATTACAGAAATGTTATATTCTGTTTTTGCTTCTCTTTTTAGTATTGCAATTCAAATTTTCTAAATAATTTTATTAAATGAAATGTTAAAAAATGGGAGCTTTTATCTATGAATGAAATGTCGTTATTAGAAATTTACAAATTACAAGGTTCCATATGCAGGTTTCATTGCAATGTATGCAACACAGGCAAGTCGAGATGTGGTAAGACCTTTGTCTAATGTCAGCATTTATCAGTGATGGTCACATTTGAACTGATTCTTTTGGTAGTGTAAAATTTGCATTTGGTTACTTTTTCATTTTATCATTCTACAAATTAGTCTGATGCATCATAAGCTTTAGAACTTGTAAAATAAAGGGATATTTTTTAAAAGTGTACCTTATGTGGGTGTTGTCTTGTCTTTGTATTTATATTCAGTAAATTTGGGTAGCAGTACAATGTTGTACAAGATAGCTCAGAGGACAAACACTATCTGCACATTGCTGACCAGAAAACACATTGGTGAAGACCTCGAGTGGATTTAACAGAAAATAGATTTAGACCCTCTCCTGTTTACTGTTAATAGGAGAGATATTGTTTAATAAATCTTAACTATTTGTTATATTTACTACTAAATCTAACGGTTAAAATAAAGACCAACTATAACTATAAAAGAAGAATGAGGAACATGGATGCCTAATTTAGTTGTATAATGGGTTAGGTCGTTTTTATTTCAACCATATATATTAAATAATAAATGGTTAAAATTATTAAACAGAACCTTAGCAGAAGAGGATCCAAATCCACGGAAAATGGTAGAATGGGAACTACAAGAATGTTGGAAGATAGTAAATAGTTCAATAATATCTTGTCTCGGTGTAATTATAATATTGGAATATCTTTAGATTTAGTGTACGTTGTGGAGCTTATGCTTTGTACTTTAGACAAATTTCCTGAAGTATCTCTTGAATTTTACGAACTCTGAAGCTAGGGGTTACATTTTTACCAAGTCTGAAGCTAGAGCTTTTATGAGCCTTTAAAGGAAAAGGAAGGATCAAAGAAACATATAAAGTGAAGTTGCAATCAAAGATTTAAATGCAATTTTATGAACCATTGGTTTTGTTTCTCTTGGATAGAGGAAAGACATGTCTGCTCAAGAAATCTTTATATGCCTCAAAGCCATCTAAATTGATCTGATTGGACATTGCAGTCAAGTTGTATTACATATTGGCCTATAAAATAGTTTTGGACGTGTTTTATTATGCTAGAAATCCAGTGGTGGTATAATACCCAAAAGTAATGTAAACATTTAAATTTAGTTCCCAACATAAAATTGCTAAAATACATATTGGAATGAAAATATATTATACCAAGTATTGTAATTCTCAGTAGAACACTAACTGAACCTAACAACTCAAAAAGATTATAATAGTATAAAGCTGAGATATTACTGTTATTCCTGATATCAAATGTCAACTAATAAAACAGTGAGATAGTTTTATTGTAGGTAGATCAACCACTATGAACTTGGACCTGACTAAGAGAAACTGTTTTGCTAGCACCTTTTGAGAGACAAAGAGACAAAGGTTTTGTCTGAACGTCAGCCCATTGGTGTGGACCAGGAATGGGCAGGATAATAAGCTGTTTAGCTAGCACCTTTTCTCCATCGGAAAGCTGTCTTAATTGTGGTTACCATCGCCTGCCTTAGTTGCGGCCTCTTTTGGGGCTGCTTTAATTTCAACATGAAGAAGAGTGATTTAAGCTCACGTTCCCTTGAGATATAACTGAAATAGGGCTTATTCTCAAGTTTCAAGTTGGTTTTGTGTAGTTGGCTTATGTCCAAACCTAGATAGATTCCAAGACTTACCATGTTGATGTATGGATTGTTTTTTATTTCAATAGATATTTATTTTTTAAAATTTCATTTTCTTGGTAGATGACACTTAACCTCTCTTGGTAAAAGATATTTTAAATGAATGAACAGAGTTCATCATGAAACTCTTATTTGTCTTGATAGATTTTTATTTGAACATTATTTAAGAGGGGAAATGAAAGGCCTATAATAGCTAGAGTCATTACAGGATTGCTGCTTGATTCCAGAGTCTCCCTTTTATTTGGAAGGAAGAGGTGGGCTTTTTGAGTTTATTGAAGAGAGGCTAAAAGAAAATGGGCATTTAGTTATTGTGGTAGCAGAAGGAGCGGGTCAGGAATATGTTGCTGAAGAAGGGCATTCTGCAGGTAAAAAGGATGCATCAGGGAACAAGCTACTTCTTGATGTTGGTCCATGGTTATCTGATAAGATCAAAGTATGTTGCATTATCTTTCCTTTACTTGTATTTTCGTCTCTGTTATAGATATATAATATCTGAAGAAATGTAGAAGTTATATCATGGACACCTTTAAATTGACTGGACCTGAGACTGCATAAAATTGCATATCTTTTGGATAGTTGATTTTAGAGCTTAAAAATATTTATGACCATAGCAAAAACATCTACAAAAAAGAAAGTCCTGCATTTCTTTTCAGAATCTGATTTATGCCGATCTAAAAGACCAGTTCTAGAATGTTAAATATCAATTACACTCATCTGTAATTTTCTCGTTAAGTTCGTTTTGACGTTATGTTTCCTCTCCTTTTAATCATGACACTTTAAGAGATTGGAAATTCGTTGATGTGGACTTTACAACTATCCCATCCTAACTTCATAATCTAGTTCAGCACTTTAGTTTTCTGATTATGCTTTAATCTTTGTTTGAAAGCCATCTTATTGTGGTCACCTTTAGACCGGAAAGAACTACCTATGGAGGGACTGAAAAAAAAGACTGAGCTGAGCGTTGTAGAGTAACTGGGATTTATCATCTTTTAAGTTATTCACAGTCTCTTCATTGACATATTTTTTATTGCAGAATCATTTCACAGTGTTTCGAAAGATGCCAGTGAATATGAAATATATAGGTATTTTCTTTAGTTTCCCATGAATATTTTTTATTTTATTTAAATAAAGGTTGCCTGCCTCTAGCAGTAGCTTGATCAGTTAATCTTTGGAAGAAATCTCGTTTGAATGTGTTATCCAGTAGATCTGAATATTTGTCAATTTTACATGCTATTGTATCATATGGAAAGGAAATGTAACTGTACACCTTAGTTGATTCTTAAAGACTAAACAAAGAAAGGGTGTCGAAAGGTGTGTTTTGGTTCGAGAGTGAGACTGAGGGTGTGCTTTTGTGTATCCTTCATCCTGGCTCCTGTGGAGTTGGCTCTGATGATTGACACTTTCATTAGTCAAAAAGAGCTGGAATCTGCTTCAATTGGACAATTTGATTCATCTAACGGATATACATTACATTTCATTACGGCAGAGACATAACAAAAGTTTTAATTTATTCATTTAATTCAGCAAGCTATAAGAGCAGTGTTATATATATATGTATGTATACAACGAGGGATTCAAGAATAACTTTAAAAGAATTGTCGACTTTGTTCAGGCAAAATTCTCTATTATTGCTTCTAGAAGAGAAAAATAAGAAAAAAATTAATATATTTTTTATTAGTTAAATTAACTTCGAAGCTAATTTGCAGCAGTTTTACTTATAGTTTCTCTAAATTTTTATTTTTAATTTGTGAATAAATTAATTTTAGTATATGAAAAAATTTATTTCATTCTTTTTCCCTTTTTCTTCCACAGATGTAGTAATTATTCGCTACTTTATTTAAATTCTGTCAATCTTGGGAGCAGCTTGCTCTACTTTATTGAAATCTTGAAATTTGTTATTTTCGTTATAAAACTCGTTTGTTACTTTCATAGATCCAACGTACATGATTCGAGCTATTCCAAGTAATGCCTCGGACAACATTTACTGCACTCTCCTTGCTCATGGCGCTGTTCATGGAGCTATGGCTGGATACACTGGCTTCACAATCGGGCCCGTGAACAGTAAACATGCTTATATCCCAATTGCTGTGAGTGGTTCATTTAATTAACTCGTGTATATTCAATTCAAGTAATTTATTCTCATTGCTAAACATTGTGCTACGCTTAATAATCTTTTAGTATTTTTGTTTGCTTTGTTATTTAATGATACAATTTTATGTCCTATTAATTTCTTATAGATTTTCTAACTCAAATATCTTCTGTTGTTTTCTTCAGTAGGTCTTCAGTTTTTACATACAATTCAATAGAAAACCTTTCTAGACTAAAACATCAAGGGTTGTGGAAGGGAATAATATATTGGAATAGCTATTAAATTTGAGCCATTGTGGGAATTCCATGGCGTCCAGACTCGGCATTCATACTCATCATCCAAACGACCAACTGATCCAAATGGATGAAACCGTGTACCCATGTTAGAATAATCATTGAGTATTTTGATTCTTACTGTTGAAGAAACTTTCCTAATATCCACCTGGATTCTCCCCAAACAACCTGCTATATTTCTTTCCATTTAGCAATCTTCTACACAAGAAAAACATTAAAAAAATGATTTTATTCTTACACGTTTAAGGAAAATACCATAGATGAGTCTTTATAGAGACTTTTTTTATTGGGTAAAAAAACTGAACTAGTCTAACTAGAACTAACGATCAAAGATGACTGAAGATGAAGAAGAGAAAGCTTGTCTGCCAGCTAGCCTGGCACAAAAATATGCAGTTTTTTTTTTCCTGAAAGTTCCAGGAGGTTGATGAAATTTCTTAAATTTGGAACCTGGAAATAAATTTGCCACGAAAATTACTTCCACCATCAGAAACTACAAAAAGAAAACCGAAGCCCTTTCCGGGTCCATCTCAGACACCATCTGATAGACCTTGCAAGATTAAGTTGACCCTGACTATCAACTCTTACAACATGCTGCATTTTTGTTTGCTTTTTATAATTGGATATCTTCAGTGAAAAGACATTGACTATTTGATAATTTCTCCATACAACTAATCGTTTCTGTTAAGTGTGTAATTTTATTGGAGATTTTGTTCTACATCGTTTCTCATATTATGATTTTGCTTGTTTCGTATATTGCGTAATATACCATCAGCTGATCACCGAACATCTCTTGTTGCAGCGTGTGACTGAGAGGCAGAAAACGGTCAGACTGAGTGATAGGATGTGGGCTAGACTTCTTGCATCGACGAATCAACCAGGTTTCGTTGCCTCTGATCAAGAAGGAGAAGTTGACAAAGAGGTCTAGAAATATGATTATTACTCCTATCCAGGTCTATCATGAATATTTATTGATTTCTGTGAATTTATTTGTCATGATGCATTAACATTTATTTAGCATATGGGGGGTTATACTACCTATTCATTTTGTTAATTGGGAAGTGGACATATTGAAAATCAGAATCAAAATTTAATGAATTTATACGCGGCCACCACATAAGTTCCGCTACACCCCCTCTGCTCAAATCACGTATACTTTACGTGCCTAGAATGTCTACTAATTAAAAATAAAAATTGTTGAAAACTGTTTTAGAAAAGTCTCATGTTAGCCTTTTGTTTTATTCAATTTTAAAATGCTCTAAGTATGGAATGATATCTTATGGATCTGGTAATTTTTAATCCATGGCAATATTTTAAGTCTCTGAATGGACCTAATGGAAAAAAAAAAAAATTAGAGTAAATGAAAAAAAAAGTTAAAATAAAGACAAGAGAGAACTAAAATAAAAACTAAATGTATTTAATAGAAGAAAATAGAGAAAAAGTAATGAAAGATAGGTCCTAATCACTTATCAATTATCTTCTACTTATTCCTATTTCTGGGATACCAAATAAGCTGAATCTTATTGATCAGTTTTATCTTTGGATGATGCAGTAACATATGGCAGCCGATACTGCCTTTTATAATAGGGAAGTGGCTATGTTGAAAATTAGAATTGAATAGCTTTTATAAAGGCAGCAGGCATGACTAGGGTGTTAGGGTGGTGGCGTAACCGTAAGAAATTTGTACGTTTAAATACCCTCTTTTCTTTTGCTCACAGTCCAACTTTTACATAAATGTATGTTTAACTTTTATATTTCATTAATGTTTTAATGATTTTTATTTTACATTTATGAAAGATAATATACTTTTATTTAAATAGCTTTATTTAATGGATGAGAACAACTTTTTAATTCATTATTGTCTTATTATTATAGTTTGAAATAAAGAAAACGTCATATGAATATTATATTAGATAAAAACACCTTTTCTAAATAATAAAAATTTAGGAAGTGATGCTTAAGTACAACATTTTTTTTACTTATTTTAATATATTTTAAATAAATAAAAAGTTTAAAGTTATTTAAAGATTAATTTTTAGCTACTAAATAAAATGGTTGTTAATTATGATCAAAATAGTTACTAAATTAGATATTAGTTGTTAAATAACTACAAAATAAAAATAATGATTGAATTTATTAACTAATTAAGTTAAGATAATTTGTATTTAACATTAACTATTCAGATTTTAATGATTTATATTATTAGATTCTAAATTAATGATTTATAATACTAGATTCTAAATTAGTTTCTATAGTCATAAATATTCTTAAATAAGGATTAGTTTTAATTTGTACTAAATAATCAATAATTTTACTCTAGTTTTATGATTTAAAATTACGTTAAAATTAAAAGGTCACTTTTATTTTCAATGATTGATTGAAATATACTCCCAAGATAGAAAAAAAAAAAAAAAAAAAAAAAAAAAAGGAGAAAATATAGATTGCAACTAAGAGAGTGAGAAAGATGGGAAACTCCAACCTATAAACAGAGAAAGTATATATCGAATCATTTTAGCAAAATAAAATAAAATAAAAAATAGTTCAGAAAGTTGGTAACACGAAGCGATAAGTGAAAGAGGAGGGTATATTTATCATTAATTTGAATAAAAGGACCTCATAACTTTTATTTAGAACAGAGATATTGATCATTCCTTTTCATTATACGTACTCGTTTTACAACAGTCCAATTATGCTCAATAATCAAATTCAGTCACGTGTCTGCACATTTTAATATATATTCATAAAAATAAAAAAAATATTCAGTAATTATCCTTGTGAATCCAAGTGATTTACGTATGTGCTTGTGTTAATCAACGTAATCATTTTTACATACATAAATCTTATGATGAAATAGTTGAAGAATGTCAGTCTTGTGTTAAAAAAGTGAACTTCAAGGTTTACTTTTTTTTTAATCAGAAAATAAAAAGAATGGATCATATTGGAAATAAAAAAAAAGAAGGGTTTTTGGGGAAGTGAGGCCACGCTGTTGACTTGTGTGTATTGCACTGTTATCCAAGTTGCATGACACCAGCACAAAACTAAATTATATCTGTAGGTTTAGATATAATACCTATAACCTTGCTGGTTTTGGCCAAACCACTGCGCAAGTGTATGAAGTGTACGTCTAAGACGCTACTTAAATGCTTTGATGTGATTTGTTTAAAATATCAAAATTAATGTCCTTAATCCTTTTGATACAAGTTGCATCATCTCTTTTAAACAGCAGCCTTTTTTCTAGCTCGCAATGCAATGCATACTAATCACCAAGAAACAAACCAAAAACAAGTTCTTGACTCTTTGCATACAACTTGTCAAGTTTCTTGTCCCTATTAGTTTACTTCATTTATTTGCTCTTTGTACAAAACAGCTGTATTGCTAACTGCCAAAGACCAAGTTGAGCATCTAACCAATAATGATTTTGTTGCTTCAATGTGGGGTACCCAAATAGAGGATCATTTCATTTGGATAAGATTGTATACTTTCAGAGTGAAAACCGTGTAAGTCTCCATTCCCATTAACAATATAATCAATTCTGATGTATCAGTACTAGGGAACTTTTTTAGGGACAAGTTTGTCTCTCTCTCTCTATATATGTATATATGTATGGATGTATATATATATAGTTTCTATCTTTCTAGCATCCCAAATTAAACCATCCAACCTCCTGTTCAACAGTTCTTGTTTCTTAAAGATGGCCACAGAAGAAGAAATTTCAACCTTGAAACTGATACGGCAATATCTCTTGGGGGATATTTCAGACCCTTTTCTCACCAACCTCATTCCTGTAAAAGTTGAAGACTCCTCATCAGAACTTGATTCGGGTTCAAACTTCTCAGAACAAAGCAGCTTCTGCAGGTTTCTAGAATGCTTTGATTCAGACAAAGAAGTGACAGGTCTCAGTTTTCATCATAAAATCCAAAACTCCACTGCTACAAGTCCACTCCAGAATTCTGATTTGGCAGATCCAATTGTGTCAGTGAAAAAGGAAGCAACATGTTGTTATGAGGCAAGGCGTTACAGAGGAGTGAGGAGAAGGCCATGGGGGAAGTTTGCTGCAGAGATCCGTGACCCCAAAAGGAAAGGGAGCAGGGTGTGGCTAGGCACTTATGACAGTGAGATTGATGCTGCTAAGGCTTACGATTCTGCTGCCTTCAGAATGAGGGGTCAGAAGGCTGTGTTAAATTTCCCCTTGGAGGCTGGAAAGTCTCATCCACAGCCCAACAGTTGTGGCAGGAAAAGAAGAAGAGAGTGCACAACAGTTGCCACAACTTCAAGTCATGTCTGTCATGAAAAATAAGCAGTGTGGGAGTGAGTACCATGTTTTTTGTCAGTTTAAGTTAATGCAAAGGTTTGTTATCTGAATCCTTGAGTTTTGCTAAGGGAAGCATGTGGGGTGAAATTGAATTTAATAGTTGTCAAAGAAACCTAGTTCTTTATTTTCAGAATCACTAACTATGGTCAAACTGACTTATTTCCGATTGTATTAGTTAGTTTTTTAATTACTATAGGATCAATTAGAATTTATATTTTATACCAGCTGCATATATGAAAGTAATATAAAATGACATTTAAAAAATGTAAAAGAATACCCGTTTTACATTCTCGACATGATATTAAAGTCATTCTAACTTTGACTTGAAAACAAAAGTTGAGACCTTAAAAATGAAATAAAGTCGCATAAAAATGTCTAATCAATAATAAAGAATAAAAGAAAAGAAAAATGTGAATTAGAACGGTGATGTGACAAAAATTAAAGTAATATGATAGTAAATAACAATCCATAAAACATGATGATATAAGTTGATCTAAGCGATGAAAATCTTAAGAATGAAATAAGAAATATCTCTACTCTTACACACTATTAGAGAAGAATTAATTCTCATGCAAATATTACTTTAACTTCACCAAAAGGATGATTGCTTTGCAAAAAGAAATTGTAGAGAAAGGCAGTTCACAGACTTAAGCAACAAACAATGGAAAATTCTCGTAGATACGTCGAACAATAACATAGTAAATAGAGCTGAAAGGATGATAGCTAAAGAAATATGAATTATTGATACATAAACATCTAATTACACAATTGAAATTTTGACAATTTCGTACCAAGTAAAAAAATTGTGTAAGAATGATTTGTTGGATTGACAAATGTAGAGTACGTTGGAAGGCTAAAGCATGATAGTAACTTTTACCTAAAAAATAAAAAAATATAAAATATATTCATGTGAAAACTATTGCATGCTATTTATATACAATTAAAACAAAGAGAACATCAATTACATCTTAACATTCTCTCTTAATTTAGTTTATCAATAAAAATATATCCAACTTAACTCTCAAAAATCTAAACTTCTTTTTTCTTTATGAGTTTGGTAAAAATATTTGTAACTTAATCATAAGTGTGATAATATACTAGTTTCACTAGTGAAAAAAGATCATTTAACAGCGGTTTTGGAGGGCCTACGAAGGCGGTTCCGTCACCGCCGTCATCTCTACCGTCGTAATAAGTACGTCATATATGAAGACGGTTAAATAACTGCCGTCGTATATGACACATACTAAGGCGGTTCGTCGACAAACGCTATAAAAAATCCTTCGCAGTGGCAGAAATGATACTTTAAAATTATAGACAACACCTATTAAGGCGGTTGTAACCAGGAACCGCCTTAATAGGTGTTGTTTACAAAGGCGGTGATGACCTTAACCGCCGTAGCTTAAGCTATTTTTTTTTTTTTTAAATGCTGCAGCTATCCGTGCTGCTGCCCAAAACCTGCATATATTTCCAGTCTTATATATATTTTCAGGCACATTACATATTTCAAATGTACATATGTTATAAAA
>Ga0209700_104259_pt1 | contig 26097 bp, 19 predicted proteins | sample SiratroredBW_FD_187528 | JGI IMG/M metagenome (GOLD analysis project Ga0209700, IMG submission 187528) | Root nodule microbial communities of legume samples collected from California, USA - Siratro red BW (SPAdes) (version 2) | ecosystem: Host-associated > Plants > Roots > Nodule | place: USA... | reverse complement strand
AACAAATTAACAATAAAAATTAATTACATAAAAAAAACACTTCCCACACAAATCTTCCGCTTGCAAAGAAAAAATCTACCTAAATTTGCATCTTTTATTAATAATTTATTTTTTTGTTTTTTTTTTTTTCACTCCAAATCGTCTCTTCCCTCCTTTATGTGCACATCGGTTTTTTAGAAAAAAGACACTATTACTGAGTGGTTTTTTCCGGTTATGTTGAGTCCTTGCAATCCTCTTAAACCCTAATCGTCCACAGGGTTGCGATTCGACGACAACAGAAATTTCTGCGAAGAATAGCTTCGACATTCGATTCCTATCTGCAACACCTGTAAGTTTTGTACCTACTCGCTCTCCATTTCCGTCCTATTTTTATGATTGTAAATGAATCTGGACAAGTTTCGTTGTTATCTTCTAGCTTTGCAACTGTAACTAACTGTTTTCAATTAGAGTTTCTTATTTGATATTATTGGCTGTCTTCAATTAGACTTTGATAGGATTGAAGATACAAAACTAATTGCCTAGCTGTGTGTGAAGTATTCTGGGACTGTGTAAAAATTAAGGTTTCGTTTTTTGAAATTCCAGTCTCACTTGAGAGTTTAAGATGATTTTGCATGTTGAAAGTTCCTGTTGATATACATGAGCAGCGATTTATTTATTTTTTTTACTGTTGTTATTGTTACTTGCAAACCTTCTCCTTGAAGATCTATGTTTGCATTTTTTTTATATGAGGCTTTAGTTTATGAATAAGAATAATTAATTTTGGTTTCCCTAATGGCTAATGGCTGCCTTCAATAGTTTTTTTTTTCTTTTTTTTTTTCTGACATGATCAAATAGAACTAGGAATAACTCTGTCAAATGCTTCGTTGTTGGGAAAATATTCATGTTGTGGTTTTCTTATATGTTTCACAAATATATTATAATTTATGCAACACACCTTCTATACTTTTCTCTGTATGCTATGTGCTACACCACCAGTAAGGGGTCAGTTTCTACGCAATGCTATTGATAACTATGCTTACTTGATAAGCGTGAATATTACTCAATAGAATGTATGGAAATTGACCCTTTGGTTCCATGATTTCCTTAAAACAGATATAAAAATGCCAAAAGTAAAGACAAATCGTGTTAAATACCCTGAGGGTTGGGAGCTAATTGAGCCTACACTCCGTGAACTTCAAGCAAAGATGAGGGAAGGTTGGGAAATTTACATCATGTCCTTGCCTTACGAGATTTTATGATGTTCTATGAAATTAATAGTTTTATATCCTTTATGTGGCAGCTGAGAATGATCCACATGATGGCAAAAGAAAATGTGAGACATTATGGCCGATATTTAAGATTGCACACCAGAAGAGCCGCTACATATTTGACCTCTATCATCGGAGGAAGGAAATTTCTAAAGAACTCTATGAATTCTGTTTGGATCAAGGATATGCTGACCGCAATCTAATTGCTAAATGGAAGAAGGTACCTAAAATATGTTTTTATTCCTTGAAATAGCTTTTTTTTTTCTATTTCTTTTTTCATAGGAGAGGAAAGTTCATATAAGAGAAAAGAGAGAAGAAGTTCAACTAGAAAGAGGAAGAGAAATCCTTTAGTTGCCTAAAAATTAAAAATAAAAAAAATTTCTCAAATAGATTAGGTCTAAGTGTACTCAGATAAAGGGTGTCTTTGAATTCACCGCTAATCATGTTAACCACTGTCCTATGAAAGGTCTTGTCAGAAGAAGTTTGGATTTTAAAATGGATATATCGGACAGAAACTTTTGAAGGTCAGTTGTCTGAGTATGAAATTGAAAGAAAACTTTGCAGGACAAAAATACCGGAGGATATTATCCAAACTCTTCTATCTAACTTGGTTGAGGGAGAAATAGAATAAAGTAGTAGTGTAAAACGAAACAGAATGTAGTTCTCTATATTACCCATATTTGAATATTCAAATAGTTGATTAAAGTCCCTTTTTAAATAGTAATCTTATATTCTTATTTGGATTAGAAGTGGCTACTAGTAAAACTTTGCAAAAGTCTCTGAAAAAGGAGCACTCCCCATCTCAAGTTCCTGTCGAAACTAAGGATATCCTCACCCAAACAATATAAATATATTCCTGGAAAATAAATTTCCAGTAACAACATCTACCGAGCTGTGTTGCTCACTTGCTTAGCATTTCATTGCCGATCAATGAAAATGCCTCATGCTTTTTTGTGTCCTTGGATCACTTTGACTGTGTTTTGATCAAGCAAGAGATAGCAAGGGAAAGTAGGCAAACAGATCTGCACAAGGACAATCAAGTCCAACCAGTCCCTACGGAAAAATTGACTAATTATCATGCAAAGAAGCTGAGATTAATTACCATGCAAAGAAACTCCTTGGAGGCTAGCAAAACCAAACAATAGATAAACTGAAGATTGGAGATCCCTACTACCCAGTTGCAATTGAGATGCATCTACAAATCCATATTCTATCTGTAAACTTTTCAATCAAGAACCTTCTCTAGCCCTACTCTTTCTTAAACTATCCAAATCCAATTTGATAACCAAACTTCCTCATTTTTCTGGAATCGTGAAACACCTCTTAAGCAATGAAACGTCTGCAATATTTCTTCTTGCAATAAAATATCTGATTTTTGTAAAATGTTAGTTGGTAAGAGTATGCACATTCTCAATTAAAAGATTCTAGTGGTGAAATTGGAAACACCAATGACCATTGTTCTCAATAGTTATGAATTTGTTTACTATGTCTAGATTCATTATATCCCATTGATTGTTATTGAAGGCTTAATCATCTATTTAATTTTAGGCTTCTTTTGCATTTATGTGTATAGTAGAAAATAGTATATTTTGTATACATAACATTCACTGGTATAGCAGCCATCCTGCTATACTGTTTTAGGTTGCGTGCTTGCATTTCTCTCAAACTTTTAACCATGATTTTGTCATTTGTAAACTTGTTTTGAAAAACATCTGGTGTCTGTTTCAAACGAAATTTGTGATTAAACATGATTCTAATGTAAGATACAGGCAGCTTTTGTTCAGATGGGTTAAATTTAGACATAAATCACATTGCTTCAAACTCGCTTTTAATCAAAATCAACTTTAAGTCAAGATTGTCCGAAATTAAGTTTGAACTCAATTTCAGTCTGATATTGAAAACTTGTGAAATGAGAAAATATGTTAATGCTGTACTCATTTGTGTCTTCTTGAAGACCTTAATTGTTTTAAGGTATTTGATACTCAGCCAAAAGTGTTAAAAACAATATTATCGGATTTTTGTTACTTAGATTTCTTTTCATCTTTGTTGGACATTCAGTACCTAAATCATTATGTTTCTTGTCTGAATTGCAGCCTGGTTATGAACGTCTATGCTGCCTGAGGTGCATGCAGCCACGTGATCACAATTTTGCCACCACTTGTGTTTGCAGAGTTCCCAAGCAACTTAGGGAGGAGAAGGTCATAGAGTGTGTTCATTGTGGATGCAAGGGTTGTGCAAGTGGAGACTGATTGGACATCAATTCTTGTATTTGTGTCAGTGGAGGGTTTCTTAGTACTAATTTCGGTTAGCCTTTATTTTCTGTTGTCCTAAACCCTCAGACGGGTACATGAATGTTATGTATTGGGGATGTTAGTTATATGTCTAGTTCAAAGTCTGACTCAACTCTTCATCTTTATTTAGCCTAACATGGTTTACCCTTGCTACTTAATGTAATATTGTATTCAACTTCTAATGCTGTCTCTTGTTAAGATTGGATTTAAACTGCCCAGTACAAACTCCAAAATCTTATTATTATTGTTTCGAAGTAAAACTATTTTGTGAGGAAAAAACACAGTTTTAAAGCATTATCTTGAGATAAATAGTTTTTGTTGTCATCTTCAGTCAACTTATCCGATAATTTAATCTTTAAATCTAATAGATGAAAATTGGTCATATATACTTTAAACTATTTGAGAGTAGAAAATATTAACAGTGATGAATAGTGGTGAGATGAGATTTGTTGCAAATTATAAAATTGTGGAGGTTTCTTTTTTTATTTAAAGCACTGCACTCATAATTCCAGTTTTCAACAAAGTTTTGATTAACAAGTACGTATAGAAAAAAAAGTGTTTCTATTTTTTAAAATGCCCAGAAATTTTGTTTTATTTTGTTACATCCTAGAAAATAAATTTAGAAGTAAACACGATAGATACTAAAAGAACAAAACTAGACAGCTTCCATAGGAAAAATACCATGAACATCTGCTTGTAATGTTGTATACAATTCACTTGGCACGTTCATATTTGTTCATAAATTTTCTTGTCAAAGTGATCTCATTACACCCAACACAGTTTAATATCCTGCACAATTGCAACAATCAATTTCATATAGTATGTCCCCGATTTCATAAAATTCAAACAATAGATTTCCTTGGTTGTCCCTGCACACACCTCCGCAGCAAGCTTGTTTAGGATCACTATGTATACTTCAATCAACACTACGAGCAACGGCGTCATCATCTATTGGTGAAGATCACCTTATTGTTCTAAGATCAGGAAGATTAGGCATAGGTTTATCATAAACTTTTTTTACACACTTTTGAACTCGCTTCCATACTTGATGATTCATTTCCTTCTACAGTAAGTTTGTTCAGAGCTCTGCAAATACACACCAATCTATGCTTCTGCACAAATTCCGTTAACCATGTTCTCACCACTTAGGTACTTGTCATTTACCATACGGGAACATTTACAAATACAATAACTAATTTTTTTTAAGAAAATTAATAATAACGATTTAAAAAATATAGCAAGATAAACATCACATAGAGTCTTTTTTAAAGTTTACTTCTACTTATATCATATAAGAACCTGTTAAACATACTTTAATAATTAAAGTCTCAATATTTTTATAATTACTGGTCAGCCTTTATTACGATAACAAAAAATAATTTTTTATCATAATTATTAAAATAATTTTTTATTAAATTATGAAAAATATGTTTGTAAAAAATAATTATAAAATAAATAATTTTAATAATTTTATTATAGATACTTTTTTTTATTGTAAATAGTTAGTTAAATTTAAAAAATAGTTATAATATGTAAATAATAAAATAAAATATATTAATATTTATAGAGTTATAGATATAAATTAACATATATACAAATAAACCTATAATTTAGTGTTTATTTATTTTTTATTCGGTTCACCTTCTCCAAAATTGCAAAATTGTTTACTCTTACTGTGGTTTTTCCCGAGTTATGTTTTTGAGTCGTTGCAATCCCTCCTAAACCCTAATCCATAGGGTTTCGATCCCAACCTACAACAAAATTTCTCCCAAGTCAGCCAGAGGAATAGCTTCGACCTTTGATTCCTAACTGCAACACCTGTAAGTTTTTTATACCTATTCGTCCTTCATTCCCATCGTATTTTTGTGATTGCTGGCAAAATCGATCTGTCCAGATGCAGTGAATCAGCAGTTTGTTGCTATCTTCTAGGTTTGCAACTAGGTTAAGGTTTTCGTGGAATTGGAAAATCAGAATTGACAACCTTATTTGATGTATTTATAATCCTCTTATTTTCTTCTTAAGGATATTCGTCGCCGTTTTCGATTAGGCTTTCACAGAAGTTTTTGAATGAATGATATTATTGGCTGTCTTCGATTAGGCTTGATAGGATTGAAGATACAATACTAATTGCCTAGCGTGATTGATCTGGCTGAAGTGTTCTCGACATTTGTAAGAATTGTGAGTTTGTTTGTTTTTTTATTTTTTTATTTTTTTGAAATTAGAGTGTCAATTGAGAGTTCAAGATAAAGTTCTCTAAATATAAACCCACTTTGTCTGCATGTTTTTTTTCTAATAGGAAAAAACTGAGGACTTTTAGTTCATGGCATGACACTATGTTAATAGAAACTGAAGATGGAGAGTGTACAGTTACAGTACATGAGTAGAGGTTTAAAGGATAAACATGCTCAAAAATATGAATAATTAATTTTGCTTTCTCTAATGACTGCCTCCAGTCATTCTTTTTTTCTTCCTGACATGGCATCAGAACAGTTATAATGTAAGGTTTTCGTGATGATCATCAGCCGTCTGAAAATGTTAATGTTCTCTACAAGGTTTTCTTACCATGTATCAGAAGGACATTATAATTTAGCAATGTAATAAGCCTTCAAGATGCAATTGTTTTGTGCTGATTGATGAATCCATTTCTTCTCCACAGGGACTGTTTGTGTTAAATGGCTAATAATTCTCAGCCCTCCAGCATGCAGGTAGTGTATTTCTCTCTCAATACCTACCATGAATCTTGTTAGGATGAAATCTTTGTTTGGTAACTTTTGCTGATTGTGTCTAGTGACATAAGTGATTTGATTATGAGAATATGAGAATGTCAAATGGTGATACAAGCAATAGCTCGAGTCTTAATATTTAACTTCTTTTTTTGTGTTTACTCAGTAGAGTTAATGTTGTCTTTATTTTTGCTGAAAATGATTCTTTTTAATTTTCAAATTTGTCTGCGACCCTCTCCCAGTGAGTTTGATGGTTGGGCCCTCAAAGTTTTGGTTCATCCTTATTTATGCAAATTATATTTTATTCTTCATGATATTAACTACAATTTCTTTCTCTCAATAGGAATCTATCATAATTTTGCCGTCACTCTTGTGTCTTTTTGTTTGCAGTTTCGGCCAGTCATTCAAACTCAGCAAGGGCAACCATTTGTTCCAATGAATTCACAACAATTTGGACCTACAGGACATGCTATTCCTTCTTCAAATGTGGGAATGCCTGTCATTCAAGGTCAACAGTTGCAATATTCGCAACCAATGCAGCAGTTGACTCCAAGACCAATGCAGCCTGGCCATCTTGCTCCTTCATCACAACCTATTCCCATGCCATATATTCAGACAAACAGACCAATGTCATCCATTCCACCTCATTCACAAACTGTTCCCCCTTTAAGCAATCATATGCCTGGCTTACCTGTTTCTGGAGCCACTCCTCATTCTTCATATACTGTATGTGCTGCCTTAGTTTTTAAAGCTTTACTGCTGTAGTTGATTGTTAGGTTTCGCTTGAGTTATGTAGTACCTTCTACACTCTAACATCATTGTACATTTTCAGTTCACACCATCCTATGGTCAGCAGCATGATAATGCAAATGCATTGGCTCAATACCAGCATCCACCTCAAATGCTTGCTCCTCCTGGTGGTCAACCTTGGCCGTCGTCTGCATCTCAGAGTGTTGCACCTTCCACATCTGTGCAGCCTTCTGGGTTGCAATCATCTGGAGCTACACTGACTGATGCGGTAAGTCTTTTATTGATACTTATTTTTTAATGCATGGTACTAACTTTGTGTTCATTATTTAGAAATTTCCACTACAGAGTTCAAATGCTTTTGTTTATACAAACTTTACATATATATGACAAAGCTTGTTTGGAATTCCAATGGTGGAGTTCCCTTTTCTTATGGCTTTTGTATTTTATTTATATGACAATGGCATCAATTCTTTCCCATTAGATGGTAATTTTTCTATTGTCAGTCTTATATTATGTTTCCCCCTAGAGATGTGTGCCATAAGCTGTTAATCCTACACCAGTGTGGAGAGGCCACCACAAAAAACTAGCAGGTTAGTTGCTGTTGCGAAGTCTAGAAAATAATACACACAATTTATAGTTTTATATCAAACACATATAAATGCTGTAAAACAGAAAAATATGCAAAATTAAAGAGTAAATAAAGAAATAAGAGGTGTCAGAGAGATTGAGAACATAATTGTAAAAAACATTGACAAGAAGAAATAGGAGAAGAAAGGTTAAAATTGAGAGAGAAGTGGAAAGCTAAAAAGAGGAACATGTAAGGGCTGAATGTTCATGTCAAAAAAGGAAAGTTATTGTGGGGGGACAAAAGATTTAATGGTGGCACTTTGGTAAAAAGCTTAAACAATGGCATAAAACAGGGGAACATGATGTGGTTAAGCAAAAGACTTAATAGGGGTGATTTGGTGAAAGGCTTAAATGTGAAAATGGAAAAGATGTAATCAAGAATTAATAGGGGAGAAAAAAATGAAAAAATTTAAAATTTGTAAACCCAAAATTGGAAGCACAAGTTCTTTCAAGAAAAGATAAAAACAAAACCAAATTAAAACGTGCGAATTCATCTGCTGAGGCATGGACAAGGTTTAACCTAGAGGTTGAAACTGTGGCTTCTTGCTTGCCATCACTTTTGCCACAAAACACAGTCACACCTGTTGCAATTGCAAAGCCACCCCACACCAATGTAATGATTCACTTGTGTTCCAAATGCCTAACCACTATTTGCTTGCATACAATGTGTGTGAGTCCGACCTTTAAAGAAAGCATTAGGAATTTTTTTATTCAGTTCATTATATCCGTATGTTCCTTAATTTATGGAGGTTAAGCAAATCTGCTAATGTGATCCATATATTTCATGCCTCTGGATTTTGGATTGTCCAAATATAGCTGCATGAATTATATGCTATTGGTAGTTAGTAATCAGGCACGTAAGGAAATTTATTAAGCCACATTACATAAATTTGGTGGCATGACAGAATCCCACAATTGTAACACATATTTTATTCAGTAAATACGGAACCAAGGTTCATCCAGAGCATAAAGCTTCTACAGGCTACATCATGTAGTACTGGAATGGAGTCTTTCTGCCAGAAACATCAGAATGTTGCACGCACAAATATCTACCTCCCTGTTTGCTAACTCTATTGTACTGTACAATCTGCCATATTCCCTAACATTAACTGTCTCATAGCAGTTATTGTACTCTACTCTCTACATTCTAAAAATACTATAAAAAAATTGACTTACTCATGACAATAACTTCCTCATGGCAGTTATTGCACTCTACATTCTGAGAATCATGGTCATATTGACTGGCATACTCCTAACAAAAACTGTCTCATGGAAGTTATTGCTCTTTGTTCATACCTGGAGTAAACACTCCAAATCGGTGGTCTAGTTGAGCTCGCATTCTTGCTTGCCTTTCATTTGCTGCTGTGTCTGGGTCTAGGTATCCATCATGGAATATGTATAAAAGAATTGTGACTTTCCTGTTATGATATTATTTGAGGCAAATTTCTTTTGAGAGTAGCCAATTGAATCTCAGTAGCCCAAGATGCTTTTGATAATGCCTTACATTAAATTACTTTTATTCTCTGTAAATAAAATGTTCTTCTATTATATTATGATTTCTGACAAATTTGAGCTCATTATTGCAATTCTCAGTGTTTTACTCTGACAAATTTTAGGTAACTAATGCTACTAACCAGCAATCCTTATCTGATTGGCAAGAGCACACTTCTGCAGATGGGAGAAGGTATTGGTGAACATAATCATGTTTGCTTTGCTAGAAGCATTAAATATCTTATATATTTGTTATTAACTATTTTTTTGGAAATAATATTGTCCTGTGCTTTTGTGGTTTACAATTTTTAGAATCATAATTAGAAGTTCTTGTTTTCTCAAATTAACCAGATATTACTACAACAAGAGGACAAGGCAATCGAGTTGGGAGAAACCTTTGGAATTGATGTCACCTATTGAGGTGAGTGGTTTTAATAATTTGTCAATGTTCTGGTGAATGTCACTTTTTATTACCGTGGAACATGCTTTAAAATGTAATGTGGTCAATCAATCCGGTATCTTATATGGATGTTGGTCATTTCTACAACGTTTTCAATGATCATAGAAGGTTTATGGTGCGAATATCCTTTTATGTGCATGTGCTTCCACTGATTTGTAGATGTCATGGCAAGTCAGGAGAAATTTTAACAACTGCTCTATATGGTCACTGTGAAGGCGGGTTAGCACTTTCTCAAGGCAGGCAACAGTTTGCTATTTACAATCTTATTTTTTCTTAAAACATAAAATGTGAGATTGGTGTATAGCCGGGGTTCTGCAATACCATCAGTAATTTTGTAGGGTTTTCTTTGTGGTGTCTTTTATCAATTGTATCTTTTGCTAGTTTATTTTCTGTCCTTGCACACACACACACACACACAAAAGAAGAGATCCAAGTTTTTTGTTTTGTCCCTCTCTTGCTTTACCCTCCTCCCTTTTTTACAATCTTGTGGTGGCTTCTGCATTGTACTGGGGTCTGCTTACATATTTATTGTAGGAATATTCAAATTCTGCTTTATTGTATTATTTATTGTAATTGGTTAGCTGTGGCGATAATATTATTTAACAACTTTCAGGGACGTTTTCTTTCCTTTATTTGTTTAGTTCCCACCTGTAGTTTCTTGTCGCTGCATGTGGTTAATTATTATAACCTTGATACGTGATCTTTCTTGGGTGGTATACCTTTAGCATTTTCAAATCCCACTAATTCTGCTGGATGTGACAGAGAGCTGATGCATCGACTGTTTGGAAAGAATTCACTTCTTCAGATGGAAAAAAGTGTGTTTTCTCTCCTATTGTTTGACACCTTTTTTTTACTCTTCTTTCTTTGTCATTAATATGTAATGATTTATGTTTTGGCTTTGACTTCTTTCAGGTATTATTACAATAAGGTTACTCAACAATCAACATGGTCAATACCAGAGGAACTTCAGGTTTGTTAATAATAATTACATGCTTATATTTGTATTTGTTTTTAATTTTCTCCACTTCAACTTTTCTTTTCTTACCTCAAATTGAAATATTTTCTTCAGTTGGCTCGTGATCAGGCACAAAAAGCTGCAAACCAGGGAATGCAGTCAGAAACAAGTGATACACCCAATGCTGTTGTCTCGTCAATAACCACATCAACAGCTGCTAATGCAGCTAGCTTGAACCCTTCTTTGACATCAAATGGGCTTGCTTCCAGCCCAGCTTCTGTCACACCAATTGCATCAACCGATTCTCAGCAGCCAGTTTCTGGATTATCTGGGACCTCTGTTTCACACTCTACAGTTACCCCAAGCACCACAGGTGTTGAACCAAGCACTGTGGGAACTACAAGTGCTGCACCTATAGTAGTTGCAGGAAGCTCAGGACTACCCGAGAACTCACCTCAACTATCCAAAATGCCACCCATGTATAGAACTCCATTCTGCATGTTCATTGTTTTTTCCCTCTTGTGTAGTTGAGTTGTATTTTCCAATAATGACTTGTGTATTGAAAATTTACCTGCAGTGTTGAAAATCAAGCATCTCAAGATTTTGCTTCTGCAAATGGATCTTCTCCTCAAGATATTGAGGTAATTATTGTAATTGATGGAGCTTGTTTTTATCATTAATTAGCATGTACAGATTCTTGTGCTCTGCTTGGTAGAGAGAAAAGAAATGGACTGGAAGAGAAAAGAAAGTAAGAAAGAGAGTTGAAAAGAGTGAAAATAGATGTTGTTTGGTAGTAAAGAAGGAAATAGGTGAAAGAGAATGGACATAGAGATTTCTTTATCAAATAAAAGTAAAAAAATAAGAATAAAAATAAAAGGATTTTTAGAATATTTGATTTTGAAAATTTTATTTTTTAGTAATATTGTTTACTGATTGTTATTCGTATTCATTTATTGGTAATATTTATTTATTATTCATTATTAATATTTCTTTTTCATTATTCTAAAATGTTGTTATTTTTATTAATAATACTGTTTATTATTTATTCATTACTAATATTTGTTTATTTATATTCCTGATTAATATTTATTTATTTATTATTATTTTTATTTATAAGAATATTAGTATTTATAAAAACAAAACTATATAAAAATGTCTAGATATTCGACTATCTTTGTGGAGACTAAAAATTAGCCTTTACTTAATTTGCAACATAATTGATTACATTTGAAAATTGTTTTCAAAACCAAAAAAGCATAAACACCCCATAGATGTTATCTCATTCTCCTATTTCCTGGCTTAGCTCCCGGGTGTGTTCATCTAGAGTGGTGCTGCATTTGGTGTTGAAGAACAGGCTTGGTGGGCATGCCTGTTTTCTTGGCACTCAATACTGAAACAGTTTTTGAAAATAGAAATCAAACATAGTCCAGTCTCTTAAAATTCCGCAATGAATGTAATGGAATTTGTGTTTTCCATGTTCTGTTTCTTTCCTATATTTGTAAAAATATTTGATGTTTTTGAAAACAAAAGAAAAATTGTTTGATAATATGTCTGAAAACTGTTTACAAAACTAATGTCTCTTTGTAAGTTTTCATAAACTTGAAAACTGAAAATTTCTATTTGGGTTTTCTACTTTCAGTTTTCTATTGCTCCTCTTCTTCCGTGCAATTTCACGTCAGTTTTCTGTTACCCCCTGTTCTTCCTTGCTCTTTCACATCTTACTACCTCACTCACTATTGTTTTAAACTTAGTTTCTTCCATAAACTAAAACCAAAGCACAGTCAAGCATACCCTGAATCTCTTCCTTTCAATTAGTTTTCAAGTTGGTATCAAGGCTCCTGATCTTGGTGTTTCTGCTTTTGCATATGAAATCCATCCATCTTTTTTGTATTTCTAATCACTCCAAATGTTTAGCCTGTCTGGAAACACCTAGCAACTGCTGTCAATTTAAATTTTGAGGATGAAAACTACAACATCCATTGCTCCTAATGGTGTGGTGACTGCCATGGCCCACCACGTGAAACCTGTTAAGTAACTGCAGTGAAACTGTGGCCTATCAGTTTTCTGCCATGGCTGCAGTTTGATACTGAATAATATTGATAATAGAAAACTCGTGGGAGACAATCTCATTAATTTTTTGTCCAATTAAGAATCTGTATTTATTCTGCATATTATTTTTTTCTTGCGACTCTTGCAGGAAGCTAAAAAAGCATTGGCTGAGGTTGGGAAAAATAATGTGATTCCACCTGAGGAGAAAACCAATGATGATGAAACCTTGGTATATGCAAATAAGCTGGTAAGAATTCATATCATGGAAATTCTCTTTTATTAATAATATTTGCAGATATCTTATTTTTTTCTATCATTACATATAATGCCACATAAATTATATGCTCTTTTAGGAAGCAAAAAATGCATTTAAAGCACTTCTGGAATCCGTGAATGTTCAGTCTGATTGGACCTGGGAACAGGTAGATGCCCTTTTATTTTTCTACCTTTTTTTTTTTGTCTGTGATGCAAATGCTAACTTTTGGTTTTTAATTGTAATTCAGGCAATGAGAGAAATCATCAATGACAAAAGATATAATGCCCTGAAAACACTTGGTGAACGAAAACAAGCTTTTAATGAGGTGAGAAACAAGCTTCACATGCGAATTCCATGCACTATCTTGAAGTTGGTGTTTAAGTTTTCATCCATCAATTAATTCAGTTGCACTACATAGTTTCATATCATTTTCAATGAATTTGTAACGATTCTCTCTGGCTTTGCAACACTGAATCAATTTAATCTTTCTTCAGTATTTGGGCCAAAGGAAGAAGCTGGAGGCTGAAGAGAGACGCATGAAGCAGAAAAGAGCCCGCGAAGAATTCACGAAGATGTTGGAAGTATGTTGAATATAATACCTGATTTATTTGTTCTTTATTAGTTAACTACTTAACTCTGCATATTATCCTCTCAGGAGTGCAAGGAACTTACATCTTCCATGAGATGGAGGTATGTCTCTGCATGTTTGGGTAACAATTTGTTTCTAGTTGGTCTCCTTAGGTTGAAATAATCCAACTTAAATTTTCTAATTAATTATTTACTGTAACCAGCAAAGCCATTGGTATGTTTGAAAATGATGAACGATTTAATGCTGTTGAAAGACCAAGAGACAGAGAAGATTTATTTGAAAGCTACATGGTGGAACTTGAGAGGAAGGTGAGAATATGTTACATTTTGCTTTCTTATGAACCTTTGCATTCATGACACACCAGGAAAACTGCGTAACAATATTGCTTAGAGTTGTGAATTTTCTTTACATATAAATTTGAGGAAGAATCTTGTTTTATTTGGTTGGTAGTGGACCTGGTGGCAGCTATGGTCATTTGATCACATTGTTGCACTTTAAATTTTTTGTTCGTGTATTTATTTCATAATATAGGGAATAATTTGAATTGTATTATTGGCTTGAGTAAATTTATATTGAAAAGCTTAACTTAGTTCAGCACCGATCAAGCTTGTATCTTTCCATGTCATTCAATAGCCATTTTTTTGGTTGTAAACGCCATTTAAGGGGGCTTGTGGTTTTGTAATTTGTTCACATGTTTCTCAGTGCATTGTAGGTTGTTATTTGACTGCCTTTTCTCAGGAACCGTGACTTTGTGTGCAGTTTATGGCTGCTTTATTTTCTTGTCTGTTACATGGCATGGATGACAAGTATATTAAGTATGTATCATTATTGTAATTAAAATTAGGGTTGAAGTTGAACCACTTTATGTAATTCATGTGAGAATAAACTAAAATTTACTCATTGGTCCTCCACTGTTGAATATGGATTCAAGAAACGGAAAATGCAGTTATTACATAAATATAGAGCTTTAGATTATTCAAGGTGCCTACCCTGTTCTTTTTAAAACTTTATTTAATTTAATTTCTTATAACTCAATCACTAAACTCTAATCCCTTTCCCTCTTTATTGTCTTCCCCCTTAGTGTACTCTCCCATGCTTTCCATTTCCCTTTCTGTTAGTTAGGTTGTTGCAGCCCAAAGCTACATCATCCCTTCCTCACTAGTCCTCACTTGCCCTGCATGTCCTAAACCTGATGATGGGAAAAATAATAGCTATTTTGATGTGGAAAGTTGTCATAGGCTTGGTTGTTTTCTTTGATGGAGATTATAATTCTGTGTAGGATGGGCAAGATACTAATATGGTGTTCAAGTACATTGTTGAGTACTCAAAAGTTATAAGTTACAAAAACATAAAATTTGATAACATTAAAAATAAATAGTGCACTTATATTTACGCTAGAATTTAATGTCCAAGCATTTCGACTACATCAAGCAAACAACGAGCCAATGACTGAAAATAGTTTCGTCAACTAGATTCCCATTTAAAAATTATATAAGCTCCATTCAAAGTAACTAGAATGATTCGAAACCTCAATGAATAGCCACATTGATACACTGAAGTCCAAGCTCATTCCCGGAATAAGTAAGAACTAAAACAAAATGGCAAAAAGGCTATTGCTCTGATGTTATTCAGAATGTAATCTCCTTAACGTCTTGGAGTCCAAATTTCATGCTGAGATGTTTGATTGTCACCATTTTTTCAGGAGTTGGATGTTGAATAGTTGTTGATTGCACAAACATAAGATCCAAATTCGTTATGTCCATTAAGTGCAAGGAAAAGAATCATAGAACCTCTCTCTAGTCTCATTTTATTATTTGAAACTATGAACAGATTGGGAGGTTGATGAGTCTGCTACTGTTGATTGTTTGAAATCTGGGGCAGATACCCATCTATTACTGGAATTGTGGGGTGGATGCTTATAATGTTGACTGGTTTGCTTATTCTGGAATACTGTGTTCTATTTGTTCTAAAGAGTGCACAGCAGGCAATTGGCCCCTGGCACTGGGGAGAATGAATTTTTGTCTAGAATAATATATAGCAATGAAACGGTGACAGTCAACTCCCGATTTTAATTCAAGTTGCTCTTTAAAGTTGAAAGGCTAAAATTTGCATAGGTGTATGTCAAATTTATTTCATGACATTCTTAATGTTATCTTTTCTGTGAAAAATTTAGGAGAAGGAAACTGCGGCGGAGGAACACCGACGGAATGTAGCAGAGTATAGAAAATTTCTGGAGTCCTGTGATTATGTGAAGGTGCTTTTTTTAAATATGCAGTTCATTTTGGTCGTTATGGTTGCTATGTCCTTAAACCATTTCCTTACTATTTGTGTATCTTTTTTAGGTGAATAGTCATTGGCGTAAAATCCAAGATCGGTTAGAGGATGATGATAGATACTTGCGACTTGAAAAAATTGATCGCTTGCTGGTTTTTCAGGTATATTTTCTTTTAGTTGGTCATCTATGATGGATCTATGAACTGAGATTGGCTTTGGCAGGACTATATTCGGGACTTGGAGAAAGAAGAAGAGGAACAAAGAAGAATACAGAAGGTAGAGCCTAAGTTTATGATTAGTGGTTATGATATAGTCAATATACTTGTATAAATATGCACTTGTGATTGTGATATAGGATCGAGTCCGTCGGGGAGAAAGGAAAAACCGTGATGCATTTCGCAAGTTGCTTGAAGAACATGTTGCTACTGGAATTCTTACTGCTAAAACTCAATGGCGAGAATATTGCTTGAAGGTAATTGGATTGTTACAATGAAAGATGGAATAGCATGGAAAGAAAAATAAGGTATGTTTTCCTCTTTGTGTAGGTCAGGGATTTACCTCAATATCAAGCTGTTGCATCAAATACATCCGGTTCCACCCCAAAAGATTTGTTTGAGCATGTTGCAGAGGATCTTGAGAAACAGGTTATCAAATTTGTTTTAGTAATTTCTTTTAAATGTTGATGATGTGTTTTACTTAAGGGTTTAAGTGGTCTGGGTTGGGTTGAATTTAGTCTAGTTTTTAACCCAACCTAATTAAAACATAAATATAAACTATAATTCTTAAAATACCAAGATATCAAAACAATAATCATAAATCTATTTACAACTCATTAAAAGTGGTCCTAAGAAAGGATGTAAGGAATAAAATATTTACTCTAACATGTGATATGAAAATTTAGTCTTAATTAATATTCGTAAAACAATATTTCAAATGATCAACTACAGAATTATTTACTCTATAGAAAAATTATTAGACAAATAATATTTATTATTGTATACTTATTACGTAATTGGGTTCAGATCATTGGATTTGAAACTTATAAACCCCATTACCCAAATCAAATTGGACGCACTAAATGAAACCCAACCCACCTAATGACCTAATCCAACACTCAAAAAATGTAGTTGGGTTGGGTTGAGCAAGTTTGTAGGTTGGATGCAACCTGCTTACACTTCTGGTTTTGATGTTGGAAACTAGAAGGATATTGTTATGGTCTATGCTATTGTGCTGCTGGATTACTGTTATTTGAATCAGTCATTCATTAGGCAATATGTCTATCTGGGGTGAAATTCCGTTTTGACTAAATCCTACCATGTTTAGTTGATTAGTTCCAAGGATTCCAGCAAGACAATAGGAAGAAAGTAAATTCTCTCCATTAGTATTTAGAGTATTTTTTGCTGACTTCAAGTAATTTGAAATAAATTCAAGTAGCTAAGAGCGCTTATATATTTTAAATTTAGTGTCATTATTGAAGATTTCTGGGATGACCTGAATTTAGGTAATGAAGTACTAAATTGTTAGTATTATGATATCTGTTCGGTAATGCCTAGTTGTCAACCTAGAGTATTATAGTAAGTCTTTGCATGCGTGTTTGGAGAAAGTGCTTTCTGAATTATCTATTTTTGACATGATTTTTTTACAGTATCATGAAGACAAGACACTCATAAAAGATACAATTAAGTCAGGCAAGGTAGGCATCACAAAGATCTTCATTTCGTTTTATCTGTAGCATGTTTGATGACGAACCACGCTTACCCAAGTCACCTGTCTCATTCAAGTAGATCATTGTAGTGACTACATCAGTATTTGAGGAGTTTAAGGCTGCTGTGTTGGAAGATGCTGCATGCCAAACAATATCTGACATCAATTTAAAGGTTGATTTCAATTGTAATCTTTCATTTGATTTCATTTCTTGCTTTTAAAATATAAATTATGTGATGTCTGGGAATTAGTAGTTATCCAAATAAATAACAATATCTGTTATTACAGTGCAAGGCAATATCAGGACCTCATTATTTGCTTTGACATCTCTTATTAACTCTTGCTGCTATAGAAAATTGAAAGACTATTTTTTAAGCTCAATATTATAAACAGTGGTAGAGTTTGTTGCAGTAGTTTCACCTTCTTTTGGTTCGTTTTGCATATAATTTTGAGGCTCTTTTTTGCAGGTTAGTGATATGAAATTAAATCTATTGTGAAATATAAAATCTTTAGTTATAGTTGTTGAGTTTGAAAATTCAATTTAAAATTTATTTTCTCATTCTATCAATCGTTATATGCATCTCCTTATGATGCTTATGATTAACTTAAATAGTACGGGGGACCTTGTTCAAGTTGGAAAAAATCTCTATTAACAGTTTGCTGTTATCCAGATGTTTATTGTTGTTTATGCCTTCACAACATGGATTATCAGAATTAGGCAATTTGCTTCTCTTTTGTAGCTTATATTTGAGGAGCTGTTAGAGAGGGCTAAAGAGAAGGAAGAGAAAGAAGCCAAGAAGCGCCAACGCCTTGCTGATGACTTTACTAACCTATTATACACATTCAAGGTAAACTAAGATTCTACCAGTGCTGATTTATGTTTAACATTGTTTGGCTATATAAATTAATATTAAGCATCATATTTTACCTTTTAAGGATATTACTACTTCCTCAAAATGGGAGGATTGCAAGTCACTTTTTGAGGAGAGTCAAGAGTACAGGTATATTTAGTTTCTATTGTTTCATGTACCCTATAAATTGTTCCTAGTACAGTGTGTCCATGATGGAGGGCTTTTTGTTTGATGTTTTACCATCCTGTTCTTCCCTACAGGTCAATTGGGGACGAAAGCTATGGTAGAGAAATTTTTGAGGAATACATCACATACTTGAAGGAGAAAGCCAAAGAGAAGGAACGTAAGCGTGAAGAGGAGAAGGTGCGTGATTTTATTTGTCACAGGTTTTCGTTGTTGTTTTTTATGCAGAAAATATACTTTTAAATGAAGTTTTGTATTGTGTGGAGGAGCTTGTTAGACTTTTACTCATGGGCACTATATAGAGCTTTAACAAAGCATTCATATGTTAGCTTCATCCTAATCTTAAAATCAAACTGTAACATCTTAAATATAAATGGTAAGAATAATATCATTATCTTCATCTAAATATCCCCAGAATTTGAAACATTACAAAATTTCCTAAAATCATAAATTATAATTCGAATTACAGATCTTTAGACGTATATTTTCAGTAGGTTCCATGACAGTAGCATCTGTACGGTCTTCAAGATGAAAATCAAGCAAGGGAAAGAGAACTGTTCTTTATTTCTTTTACACCTGTGTTATTGGATTGCCCTTGGTGTTTCTGTACCAATTTTCTACTCATAATATGATTGCAGTTTTAGACAATCGCGTGAATATCTTTTTGTGAAGTTTGTGTGTTTCCGTGCACCTTATAGCAAATCGAGCTTGGCGGGGAACTGCATTGATATTCATTATTATTTGTAGTTATTGTTAAGACTGGAATGATATTTAACATTATGAATAATTGCTGCAGGTCAAAAAGGAGAAAGAAAGGGAAGAGAAACGGAAGGAGAAGGAAAAAAAGGAAAAAGATAGAGAACGCGAAAAGGATAAGTCGAAGGAACGCCATAGGAAGGATGAAACAGATAGTGATCAAGACATGGCCGACGTCCATGGTTACAAAGAGGAGAAGAAAAAAGAAAAGGATAAGGAAAGGAAGCATCGGAAAAGGCGTCAGAGCAGTATAGATGACATGGATTCTGAAAAGGAAGATAAGGAAGAATCTAAAAAATCACGAAGGCATGGCAGTGAACGCAAGAAGTCTAGGAAGGTATGAAATGATTTTCAATTTCTATCTAGTTAAATCTTCATTTATGTTTTATGCTTCAGGAATAGGCATATGAAATGTGTGAGCATATTCTTGCAGCATGCAAACTCTCCTGAATCAGACAATGAAAACCGGCACAGACGACACAAGAGGGAGCACTGGGATGCATCTAGGAAAACTGGGGGGCATGAGGAACTTGAAGACGGAGAGCTCGGCGACGATGTTGAAAACTAATTGTTCTTTCCTAACCTTTTTGTAGTTATGAGATCAAGAACTTCACCTCCATATTTAGAAAATATTCACTTTCTTTGTCGAAAACTTCACCTTGTTACTTCTATGGACATAGCTGCTGTGAATTTAGCATCCTCGATTGTAAAGAGATCTTTTAGTCCTCGTTATAGTTTCGACAATTTTTATAGCTGCGGAATTTGCACCAAGAGTGCTGTGCAAATGCAAATGCAAATTTAAATTTAATGTATTATAAACTTTCGTTTGTATGCTCAATGTCAGCAGATGATTTGTGAATCATTGTTGAATCGTTAGAGATCCTATAGATTTATTTATTTCTTCTGATAAGCTTGAGTATCTGAAGTCGTTTGACCGCAAGAATTAAATATGCAGATATCAAAGGTGGTATGTTTATAATGCGAGCATTTAACTTGTATAATAACTCGGGTTAGTATCAGATTAAAGTTTGGTTTTATAACTATATTTGTATTCGATAATTGACGGCGAAAGGATCATTATTCATCTACTGACGTGAAATGAAGATAACAGAAGCCTCAGAGCTAAGTTTGTTAATTCCGAATTTGATTTATTGAGATTTTAGTATTAATACATATTTCACTATTGATGCCAAGTTGTGACCAAAAAGTATTTCAAAAGGGGAATTGGTTTAATTAATAAAACTAAGTGATATTAGATAGGAAATATCATGCAACGTTACTATTCCAGCCGATAAATAGGAAATTGACCATGCTATGATCAAAACCCAAATTCCAAACGAGGCAGTTAGGCTGTTTCAGGTGCAGGACATTTGAAGAAATGTTAAGTATTTGGTGTCGAAGTTCCAATAATTTCTATTACAATTTCATTGAGGATGTCATCTAAAATTGCATCGGTGATCTCAATGCTAATGTCCTTGACGTGGGGTTCGAACTTTTTCCATTCCATGATTGAATTCAAGTAATCCAAAGTCAATAAGTAAGTAAGGTTTGCTCCACCTATGCCTACAGCTTGTTGGTCCCATTTGTTTGTTCTCTGACGAAGGAGCTTTCCAATCTGTAGAGGCCCCATTAATTGTCTGTAACCTCTTTTTCTGTCGTCTTCTGTTGGAAGGGTTATGGCAATATCTTTAACACAATCAAACAGCATCTTCTTTATCCTATGCAATACCCTTTTAGATTTCAACATCTGGGAAGCATCATTAGTCCCAGGAAGAACAACCTCTCCTAACTCCCTAGTACTTCCACACTTCCCTATCTTCTTTGTCTCCTCAAGTAAACCACCCCACCTAGCATCTGCTGATAACAACGACTCCCCTCTGATTTTCTTTGACAGAATATCACCACAACTCCACATTCTCTGTTGCATTCTCCTAACATCCTCAATCACTGTTCCATCAGAAGACATAACAATCTTATCTTATTCATACAACCTTATAAAACCATTGTATAATCTAAGACCAATCTTCACACATTATCTCGGGAAAGAGTTAATTAAATTCGGTTAGGTGTCACGTAAAGATTGATGAAAACCATGAACAAGTGGTAGTACCGGACTATATAATAATGTCCAACCATGTTGAACCTGGTGTTTAAGAAGGCCAAAGAAAATAACGTACCATTTGGAGCTCTTGGTACATGAATCTTTCTCAGTAATTCATGACCACCTTCTATGAATCTCTGCCGCTGCCTTCTATTTCTAGTAAGAGCAACCAAACCAGTTAATATTTTTTTCTAACGTAAAAGATTGAGGTTACAAAAATATTTAAGAATTTGAGTTTTGAGTCCTACCTCTGCCGCGGTACCATGTTGTATAAAGTGTGGGAATAAAACAAGTCCTGCTGTTTATGTGACCACATGGAGGTTCCCTCTTCATCAATATCTTGGCATGAACTAAACATAGTAAATCTGCTATCTGATGAAAACTGAAGAGCATGTTCAAGGACACCTTCATGTTTGTTTCTTTGGTCATACTCATGAACCCTTTTGCTTTCTCTGGGGAAAGAAAGCTTCTTATATAGGGCTTTTAGGAGATGGAAAAATGGGAGAAGACCCTTTTTCTTTTTGTTTAAGCCAGATATAGTTGGTTTCTCTGAAGTGCTGCTTGAATCTCCATCATTGGAGCTCCACCTGTTGGAATAGTCTCTTTCTGAAAGGTAAAGCTCTAGGATGAAAGGTTCTTGTTCCTCATTGAGAAACTCTCCAAGTCTTTTTGGTGGTTTGAGTGTTGGTGAGGCCATTTGAGGTGAGTGTGTTGAAGGGTTTGAAAGTGTAAAGGATTAGTAAGAAGTATGGAAGATTTTGCAGTTAAAATGAGGATAGAGAGCAGAGCCATATAAGGAAGCTTTGGCAGTTTTTGACCTCTGAGCCTCTGCTACCACACAGATAGATAGGATCCAAATTCTAAATCAGACAAACCATACACCTCTTTAATTACATTATTTTTATAAACAAAATTCTTAATCACAATCTTAATGCAACATATAGGATTATTCAAACTCTCCATATATTTACTATGTTTAACTTTTTAAAGTAACATATAATAATTGTCGAAAGTTTGAATTATTACGAATAAACAATTCTTTCACCCGAGTGTGGTTAGTTGCATAATATGAATTATATATAAAAATTACTTTTTATACTATTCTTGTAAAACGAAAAAATTACAGTATCGCTTTCTAGAAAGTTATAAAAAATAATAATATAAAATTATTTTATTCTTAAAGGTTTGGCTTGTGATTTTTCTTTGTCCTTTTTCTGCCTCTAGTATAGGACTATCATCTACTATCTATATGAAACTTTTATATTATATATATATATATATATAATTCTTAATTTATTTACATGTTACATTACTTTTTATAAAGTTAACATTTTTTTTCAATAACAAATTCATTAAGAACTTAAATTTTATCTCATATGTTATTTTTCGTCTCAAAATTATACCTTTGTTTTTAATTTCAATTAATAAATATAATAAAAAATTCTCAAAATATAATTTATTTCACTAACGTTTAAAAAGAGTAAAAAAAAATCATTACAGTAATTTTGGGTTCACAATAAATTTAAAAATATATAATAATAATTAATATTTATAATATATTTGAATTTATATTTTCTTCATGAACGGAACATGCCTAAATATGTTTCACGAATTTTGCATGAAATTGTGGATGAATTTAACTTTGTTGTATATACGGTCTTCTATCAAGTACATTTTAAAGTCATACCAATGATCACTAATTAGTAGAGTGGTTGATACGTCATTTGTATAAACTATAATAAAAACTATTACAGTTATTACATATATTTGTCCCATATTTTCAACAATTATAATGCAAGATTATGTATGCATTCACTGTGTTTTTCATAGTATTAACTAACCAATTACATGTCAAATAAATAAGATTGAAGCCCTACTTGACATTCTTTCTACCTTATTCTTGTCATTGAATAAATAATTATATTTTTTTTCAAAGGATATTAGGATATATTTACAAAGTAGTCCACTCATAATAATTTCATCTGTGAGATATTTCTCAAATTATATTAGATTTCATTCATCAAGGAAATATATATGTGGAAATTCTCCATTGTATAATATCACTAAATAAATAAATAGAATTAAGATATTTAAGTCATTTATAACATCAAAATATGCTTACCAAATTCATAAGTCGTGTGATGTAATAACTTCAAACATGATTGTTATGGACTTATTTGGATCATCTCGAATATATTAACATTTCTAAGTTATAAGACTTTTTTATTTCATACAATAAGTGAACCTAACATATTGCATACTTTTTTTATTTATAATAGATATTGAACGTTGTTGTTTTTAGGTATTTTTAAATACTCAATCCTAAATAGTTTGATGACATCTTTGACTATGTCATTCTAATATATTTTTTTCACCAATTTAAATATATATATATATATATATATATATATATATATATATATATATATATATAATTAAGAATTGATCCATATGTTACACATCATAATAATATATTTTTATAACGGTAAAAGAGAAAAATTGCTTGTTGCATCAAGTCTTAGTAAAAAGTATTTATCATGATCACTCAAAGCATCTATGTTTCATTTGCGAGATATTTCTCAAACTATATTAGATTTCATTCATGAAAAAATATATGAGGAGATTCTCTATTTTACAATATCCTTAAATAAATAAATAAATTAAAGTGTTAAAGGTTGTTTATTTTTATTTATAATACCAAAATATACTTATCAAAAAATTCATATGTCATGTGACTTAATCATTTCAAGCATGTTGGTGGATTTACCATAATTATCTCAAATTTATTGATATTTCGAAATTATAGAATAATAATGTCTTTACTACATTTAATCAAATGAACTTAACATATCTTGAAAGTTGTATACTTCTCTTATAATAGATATTGAATATTGTTATTTTTAAATATTTTTAAATACTCAATTCTAAATAGTTTGATAACATTTTTAACAATTTTTTTTTACACATTCTAGTATATTTTTTTATCAGTTTAATTATATTGGTTTATATTATTAAGAACTTATTCATATGTTAATATACAAATCACAACAATACATTTATATAATGGTGAAGAAAAAAATTGTTTGTTGCATGGAATTTTAGTAGGAAGTATGTACCATTTGAAGGAACACATTTTTCTACATTTGAAACCTTCGTTAAAAGTTGATCGTTATTATATATTAGATATTCAATAAAGTAGACAATAAATAATGGATCATGTTATTTTTTTTCCTCAATTTATCACATTTCTTTTATAGACTTATATACTAGAGTTTTGAGTTTCATGTTATCTTTGTCTTTACCTCTCAATTAGTTTCAACATGTATTATTCTTCAATGAGTTATCATTCTGATTCATTAAAGTATTTTGGATTGTTTGAATACTCTAGATGTTTTTGTATAATTTGAAGATATGATTAATAGAGAACACAATTAGGAGAACTAGAGGTAAATAACATATGTAGCAACCAATTTAATGATTATTTCAAATAAAAACTACTTTAAATAATACTAGTTTAAAAAATAAAATCTTTAATTCCCCCAACTTATTTTGTCATTTCTAGAATTCAAAATATCATCCATTTTACTCATATATTACTCCTCTAATTAATTTAATCTTGTAATCTCATAAGAAAGTTTCACCAACTTGTCTTTTATTATTCCTTTCTTCTACCTCTTTTTCATTAGGGTGAAACAACACTTTTTTTTTTTTTTTAATTTTTTTCATATCCTGTTGGCATCTTAGGATTGGAAGACAAGGAGTATAACTCTATAAAAGAAATCTTTGCTCTATTTTATTTGTCTTCTATAAGAAAATCTTTGTATCAAAGTTTATCCTCTACATAACATCATACATGTTCATATTTAAATCTCTTTCTAGTTTTGATGATAAATAACATATACATTACTCATGACATCATGAGAATTTTTGTTTTTCCTCTTTTGTGAGGTTTGTGAGTTATACCTAATAAACTTCTTAACAACACTATAAATTGTTCATCTATCCTTTAATTAAGCCAATTATGTACAAATGAATTAAAGAAAGAAAGAAAATGATGAGAAAACTTAAAAATCGATGAAGAATGGTGCACCAGAAGAAGATCCTATTCTTCTCCAAGATAAACTCCAATGTTGAATTATCACTTAGAATTAAGATAAATTTCTGAAAAATTCTTCATACATTTAAGTGTGAAAATTTGTTCTCGATTATATCCGTTTCAAGAGTGTCTTTACAAAGACTAAACGGGACTATTTGTAGGACAAATTATCTCAAATAAAAAGGCTAATTAAATTAAACAAAAAAACTCTTATTTTAGAGCCAAGTAAGATGTTAACCGAAGGTGAAGAAGAAAAGTTTGAAATTAAAATTAAAATCCTTAATGAAGTACAAATTACCAGAAATCAAGTGGGAGTACGAAGTATTTGGTTATGTTTTCCTTACCTTCCTTTTGTACCCTTAAAGCTCTAAATGCACTTTGACCGCACTGCTAGCTTCTAAATGAGTTTAAATAAACCAATTAAATTTGACTCTTCAAATAATTATTTACACTTAAAAGTTACAAGAAAATAACTACTAATTTCTATCATTCCAATAAATTGAAAATAAAAAATAAAAAATTTATTTTAGTAAACAAAAACATCTTATCTTATCGTAATTTTAGTCATTCTTAAAATAATTTGATTTTTTTTTTCTTTATCTTAATTCGTGCACTGATTATCATGGGTTAGACTTTTATGACTCTTTGTGAGTTCCATGAGCTTTCCTTGTTGTGGTGCTTTTTTTTTTTTTTT
>Ga0209700_104258_pt1 | contig 26115 bp, 9 predicted proteins | sample SiratroredBW_FD_187528 | JGI IMG/M metagenome (GOLD analysis project Ga0209700, IMG submission 187528) | Root nodule microbial communities of legume samples collected from California, USA - Siratro red BW (SPAdes) (version 2) | ecosystem: Host-associated > Plants > Roots > Nodule | place: USA... | reverse complement strand
CCTATATACATTAATAAAAGTCTAACAATGTAGGTTGAATACATTGTCTTTTGCAGTCCTCTCACCTGTTCAAGTTGGTATCAGAGCAAGTAAGATCCCGCTCTGCCTTCTAAGTTGTGTTTGCAATCGTCACTGCCACCATTCAGTAAGGAAAAGTTAGGGTTAGGTGTGCCTCGAGGTGTGCAACCCAACCCCAGGGTCACATGACCAACTGATCAGCCATGTGTTGTCACATGCCGATCCACGCACATCCCGTGCTAACACATGTCTTCCACGTGTAGTCTTCCAGTCATCAAAATCTCTCGGTGACAACACCGTCTGACTCACTAAACTCTATCGTCTCTATTTCTAACTTCCTTTAACTATTTTGACATGCCTTTGTGCTTGGACACGTGTTCTCACGGTTTTTAGGGTTTCTCTTCTCTGTTTTGTGTTTGGTCATTGTTCTTCCCCTTTGAAATGGCTTCAATAGGTTATGGTGCTTTCTTCTTGGCTACTCCGACCATTACAAGTGCAATGCTTAACTGGAAGAATTATTCGTCTTGGTCTACCTCAACAAAATTATGGTTTCTTGGTCAAGGATGAACACTTACAAACAGGACTCAGCTCTATTCTTGAGGCAGTCAGATCCCAATGGCAAAAGATTGTAGTTTTTGGATACACCTATTGAATGGTGGTACCCAAAAAACCACGATTGGCTCCTCCTAATCATCAAACTTCTTTAATCTAGTACACACCTAAAGCAAAGAAAACAAAATGCCCAGAGATGACTAACTACATGTTTTCTTCTTGACCACCATGTTGGCTCTAAGTTGGACTTCTGTTTAGAATATATTTGGTTGTGGATACAACTTGTCCCCATAACTGTTTTGACATATTTCTTCCTTAAGAATACATCTGGTCATGTTCATTAACACTCTACTCCTGTCAACTTTTCCATTATCTTGAGGAGTATATGGAGCAATACCTTCAGAAATTATTCCATCCCTATTACAATAGGAAAGAAAATCATCTGCGATGTATTCACAACACCCATCTATTCAAAGAACATTGATGCTTCACATACACTGCTTATCCACCATTGTCTTGAACCTTCTAACATCTCAAATGCATCTCCTTTCCATATAACCAACTAGACTCACAACTTCCTCGTAAATAAAGGAAATGAAATAGAATATTGTTTGCATGGATTTATTTTAAAACAAATTAGATGCACTTTCCATTTTTAAGCAATTTAAATCTATGCGTGAACTGCAATTTAATCTTTCTCAATGCTGCTATTCAAACTAATTGGGGTGGGGAATTTTAGACCTTTTACCACCTATTTAAGAAACAGTTTTAGAATGTTAGATGTTTTCACACACATCATCAAAATGGTTTTGTTGAGCACAAGATTGTAATATAGTTGAACTTGGTCGCTCTCTTTTTAATTAAGCCTCCCTTCTTCCATCCTTTTGGGATCATGCCTTTCTTAAATAAAGCCCCCATTGTTGCTCAAAAATGTGTTGTTCCATACACTATATTGTTTCATTCTTGACTATCACTTCCCTAAAGTTTTTGGTTATGCTTATTTTTCCTCTTCTTTGCCCCTAAAACTAAAACAAATTAGAATCAGGTCTTAGGAATGTTTATTCCTTTAGGGAGTCTTCATCTTCCTCAAGCTAGTGACATCACACACAGGTCCACGACCAAGATACCTATGGAAACCACTTGTTAGAACATACATTGAACACACTCACAGAAACAGAGAAGAAAAGGGAGAGAACAAAAGATTATGGCGCTGAATTTGAAATTTTCTTCTCACACATTGTATCACACGACATTACTATTTATACTACAGTTATAACCAATTAGTTAACAGCCAAGTAACTACCAAACTGACATACAATACTAATTAATTTATCTAAAAAAATAATTCCATGAGGTTGAGGGTTAAACCCTTCTGAAAATTCTAAACAAAAGTTTCCCTCTACTTCCTAAGTTAAAGAATGTCAAAAGGAAATTATTTTGAAAGGTTCAAAGCTTGAAAGACATCGCTGCATAGCAGTAAAATTCAATTCTTTTATTTTCAAATTAATTTCCTTCACATATTTACTTGAGATTTAAGTAACTTGTATTTCAATGTTTACAGAATTTGAACATCAACTAAAGAAATAGAAACAATAACAGTCAGCAACTTGCCTTACTGCATTGGCACAGCATGACCATTCCATTGTGTGAAGCCATGGCCACAAAGTCATCGTTTGTGCAAAGACGGGCCCATTTCAGCTCATCACCGGGAACCTTTAAAGTTAAACAGTATGCACAAATAACACTCAGGAAAAGACGTTAACAGAGGAATGGCGTAGTAATGTAAACAGAGGAAATCCAAACAAGGGAACAAACCAACTGAATAGCAATGATTCCGGTAGACCTGATGGATGAAAACAAATTCAAGGATACTCTCTTGATATAGCCTTGCATTGTTAGCATCAGCAAAAACTGATCCTCCGCAAACTCACTCACAGGAATAATGGACGTTATTCTTTCACCATCAGATAAAGATAAAATCTGGATCACATGAAACAAATAGAAGAAAATTTGTCATTTTGCAATTTTTGTTAAAAATTAAAAATGCAGAGTTACTGGTGAATTTTATACATAGAAATTTAAAATATTTTTAAAAAATATCAAACCCAAATTTCAAAATGATTAGAGTATTTTTCATGTGACTAGGAGGTCATGAAATTAGCCTCTTGCAATATAATTGTTGCAAATCTCACATTGAGATGTGACCAAATTATAATATATAGGTGTTACAAAACTCAACTTAGTAAGTCGGTAACCTAAGAGGTTAAGTTAAGCTTAAATTTCATTTTCTTGAGTTGGTATCAGAGTCTATCCTAGCTAAGTTTGTTGAGCCTATTGTGCCACCTCCTATCGAGCTCTTCCCTATTTTCATGCTTGAGATGTCTTGTCCTCGGCTTGAGAAGGTGTGTTGAGATCCCACACAACATGATATGATTTGATGGGGAAATATCTTACCAAAATATTTTTTGTTACTAGATATTGATATTGTTCCTTAATATTGTTTTTCTTCTTCATCATAAATAAGAATATTCATGGGTGTACCCATCAGATGGAATTCATAAAATTCCTTCTCGATTTTTCTCTTCTCAAACACGGTACCAGAGTGCTACTATCCCTCCCTAACTTATTTTGTCACTAATTCTTTTAACAAATACACATACAAATAAACATACATATAAAGTGAAGACATCTCGTTCTTATTTATTTTTATTCCCATTTATCTGGCAAGTATGAGTATAAGTAGAGGGAAAGAAAGGACAAAGAGATACATGAACAAGTGGTGTGCCAGCTGCAGTCCGGCTACATTCAGGAATTTTGTAAGCACGAGCTGAGTATACTATTCCCTTATCACTGAAAATTTTCACAAGCCATGTCATATTCAAATTAACTAGATCAACTGCAATATCCTCTAGAAAAAGGTGAATACCAAAATAAAACTAACTCCACGCTCTACACACATCATGATGAAAAATAAAGTCAACATTTTTTATAGTTATATTGACAGAAATGCCAATAAATATGAACACATGCTTTGACAGTCTTTCCAAGTCCAATACTAATGTTGAGGAAATTCCATGCTGATAGCCCCACCAATACAGAATGGATCAAGCTTATTTTTATCGATCAACAAGGGATTTCACCCACTAATGAAGATTTCAAAAGTGTACTGCAACAGAAAACATAATTGTATGTGGTTTAACAATAAAATGAAACGTGTATTCGAGCTATATGTCATAAAGGAAAAGACTTTCAATACATGGCACTGAGTTTTTACGGGTAAAAATCTATTGAAACTAAACATTGAAAGGAGATTTATTCAACAGCCTTCATTTTCACTTTCCTAGCATCAAACACCACAGACTAAAAAATTCTAAGGATAGGAAAACAGGTCATCCCGACCTGTTCAGGCCCTGCCAAAGAGTGGACCAACGGGCTGGTCTGTAAGCCCATCAAATTTGAGATCTTTTAAATTTTATCATTTTAAAAAATATTTTAAAAGTACACTTAATTAGGTGAATACTTTCTAGTTTTAGTTGGTTAATTAATGCCTCCAATTCGAAGAATTGAGAGAATTGCAACTTTTACATATTAAATTCTCAATTGCAATCATTAATTGAAACTTAACTTGTAACTGTTCATTATTTAAATTATAATTTTATTGCATTCTTGCATTCTTCAAATAGGCAGACATTATTTCATTTAAGACAATAAAAAATAACCTGAAATATAGGACGTGATCATGTGCACGACAAACGAGAAAATCAGACATTGAATCATTCACTCTTAGTTTTCCTACAGATTTTCCTATTGTTCCTCGATTTTGTAGGTTAAAAGTGCTTGGCTTCATCCGCTTCAGATAACCTTTTTCACTAAGTGCCTGAAAAGTAAAAGACAATAACATTAAAAAAAGAGTCTGTAAAATACCTATTAATTGAAGAAAAGTGCCACATACCAGTAACATATCCTCATTTGGAATAACATCAATGTCCTCAAGTTGACCATTATCAGTGTCCTCCAACATTGAACGTCTTGGATTGGCAAACTTATTCTTCAGTTCAATTGCTTCTTGTTCTATAAGCTAAAAATACAAGATCGAGGTCACACAGGTCAGCCCCAAAAAAAGAAAAATATTACTATTAATAAATCTCTAGTGATGCACAAAAAAACTCATCTATGTATACAAAATTTATGGCTTCAAATATGTCATTGTCTTATTTTTAGCAAATAACAAATTACAGTCAACCCAAACTGCTGTTTTAATCAGATGGCCACCCAACTCCAGCTTCATTGTCATTCTTGACATGCCCCATCCACACTACCTCCATTCAATTTTTCCAGGAAAGCCACAACAGACTTGCCATGCACCAATCCATCCGCAGCCAGAATTTAAGATAAAGCCATTTCTTTTGTCCTCTGTATTCCTCACTCGCACACATTTCCAGCTGCTTACAGCAGTGCATGGGACAGCCTTTCATAATGCCATTTTGATGCCATGATCGCCAGCATGCTGTCTTCATGAATCTGCCCCTTTCGTGACCAATTCTGTGACTACCCCTAAAGAGTTCAGGTGGTCTCAAGATCCATGCCCATTCATGTACCATTCAACCAGGCATATTTCTAGACATCAGGTAGATTCAACGATCACCCACGGCATGTCTATGCCATTTTCTAATGAAAGCATTGCCACTTTTGTATCCAAAATACTCTAGCAGCTTTCATTGTTCTTTATTTACGGACTTAGCCCATATTTTCTTTTAATATCTATTAATCTGCTACTATTTCTACTTATAAATAAAAAATCTTATGTGTGTATTTTGCATAAGGGAAAATAATGCAACATTTACTTTTCTTTATTTGAATATGGTATCCAGAGTCTAGGATTAGAATTAAATTTTTGTTCGATGAAATCATTGTTCACCAACACTTCCCAGCCGCTGTCACCACTGCTTCACCCCATCGTTGTCGTTGCAGCAGCCGGCTACCAACCGACTCGTCTCAGTCAAGCAACCATCATGTCACAAAAATAGTGGTGATCGGAGCTTCAACGCGACCTCATAAGTCGCTCCTTATTGTGTCACCGTCGTAGCTTTCTTCTACGCGTAGTGGCATGTCTGACATCTTTTTCAGCAATGATTACCATCGTCAAAGTTGTCGTGTTGTCCTCATTCTGGATCTGTCTTCTTCATCCTAGTCAAAGTTCATTTGATTTTTTTAGAGTTTTTCTCTCTCCTCTAAGGGGGTTTCCCTCTCACTTCATCTATGACCTCTTCTACTGCCACTATGTCAAATCAATCCATCTATGATACTCGAACCTCATATTAAATTATGACTTAAGAGTTATGTTGATCATCTTACTAAGTGTGGTGTCGATCTTGCTGAAAATGAAGTTCCGCGTCGGTTGAAAATTGATGCTCAATTATGCATTATTATTAAATCTACCGTTTATTTGTCTCAAACAAATTTTTTGTATTTATGAGACTTGTTCAGAAGTTTGAAAACAAGATTATTGTAAACCAACAATACTCAACGTCTTTATTGTGTATGTCAAAATCTTCTTAATGTTGTTTCTCCCAGACGTCTTAATATTACAATGGCAAAATATTTGAGTAAAATTCATATTCTTCGTCATTTTAATGAGTTATTGCCTCATGCCTCTACTCCTTCTCAAGAACTAGAGTAAAAGTCCAAGGTTTTCCTGTTATTGGCATTACATGAGCTCCCTGATTATTATTTTGATGTTCGTGACTAGATTTTGGGATCACTTGTGCCAATTTTACTTCTACTTATACCACCCTTATGCGTGTGTCAGGTAAGCACACCACTAATATACTTACTCCCATTGATGACTCTTTTGTTTTGTTATCTCAAAATCATGATACACTCGCCACAAGTATGACCATTGGGGCAAGCTTGGCCACAAAATTGATAGGTTTTATGCCTTACATGTTGACCCCACTTCGTCCTCCTAAATCTGTCATTCTTCCCCAAATTGCTCATGTTCAATCTTCTATTGTGAACCCTACTTCATCTGATACCTCAGACCATCCTACTATTTTCAATGAATTTCTTAAATGGTATAAGGATCACTAGAACTCTGGTTCTACTACTTTTGTTGCATATATAGGTACATCATTTGTTGGCCTCACTCACTCCAACTCTCTTGGTCCTTGGATTCTAGATTTAGGTGCCACAGATCACATTACTAGTAACAAATCTTTTTTCTCTTATATGTCTAACTCCGATTATTTACCTTTCATTACCATGGCTAATGGCTCTAAGGCACACCCATGATTTTGGTACTACTAATCTCCTTCCTTTTTATCTATTGATAATGTTCTTTATGTTCCTAGTTCTCTTTTTAACTTATTATCCATTAGTCGTCTCACTCAATCTGTTGATTGTGTTATTTCTTTTGCCAAAGATTCTGTTTGTTTACAAGACCAAACAGCTGATTGGCACCGGATGTGAGTCCCATGATCCTTATCACCTACGAACATATGCACATGTTGACACCGTCATGAATTTTGCATCTCTCCTTAATTCTAAGTTGGGTCATCCTAGTTTTGTCAAGATACAGCATCTTGTTCCAAGTTATCTAGTTTGTCCTACGAGTCATGCATTTAGGGAAACAAACTCAAAGTTCTTTTCCTGTAGTGTTTTCACAACATGTTTTGTCCCCTTTTGTCTTAGTTCACTCTAACATTTAGGGTCCAAGTTGTGTTAAGACTAGTTTAGGGTTTTAGTATATTGTTATTTTTATTGATAATTATTCAAGATGTACTTGGTTATTTTTAACAAAAAATCATTTTGATATGCTTTCTATATTTCAATTTTTTTAATGAAATTAAAAAACAATTTGGAGTTTCAATTCAAACTTCACACGCGATAATGCTCGTGAGTATCTTTCTCATTCTTTTAATATATTTATGAAACCTCATGGCATTCTTCACCAAACTTCGTGTACATATAAACCTTAACAAAATGGGGTGGTTGAGCACAAGAATAAACATCTTGTTGAAACTACTTGCACTCTTTTAATTCATGGCGAGGTTCCTCAAGGGTTTTTTATGTTGTTCTTAGTGCATGTTCTCAAATTAATTGTATGTCATCTTCAATTTTTCAAAATTAAACTATCTTGAGAAGTATAAAAAATTAGTTGAAAATTTGAACTATCTTACTGTTACTCATCCTGATATTTTCATTTGTAGTTAGTGTGGCGAGACATTTCTTAATCCCCCATATGTTGATATGGGGACATTTAAATATTGAAGTACATGAAAGGTTCTCCTGAAAAAGACTTGTTATATGGTCACAATAACTATACTAAAGTTATGTTATTTAGATGTTGATTGGGCAGGATCTCTATCTAATAGAAGATCTACTTCCAGATATTGTGTTTTTATTGGTGATAATTTGATCTCTAGGAAAAGCAAGAAACAACAAGTTGTGACAAGATCTAGTGTTGAACCAAAATATAGAACTATGGCCTCAGCCACCTATGAGCTTATTTGGCTTAAACATTTACTTAAAGAATTACAATTTGGAAAGTTCACACTCATTTGATAATTAGGCTGCTCTTTATATTAGCTCAAATCTTGTCTTTCATGAAAAGACCAAACATTGAGATTGATTGTAATTTCATTCGAGAAAAGATTGTATCCAGAGACATCAAGAATCAGTTTGTTATTTCTAATAACCAATTAGCAAATATTTTCACTTACAATGACCTAGAATTGATTATATTTATATCAAGTTTGATACATACAACTTATATGCACCAGCTTGAGAACAAGTGTTGAATGTAACAGACTTAGCCTATATTTTCTATTATAATCAATTGCCATGATGGCTATACAGAGGAAATTACAGTCAACAACCCAACAACAATATTCCTTGCAACCTAGGAAGGTTTTTTCAAATATACAACTACGTAATTATGGTCATACTCAGCTACCTACCACATATCAGGCTGCCCTTTCATCCAGCCATAATATAAATTCACAAATTGCCATACGAGTAAATAGGATAAAAGCATAGTTTGTTGTGCAAGCTACTGAGTTAGTAAAGGTGTACTCAGTGGGGATCTACAAGGAGATGAAGTGGGCACTTGCACCCCCTCATTCTCTTATAATTATAAATATTTTTTTTTTTACACCGCTTATATTGACTCCGCTATTAATACAATATGGAAACTTATATCATACAAATAATATTTAATATTTTCAAATACATTGCCCCCTCTGGTCAGGGTCTTAGATCTACCACTGGGTGTACTTGTAATTCAACAAGACTAATACAAATTCATTTTCAGTTTTTATAAACCATTTCTTTCAGCTTAGTTTTAGTTTCTTGGCTGAGCAATAGTGATTTCAAGAAAGCTAAGTACATTATGAGCAAGTGAAACAGATTCAAACTGAAACTATACCTCCAGTATATTTTTCCTGCTGGACAACAGTTCCTCTAACTTGGAAATTTGTTCCATCAAAGATTTACTTTCAGCCACAAAGTTTCCACTCTGCACCATACAAAGCTTATAATTTACTTATGCTCTTAAAAAAATATGTATTCAACTATTTATAGAAATATTGGTAAAGAAACATAACAGTTATTCAAGTGTAGTTATAGGACTAAGTATAAGAACCTCACGAAGGGTCAATCTTCTTAGACTTATGTCCAAAAGAGCTTCAGCTTGTTTCTCAGAGAGACTAAATGCTGCAAACGGAATTACTTACCCACATTAAACAGCTGAAGATAACGAATTTCGAGCAATCATTACATGGATTTCATTTTAATAACAATCTTCAGAAGATAGGGATTCAAAATGAAAAGTTTCCAAATAGGTATCAATCAACCAATGTGAAAGTATAAGCATCCTCTTCATATAATGTCAGGGGATATAATCACAAAAGGTCAATAAAATAAATTTAAAAAGGAGTTTACCATTGCGTAAACCAACTGCTGCAGCTGAGTTACTTGAAGCTTCACGAATTATGCGAATCACCTCATCCAGATTATCAAACCCAATAAGAATGCCCTGAGTTTGTGCAGACGTAAGCTTACAGCCAGAAAAGAAACTAAATTACAGTAATTAGTCTCATCATTTCACTCAATCCTAGAGCATAAAATTTTCTGAAATCCATTTATTGTTTTCTTTTGCTTCTCTTATAATAAAGGGGTTTATTTTGGCTAAAACATTCAGTAAAATCACTGAATTGCATCATCTATTTATAGTCAATCTAAACACACTTAATATATACACTCAGAAACATCATAAGTAAAACATTTCATTCAATGAGAGAGATCACAAAAGTCACCTTACGAAGGTAATCAGAGAGCTATATGAATCCGCACAAAGGTGCTCCTAACTATAGGAGTATAACTACAATTCTTAAGCTGTAGATATAAATATCACTAACTGACCAAGTTATAGTATTCCTAAGGGAAATTACTTCCTGCACCCCCCCCAACACAATTTTTGAACCTGCCCCGCCCCCAATTGGTTAAATGACTGAATTGCCCCATCCGAATCGGGTAAAACCTTAACTATAGTTGGTTCACATTGTTGCACATGTGCAAACAATGGAATAATGAACCCAACGAAAAAAATTAACCAAGGATATGACCATACGACAAAGATGGCAAGTACTTTAAGAATGTTAAGTATGCAACGCAACACTATTTCATGAAAGTCAAGCTTAGACATTCTCACTATGTCGTGATATACTAGAAATTTATGTTAAAGAAGCTCAAGGAGTTGAAACCTGTTATTAATTAACAACAATAAACACTATCAGCATAACTAAGAACAAAAGAAACAAAACATGCTTGAGCAGGGGAAAATACAATTTTGTTCTTGAACAGGTTTTTACAGCTATCACATTGACAGTAACTTAACCATAAGTAAATTATAAATACAACCTCTACCATTGGGACATTTACAAATATACACTCAATGCACATGTTAAAAGTGGCATGTACAAAAATATCTTATTGTCTGTGTAACGTACCTCAAGAATATGTTTTCTCGCTCGTGCTTGTGACAACTTAAACATTGCACGCCTCTCAACAACAGAGCATCTGAAGTCTAAGAATGCCTGAAAGGTAGAGTTAAGCTAATTTTATATAACTACAGTCTATAATAGAATATCATTTTACAATTGCATAACAATCAAAGTCTAGATAGAACTTCAAATCAAACATATCATAATACTTAAATTTAAATTTTATAAAATAAAAGAAAATAATAAACAAATACAATATAAAACGATAAGAAATGACGATATAAAAACTTAAAAAAGTAATATAAAAGAAAAAATTAATGGTTTATAAATAATGAAATAATCTTACACCTATTTTGTCATTTTTATTAAATGTTATTTTATTTTACAAATTGAAAAAAAAAATTAAAAAAAAAACACCAGTTCAAACTAGTTTTGGGCAGTTATGTGCCAGTTTCACCTGTTCATACCAGTTCTCAAACCTTCCAGGTTTTGTTAGTTAACAGACCGAGCAGACATTTCCCAAACTAGTTGGACTGGGCAGTCCCGTCCAGTCCAGTTTTAATAACTATGCTAACCTCAACCTTTCAAACATATTTTACTCCACATCTTCTTAGACTCTATTGGTGTAGAAAATGAAGACTTGAGAATTTTGTGTGGACAGAAATTGACAAAAGATATTAATTATGAATATACTGATTTAAAAAATCCATATTATATTCAATTAAAAAATATTAAGGGATCAAAATTGCACATTAATCATAATAAAAGGAACAACATGGAACTGAGTTTAAAAGCTTCACAGACTATTTGTGGATTTAATTATAATGTAGTAACAATAAATCTATTTTTATTTTGAAACATTGTATTAGTTGCGCTTATTCAGGTCAAACATACTAGTCTAACACATTTCTGAATCTGTACATGGATGTAGGTTTGTGTTCCATAGGGACAAGAAATTTCTTGAAGAATATCAAAAAGCTCTTAACAAGCAAACCAATATTATGCTTTATAGAAAGGAAGAACTTCTTTCAAAATAACATTTCAAGAGATGCACACCATATAGTCCTTGGGCCAGTAAGGACTCACCTGGAGTAATTCCTTCAGCCCCATTTGTTTAGGTTGTCCATTTAGAATGCTTGAAAGAAATCAATCAATAAAGTACGCTCAAATTAAGACATGAAGTTTATAAAGAATAAAAATAAATAAGAGAAACAACATCAAAAAGAACAAAACAATAACATGACCAAATATTGATTGAATTCAGATTATAGAACAAGAACCAACCATATGTATTTGGTAAATATCCTTTGCTGATATTGATATTAATGAATATTAGAGTGCCCTAAGCTCCAATAATAAGATATCAACATCATTAACAAAAAATTACTAAGTATTAACTGAAATATCAAATATATAGTCCAAAGTTTTGAAGGCCTAGTCTCTCTCCGTCACAATTCTCTTTTCCACAAAGTCTTGCCAATTTCACTCATTCTCTCCTTCTCCCTTATATTCTTCTTTTTCTATAAATATTTTCCAACTTCTCCCCTCCTGCATCCCTTGCCAGATGGCTGGCCGTTATGCCTACATTTCACGTTTCTAATGTTGGCGAGTCTCTTTACAAGCATCCACTTTTTTATACCATGATGGCTAGAAATAATTATTAAGAGACTATATTAAATTTCATTAGTTGCACAACCTCCAATCCTTGACTAAATCATATAATAATAAAACTCAGTCTTCAAATATTTGCAAAAGTGGAAAACCAAATAATATCTATTTGGGAAAATTGCATTCGCCTCCCTTAAAATCTAGATAAATGACACTCACACCCTCTCTAATTTTGGAGCAATGTTTTCACACAAATATATTTTTTATAATTTAAAATTAGGTGACAGTAAAATTCTTATGAATTTGTTAATATATAATTGATACGGACTCAAGCATTTGGAGGACCCACCCTCAGAAGCAAGCTAGCTATTAAGGAAGGAGAACCAAACACTTAAATACTCCACCAAGCATTCCCTACACCCCATAATACCAGCTTTCCAATCATAGCACCGCCTAAGAGTTGGTGTCTGAGCGGTTTTCACTCTATAACACTTCACTCAACTCTCTTCAGGTCAAAATTCGCCACCAGTCAGAACCCATCATCAGTAGTTCTTTTCGAGATACTAACAACCAGCTCTATTACCAATTGATCAGCACTCAAGTACTTGGGAAACTCACCCTAAAAAAGCTAGATATTGAAGAACCAAGCAATTAAATACTCCACCGAGCAGGGTGCTTATCAATTGTGTATTAACACTTTCAAAAAAAGTTATACTGTCATGTAATTATAACTGCCTTACAAAAGTATAAAAAGTTATATTTTGGTGAAAACAGTGTACTCATATAAAAATAAATAAGTACTTCATGAATCGGGGTAGAAGTACTTAGAGACACCTCTTCTGAGGCTAGAAGGGAAGAATCAAAGAGGAAGATTATGCTAAAGGAGATACTTCACAAGATCACAGAGGAAAACAGTCATGGTGTGCTCATTGCAGAAAACCAGTCATGGTATGATCATTGCAGAAAATCAAGCCCTTATCTTCAATACAGTTTCTGCATCTTCAGTGCAAGTTCACAGTGTTTGATGCTGCTTCCACTGATGAACCCAACTTGAGCTTGGGGGGAGGGGGAATAGTTGTCAAAATTGATAGCTGTCGCAAGCTAGTTTAAGTTCCCTCATGTGTAAGCTTTAGTAGTTAGCTGCTTGATCAGTTATAAGTTACTTAGGGCTCTCTTTGTATAAATACTATTTTCTGTCACAATTCATTGTAACTTTTCTCAATTCAGTAAGATTCACAAAATTTATTTTACTTTTCTCTCTGAGTCCACCAAATTTTGACACACAAATATCCGACCCAAAAGTATAAGTGCTATGCCATTAAGAGTCACAGGCCTCAAAGGGGATCTAATAAGAGCAAAATATTTCTAAAATATATTTATCTATCAAAATACAAATCTAACATATATCCATCAAAACATCAGAATTGTCACCAGGAGGAAGTATAGGTGACCAGAGCATTTCAAAATAATATATTCACTATTTAAAAACGTGCATCTTAGTGTAAACTACAAACAACTTACCCCACCATATTACAGCTAAATGTAGATTGCAGAGATGTTACGCGATAAAGATTATTCAGAACAATCAATGGATCTGATCCCCGCTTCAGCTGCACAGTGAAAGAGATTCGTTATAGTGACTAGCTCAACAGTCTCTTCTCCTTTTCTTATTTTACTCTGTTTATGTGTGTGTCTATTCAGTAAGATAACAGAGGAGTAAAGCCATATTTATGTATTCTACCTCAATCACTACTCGCATTCCAGATCGATCACTCTCATCCCGAATATCACTTATACCATCTAGACTCTGTTAACAAATAACAAAAAGCAAAATTAGGTTACAAAATATACATGCTAGATGAAACGTGCAAGTAAAACAAATATTCATTTAGAATAAATAATTACTTCATAAACGGAAACATAAAATTAAAAATCAAACTTGAGCTCAAAGTAACATATGCTTGCACATAATTCACAAGGTATAGGTAAGAGAGAAACAACTTACAAGCTTTCTGCTTGTCCAATTGTGCGTGTGTACACACACATGAATAATTCAATATAAAACATTATAATATTCAACCAACCAAATCCTGCTCCCACAGGTAAGTCATTATCACCAACAGAATCACTTTTCAAACATGTTACATTAAGAAAAAAACACTAAAGGCATATCTTCGTTAAAAGCTTTTAATGATAGTATAGCAACAGAAATCAAAGAAACTGTCCGAAATATGATTAAATTGGGAGATGAGCTTCATAAATATTTATTTCACCAAATGGCCTAGATAATTAGTATGTTAAGTTCATTGCATCTTACGAAGTAGTGATACCATACACTGTTCTCGTGTAAATTATGTTGACTTGACATTGACAATATTTGTAACACTTGCATATAATTCACAAGGTCATGGATGGAAAATACATAAAGAAAATATCTATCTCTTTTTCTTGCAGAAAGCAACAGCTGCAATAAAAAACAATTTTTCATATGGGTTGACTATATTTCTAGTCCTTACAAATAGGGAAATCTACACTTTTAGTCCCTCAAAAAAAAAAAAAAAAACCCAACCACCTTTTGGTCCCTCATTTATTGAAAAGTGCCTTGTGTGATCCCTATTTTCATAAATGAAAGAGCAAAACATCAGTTTAGTTAAACTGTTTGAAACAGTTCTTACATAACCTGTTCTCATATTTATTTATATTCCAATCCAAGTATGCTTGTTGAACACTAGAATCATTAATGCTACCCAGAAATGTCATAGCATAGCCAATAAACACCACCATAAATCTTAAGAAGGAAGAATGAGATAATGACAAAAACAGAGGAGATATCGTTGAAATATGGACCAGAAAATTTTGAAAAATTTTAGGTTGTACCAACCTTAATATCAAAAACTAACCTAACATCATCAAAATATCTACTTGATAAGAAGATTCCAAACACCCCATAATCACCACTCCTCCATCCCTCAAATTATATTATTAACTATCACAAAAGTATGCAAGCATGAAACTTCAAGAAGATAAAATCTTTTTCTGGAACATAGTAATACCTTGTTTTCCACAAGTTCAGCAATCTTCTCAACTAAACTTGCTTTGTTGGTCTGGTAAGGAATCTACTCCAATCATCAAATAAAATCTGTATTCAATTTTCCACAGAAAATAAAGCAAGTATATCAAATTTTCTAATGTCAAATTTGGTAAATCTAGAGTGTCACCTCTTTTATGATTATTGCAGTCCGTTTTGTCTTAGAATCAAGTACTTCAATATCAGTTTTCCCTCTGATAATAACACGTCCTCGACCAGTACGATATGCCTCTAAGATCCTTATGAAAAGAGCATATATAAAACCATAAATCACATAGTGCAACATATTCAGAAAAGAATACAAACTAAAAGGAAAGATAACTTAATTTAAGTAATTCTCATATTCTACTATGAAATCAACAATTCTTAATTTAAAAAGTCCATGCGATGAAGAAGCCGATAACTGGTTGTGAATCATATCAATAATCCATATACCATTACCAAAACATACCCTGTGGCGATTGATGTTCACAAATAAGAGCAATACTAGCAACACGATATATAATACACTCTTATTGGCTAAAACGTATTTAAAACTACAAAATCATGAGTGAGATTCATTAACTATGGAGTAAAACCCACGTTACTTCTGATTTCCAACAAATTTTCAGCCGATAGAAAAGTTTGTTGATAGATTTTCTCTATTAGTAAATCATTCGTAATTATATTCAAGTGTATACAAATCGTGTAAAATGGCCAGGGAACATTGAAAAATAAAATATAAATAAAAATGGTGAAGTTACACTTACCCAAGATTTCCCATAATCAGCCCTCCTGTTGGAAAATCAGGTCCAGGCATGTATTCAAGCAATTCTTGCAACTACAGCACACAAAAATTAATCCAAAATTGACATTAAAGAAGGGAGAAGAACATTAAATTCACAAAACACAAAAAAAAATACTTGTCTTCCACTGTTTTGAGAAATTTTTACTTATTAACTTTGAACTGCATTTGTGTATTCTATTAGAATCTCAGGGAAATAGTATGGAGAAAGTATATGAAATCAGAATGTCCAAGTGAGGAACTGGAAGGAGACATGAGACTCCTCACAAGTCCTGTGCTGTTTCTGTTCTCTCATGTGTCAGTTTTGTCTTGCACTGATTTACTCACAAATGATACTGCAATCTCATCATAGCTCTCAGTAACAAAGTGACTTACAATAACAAAATAAAAAATGAGTTCCACTATTTTTAATATGCACTTTTCAAACCAATTTCATGGAAATTTTTTATAAACATTGTAAATCATTTAACTGACAAATTCAGTGTAAGAAATAAATAATAGGCAAATACCTTTGAAGCAAGTACACTTATGCCGTTTGTTTAGTTCAAAGTCAAGGACAAGGGAGGGAATTTTTAAAAATGACCTAGTTTAGGTCAAAATTTATGCTTTGTTTGGTTTTGGGTGTGGAAAGTGGCTGCTTGATTTGGAGTGATTTGAAGAGAGTGAATGAAAAGTGAGTTAGTTTGGTTTAATGGAAGATAATAACAGAGTAGAAAGTTTATTAATATATGCCATTTATTTGATTGAATTAATGAAGGTTCGAAGGTTGTTTTTTAGTATAGTGTCAAAAATTGCCCTTAGGTATATTTTCTAAAATATAAACATTTTTTGGTTAAAAAACTTAGTTGAGAAAATAAAAAATAGATACTTCTTAAAAAGTATTATTTGTTAATTGCAAATTATAATTATAAAAAAAACCAATAAATAGAATTATTTTAAAAGTCAATATTAGACATCAGGGTAAATCAGTAATTACAAACAATCCCCACAAATCCACCACTTTCTACTCATTTCACACTTCATTTTCTCTTTCAAAATTTTCCCTACAAATCATCACAAATCACAAATCACCTAAATCAAATACACAATTCCCACAAATTATCTCAAATCAATCCTGACAAATTCCCACAAATAGTGATCAACCTATACCAAACAAAGCATTAGAGGGGACGGGAAATGAGGGGGCTAAAATCCATTTCATTTTGTTCTTCCATTCAACAATGGGGGATTTGGATGGATGGAGGGAAAATGGTTTATCATTTTTGGAGTGTTCAGGCAAAACTATCCTCCTAGATGTTTCCATAGCCCCCTCACAGTTCATCATTGATAAATTTATTTAGAAAAGCAAAGCTCATTCAGGGATTGATAACTTTTGTCCGGCAGCAATACCAAAGAAGATTAAAATGGTCGCCACAAATTCAGAGACCAAAGGTGGCTAACTCATGTAATATTTGGGTTGTGTATGAACAGTTTAGAGTCAGTCGCACATCTGTTCAAAATTATCAATCCCTTGGGCTGAGCTCACTGTTCTGTGGTGCATCTGGTTGCACCTTCGTATTTCCTGTTTCAAGAGACTCCATTTAAGAGAGAGAGAGAGAGAGATTTCGCACTCACAGTAGCTTCTGGATTATGTATCAACACACAGAGGACATCTACAACTTCCCCAAGATTATGAGGAGGAATATTAGTTGCCATGCCAACCTGATGAAGATAAAAGATGGACAGATCCACATGAGTAGATGCGCGATTCGTCAAGAAAACACAGATCATGTTTCAAGTATTTGAAAGGAAACCCAAAATTACCGCAATGCCAGAAGAACCGTTCAACAATAAGGTTGGAAGGCGAGCTGGAAGAAGTGATGGTTCTTTTTGGGAATTATCAAAATTTGGAATAAAATCAACCTGCAATAAGGAACATAAAGACATAAAATGCACTTCAATTACGGATGTTAAATTAATTAAGAAAAAACAGAAATCACAGAGCAAAGAACGGCAGTGACAAACTGTATCTTGCTCTAGATCTGCCAACAGCATTGCTTCAGTCAGATCCTGCAAATTCAGAACAAGAACCAAATAACATTCTTCAAAATATCTGCCAATTTGTCACATCAATTTAATAAACAATGAGGAACAGAAAAAATAAATCCAACGCCTTTAGATCAAATAAAACATCATACTAACGTATTACCCCCAAATTTAATAACTAAATTAGTATTCACAGAGCACTTCAAACAGCCTCCATAGAAATGTTGCAATAATGAGTACTTGTTATTCGGTTTTATTGAACACAAGGTTCTTCTGAGTGATATATTGTAAATAGCTTCCAGTTATCCTTAGTGTGGATAGTTAGGAGTTCGTTGTGACTGCTGTCACTTAGTTGCTAGAGTAGGTAGTTTGAAGTCAGTTATGACAGCTGTCACTAACTGTTTTCAGTTGCTTGGTCAGCCATCTAAGGGTAGCTATAAAGCTCATTGATGTAAGGATTCAAAATAATTAATGAAATCATACTTTTCTCTCAGAAATTCTCTTCTCCTTTTCCCTTATGAACAGGAACATGGCATCAGATCTTATCCTAGATTCATTAAAAATGGTCACCTGTCATGTTATTATCCATATACCACCCCAAATAATGCTTGACACGAGTGGGTGTCTTAGGTTTCTAACAAAGAGAAACCAAGAAAACAAAACAAACAAAGGAATTTCACTTCTCTGTGAATTTTTTTTATTGAATATTGCAAGTCAGTATCCCAAAGGAAGCACTCTTCCTTTCACACAGGAATGTCCCGTCAACAAAACAAATAGTCAAAAGTCCCTCTACAACTAATGGTTGGTCTTTATATAGACCAACCTACATACAACCCTCACCAACCATCCTAACACCCTCAATTGACTCTCTGTCTACTTAATTCTTTTCTACAGTAAACCTTCCATCCCTTTTCTTGATTGTGCTGATCCAAATTTCTAACAAGGTATATTGTGAAAAACCCAAATCTCACATCTGCTAGAGAAAAAGCCTAAAAAGAGTATATAAATAAGCAACAAATCCCACCTTACAAGCCAGTGTATTGAATTAAGGCTAAAACTAAAATTATAAGATGATATCAATACCCTCATGAAAATGAAAAATTGAAAAGGGAAATGAACAATACTCTTTGAATAGGAACTCAGATTGATCATCATTTGTTAAAATTTTAACAGTGACAGAGCTGAAGATACCACATCTTATAGCAATACCATGACCAAGCAATACAAAACTACCAAGCAACAATCAAATAAATCTCAAGAGTAGAACCAAATATAAAAAATTTTTAAAGTTTTGACAAAGGTCAGAGAGCAACCAATAGTCATGTTCATGGAAGCTCCTTTATTAGTTTATTCCCCTAAGACACAATTTTACTCTTTGCATACAAATATATCATCAAGTAGTTTCTTGGTACCAAACCCTTCTGACTGTGGAACTTCAAGCAAAGTGAGCAAAATCACTATTTCGAAATCATGACCATATCAACAACTGAGTATTGAACATGAATATTCATGTACATCAATCGTCAACCATATACATCAATCATCAATCATGTATAACAAAAACTCACATAATCTTTCAATTTTCTTTTCCTTCTATTGTGAAGGAAACTGATTTCATAATATATCTATCAAGTTTGGCATATTGATAGTATGTTTTTATAAGAAACTTTAGAGGATAATTCACTTTTATAGAAAATTTGAAATAATTTATAGAAAAATAAGTTGTTTGGATTTGGTGATAATTGAAATTCTCTATCCACGAAATAAGATTAAAATTCAACAAAATTAAATTGTCTTATCCAAACAAAGCATTTAAAACATAAGATAATTTGAATTGAAAGCAATTCAAATTTAATGTATTTTAATTTCCTTGAAAAAAAATTCCTTATCCAAACATAGTGCGTTTTCATTTTAAAATTGCTCAAAATTAAAAAAAAGATATGGGTTTCAAATTAGCTCTCCTCACGCATGACTAAAATCTAGTGTAAAACCAGCATTAACCAATTATTGCTTAGAGAATACATTGTTGCATCTGACACCTTCTGGTATAAAAGCAAGAGCGATATAATTTGACATAGAGTTCAGATTAAAAAGATTAAATCAGATGTGAAAGCCTACATCCAGTCTGCACTCTGTATAACGCATGGCAGCAGGCGGATCAGCATCAATTGACCCAAAATTTCCATGACCTTGGATCAAAGGACTGCGTAAGGAAAAATCCTGAAAGAAATTAAAAGCACATAAATTATAACAACAGGAAAACTAAATAATATCCATGATTCTTTCAAGACGGACAAATGGAAAATAGCACTTTTGGTGAAAGGACCTTCATGAGTTCCCATTTAATGAAACACATACAGATAGGTAGGCCAATCAAGAAAGATTGCAATGCTAAAATACCATGAGAAAGTCTCAAGCACAATTACCTCCTAATTCAACATTATAAGTAAAATAACAAACATATTACACTTATTATAATTAAACTATTACACATAAACACATATTATGGTCTCTTTATCAATTAGATGTCAAAAATGTTATTCTTAGTGAGATTTGCAGGAAGAAATTTATATAGAGCAACTCCGAGTTTTATTGCTTAGGGGATTCTTCTGAATTAATGTCATCTTCGCAAATTTTATATGGCCTCAAGAAGTCTCCTAGGACCTAGTTGGGAAAAATTAATAATGTTAGTTAACAGTTTGGTATGACTAGCAATGAAAAACATCATTCAGTTTTTTACCATCACTCAAATGTTGGGTGTATATATCTAATAGTATATGTTAATGACATTGTTCTTATAAGCAGTGATCATCATGGCATCTCACAGGTAAAGCAACACATTTGTCACCACTTTCAAACCAAAAATCGTGGCAAACTCAGATATTTTTTAGGGATTGTGGTAGCACAATCCAACAATGGTATTACTATCTCTCAAAGTAAGTATACATTGGATATTTTGGAGGAAATTGAGTTAATGAATTCAAAATCTATTGAGACACCCATGGATCCCAATGCCAAACTCCTACCTACTCAGGGACAGCCTCTCTCATATTTCCTTAGCAATCAATGTGGTGAGTCAATTTCTTAATTCTCCATATGTAAATCACTAAAATGCAGTCATTCATATATTGAAGTACATTAAAGGTTCTCCTGGAAAAGCTTTGCTATATGGTCACAATAACCATATTAAAGTTGTCTATTATTCAGATGGATTAGACATGATCTCTTTTGATAAAAGATCCACTTTCAGATATTGTGTCTCCATTGGTGATAACTTGATCTCTTAGAAGAGTAAGAAAAAAATGTTGTGGTGAGATCGAGTGCAGAAGTAGAATATAGAGTTATGGTCTCATCCACTTGACAGCTTATTGGCTTAAACAGTTACTTAAAGAAATGCAATTTGGAAAGGTCACGCAAATGACACTTATTTGTGACAATCAAGTTGCTCTTCATATTAGCCCAAATCTCATCTTTCATGAAACGACCAAACATATTAAAATTAATTGTCATTTTATTCGAAAAAAAGATGATCTCTAAAGACATCAAGATTGAGTTTGTTAATTCAAACAATCAATTAGCAGATATTTTCATTAAATCTTTACGGTGACATAAAATTAATTATATTTGTATCAGGCTTGGTATATACAATTTATATGCACCAACTTGAGAAGAAATGTTACATGTAAACGGCTTAGCCTATACATTTTGTATGTTTCTTATCTATAAATACATAACCCTAAGTGTTCATTGTACACAAGGGATTAATCATTCATCTCATTTTACTTTATTTTCACATATGGAATTATTTCAAGGAAAGAAACAGATTTTTCAGAATAATTTTTCAAAAATCTGATGTTTGGAAAAATTATCAATGTAATGCAAAACAAAAAAAACTGTGTTAAAAAAAATGTGTAGAACAAGGCTTCTTATCTCTGCAAAGTGCTGGCAATACACTCTCTCCAACACACATTTCACCATTGGTAAAATGTTATTGGAAACCACAAAACTAGGAAAGTCATCAAATGGTAAAATTAAATGATTTCCAATAAATTTCAGCTATTAGTATAGGACGCTTTTAAAAGAGAATGTGAGAGAGTATGTTGCATTATTTCTCTTTATCTTTTGTTTTCACATTGTATCTTCAAAACGTATTTTTTAAGTGCAAAACTAAGCTTTACAAATAACTCCATAATGCATACCCTTTACTGTAATTTTACTAAAAAATGAAATTCTTTTTGTTAGAATCTTGTAGAATCCAATAGATATAGTAACTGATGATATAAGAATCAATTGATCATATTAGGATTAATTAGATTAATTATATATTTATGTTATGATCCAAGAATATGGTAACTGAATATTTGTAATTATGGTTTTTTCCATACAAATCAAATAGCTCCATTTTGGTCTAAACATATGGAATTCATCGTATTCCTTCTTGGTTTCTCCCTTCTCAACACTTTTAAACAATCTGAAAATTGTACATTTAATAATTTATATTAAAACTACCTTATTATATTTTTAAGAAACAAACAGAAAATATTGAATTCAAATGAATGGTTATAACGATAATCAATTATAGCATACTTATTGAATTCTTTTGCCATCACAACTAAGCCAAACGCAACAATATATTAAATATTAAAGGATGAAGCTCAAACAACATCGAAAGTGAAAGGCAAATGTATACCTGGGCCATTCGGACCAAGGAATCATATACAGCAGTGTCTCCATGAGGATGGAATTTTCCCAATACCTAAAATAAAACAGCATAGTATAATACCCCACCAAACAAAAAAAAATAGCAAGGGATAATAATTTGATAAGTTGTCAAAAACTGCTTCAATACAAACATATTGAATGCTTCAACAACATTAAAAATTTAACATCAAAGGCTATATATTCACCTCTCCAACAACTCTTGCACACTTCTTGAACGGTTTTTTTGATGAGAGACCAAGCTCGTGCATTGCAAATCTGAATTCAAAATAGTAGCTTACTTTGAAACCAAATCTCAATTAGAATTGTCAAAATTCAACAACTCAATTTTAAAATAGTGGGGTGATTCACACTCCTAAATATGTATATTCAAGATCAACCTTAATTACTTTGGATTACATTTCCTAAAGTTCACTCAATTTAATAAAAATTTGTATTCAGATTCACGTTTAACTGGCATAATTCAGAAAATTAATATTAACATTGGCTAGTGAAGACAGAAGAGTAAAATTAGAAAATTTGGAATACAAAGAGTATTACACTAGATTATGTTACTGCTACCCTTGAAACGATAAGTGACCCTCTCAAAAACTTCACATAATGAAAAGAAGTGACGATAGGTTTAAACTAAACATGAATCAATGCAACACTGAGTACAAATACAATTCATGAAGGAAACGGACAAAGATGTTCTGATTGAGAAAATTCACCACAAATGACAAAGGCATGTTTCAATTAAGTATTAAAATCTTAAACTGCATTAATATTGTAAGGCATGTTTCACAAAAAAGAATTTATCATGGTAAAAGCAAAAATGAAAAATGATAATCTCCCACATGACAAAAGTCAAACAGTGACACACTAAAGCAAGTGACAAATTTAATACCAAACACCAAACACAATTCATCAGAGACAAAAGGAGTACAGACATAAATGCACTCTAAGTCGGTATCTTTCCCCACAAAAAACTAAATTACTTCTGGTTTTTTATCCATTGTTATCAAGACAAAGTAGTTACAGTAAAGTTCTCATAATAAGGTGAGGGAATTTGGAAGTTAAAAGATTAAAAGAACACTCGTAAAATTAAGTACGAAGTGTCACCAATATCAGTCAAACATGTGTCCGACACCAACACAAACATGTCCGATTAAGAAGACATTTTTTGTTAGCTGGAACATTTAATTTAGTACCTTTAGCCAAATTGGACACTTGAACCGATGGACACAAATTAACATTAGTTGAAAATTATCCATTTTTTAACTTTTATACGAATTAGCTTAAACATAATATTAACAAATTAAACAAGCAGAACCTCAAATGAACTAATTTCAAATTCTCCAGTAACCTTCGATTACCAACCCACAAACACGCTTCAAAAAAAAAACACCAAACCCAAAAAATAAATAAATTTTGAAATATCCCCCTTAATTTATAAACCAAAAGAAAGAAAACAAGAAAACCCTCAAATGTACTAATTTCAAATTTCGGACGACATAAGGACTACTATAAGAGAAACATATGAAAAACGAAAATTGATTTCTGGAGTTAAAATTAGTTCATGCACAAACTGAAAATAAAATTTGGAGAAGCTACATCAGCTTATTCATAAGATAACTTTTAACTTGGTGAGAAGTTAATTTCATTTTTGTTTCTTACTCCAAACAGACCTTAAACCACATACTTTCAATAAAGACAATGAAAACATATGTATGTAACAAAAAAAACTTAGAACGGAAAACTAACAGAATCCTTCGGTGCACGGGCTTCAAGCCGTCGCGAACATCGGGCAAGGCGCGACCGAGAAGCACCGACATCGCATATGCCATGTAAGCCTCGGTGGCCTCTTTGTGAAGCTCCGTGGGCACGACCCTTCCCTCACTGCCGTTACCGGTATCCGTGGTGGCCGTGACGCTGCCATTCCCGTCGCTGCGCCTAACGGCCTTGACCGCGGCGGCCGGACGGCGGGAGGCGCCGGCGGAGATGAGACGAGGTTGGAATGGGGCGAGGAGACGAGGGTGGGACGGGGAGAGGCGGAAGCGCGAGGGTTGGAGGAAGGGGGAGAGACGGAGGACGCGGAGCGCGGAGGAGAAGGCCATGGAAGTGGAAGGGTTGGTGCAGAGAAGGTTGGGGTTGTGGAAATGGTGGAGAGAGGGTTTCATAGGGTTGCAGTCGGAACCATTTGAGAGTGATAGTGTGTTGGGTTTTAGGGATTTTGGATGAGGCCAGAGAGGGAAAGAACTCTAAAACCCTTTTTTTAGTGTATTGTCACACGCTTGCACTTCGCGCCAAGTCCAGGATTTTGGATGGTAAATATTGGCAAGTGAACGGCTCACTTGATTTTCTTTTTTTTTTCATTTTTTAATAAATTTTAGTGAAATCGCATACACGATTAATGGAAACAATTTTGTTTCCCATTGTGATAAATTGAATAAAAAATTATTTGTTTGGTCCCTTAAAAATATTATACATTTAGAAGTATTTATAACTTCATATTTATATTAGTTCATCTAGAAAATCTCGTTTCATTCTACATACCGAAAGTTATTTACAAAGATATAAAAAGGTTGTTTAAAAGATACGAGAGGGTTATTTGTATGATTAATGATAGTTTAACAATTATTCTATTCCCTACGTGATAAAAGAAAATATATTAATAAATTTTAGGATTCAATGACTTTAGATGATAAAAGAAGTTGAAAATTTCATTTTGCACTTGTTTTTGCCTTTTGTTTAACTCTTTTTTGGTTTACTGTGTGCACTACAACCACGTCAAGGTGTGGTTTCCTTGGTTTTAATATGTGATTAGCTGAGAATAAAATTTTAATATGTGATTAACTGAGAATAAATTTAAACTCATATAACAAATATAAAAAGTAAGAGCCTTATATATTCATGTTTGCTCTTATTTTAAACAAATACTAATATAATGTTATGTAAAGAAGTTTGTTATTTTATTTGTGATCCAATAAGATTAAAGTGGAAGTACTTCTAGAAAATTATGAAGCTCTTTGAAAATATACAACAACCACATCGTGGTGTGGTTTCCTTTGTTTTAATATGTGGTTTGGTGAAAATGAATTTCAAACTCATGTAACAAATATGGAAAGTATGAATCTCATGTGTTCATATTTGCTCTTATTTTGAACCAATACAATTATAATGTTATGTTAAAAAGTTTGTTATTTCATTTATGATCCAACAAGGTCAAAGTGGAAGTACTTATAGGAAATTATGAAGCTCTTTTAAAATGTATGACACTCGATAATTTTCTCTGTTTTTGTATGTGATTTGTCGAGAAGGACTTGTGAGTTTATGTAACA
>Ga0209700_104257_pt1 | contig 26117 bp, 9 predicted proteins | sample SiratroredBW_FD_187528 | JGI IMG/M metagenome (GOLD analysis project Ga0209700, IMG submission 187528) | Root nodule microbial communities of legume samples collected from California, USA - Siratro red BW (SPAdes) (version 2) | ecosystem: Host-associated > Plants > Roots > Nodule | place: USA... | reverse complement strand
ATATATATATATATATATATATATATATATATATATATATATATATATATATATATGCCTCGGAATGAAACTGAACTCAAGTTTTTAGTGGGAATCAGAGAAAAAAATTTAGACACCCAAATGTTAGTGAAATTGCTATTTTGAAAATTTTCAAGTTATTATTATCATCTTTATTTATAATTTCAATTTTATTATATTTAATATTGTCTTAATATTTTAAAACAAACTTAGTTATTTTTACTTTTTTAGCTAATACTCATGAGAAGCTAGCGAGAACCTCATTTTAAAATGATTATTTCAACTCAATAATTATTGTCTAAAGGTAGACGACAGGATAATTTATTTGACTTTTCTACATTTCTCACGTCAAGAAAAAATATTTTAATACAATTATAAATATCTTTTTCTGGGTCATGGTCTCCTTCTTCCTCTCATTTATTTCACTTTCTATGTCCATCTCTTTCTCTGGAATGGACTTTATTATTGAATTATATTTTTTTTCATTTTTTTTAATTTGATTTCATACCAGCTTTTATTTTTCCAGTATCCTGGATGATGAACTCTTTAATAATAAGTGTCCAGTGGTGAAATATCTAATAATAAACGTTTGATGGAGCCACCTATGGTGCGTGCAATTAAAGTCTTATTTATTAATATTATAACTAACTATATGTATCACATAATTTTTATTTCTATTTAGTAATTTCAGACTTTGTTTTTATCTCCATTTGTTTGATTTGTGTTTCATGTGCAATTATTTTATCCCTCTTCGTCTTTGTTAACTCTATCAAACAGAACCACAAACATTTCAATTATTGGACCAATCACATTTTTGTATTGTTCCATCAATCACAACTCATGTTAATCCTTTCTACTGTATCCCATCACTAAAAAAATAGTGACTGAAGTTTATAGCTTTTTGGCTTTAATAGGTTATTATAGAAGATTCATCGAAAGTTTTTCTAAAATAATTATGTCTTTCACTTGAAGGTTAAACTTTTTAGTTAGTCAATAAAAAAATGTGAAAATAGTTTTCAACAGTGGAGATATTAATCTCCACTCTTGTGTTAGCTTTGTCAAATCCTCATAGATAATTTGTAATATTTTATGATGCCTCTAAAATGTATTAGGGCATGTTTCTTATGTTGAATAGAAAATTAATAGTAGATGTTTTTAGAAAATTAAAAATACATGAAAGAAATTACTTAACTTATGATCTGAAGTTAGACAACATTGTTTTTAATTTAAAACATTGTTTTTAATTTAAAATATGGAGACATTATATATATTGTGGAAAGTTTGAGATTTTTAGTAATCACAAGAGCCTTAATTCTTATTTGATAAAAAAAAAAAAAGAATTGAATATGAGGCAAAGAAGGTAGATGAAATTTCCGAAAGACTATTTTTCTTTATATTACCACCAAGGAAAAAAAATATAGTGGCAAATATAAGGACAAAAATACATGTTTTTGCATTAATGATACAAAAAATGAATCTAATAGAAAAAAATAGAGATATAAATTTTTTAGTTACCATAAGTCATAATAGAATGAAATTAAATATCGTTTAGGTTGTTAGTGACCTACTACAAAGGAAAATCCATGAGACTAAAGTAATTAAATGACAAAATAATCCAAAAGAAAAGGGGTTGATAGGATGAAACAAGGGAGAAAGATTTAGCTTAGATAATAAAGTAATCTTGAGATTTAGTGATAGAGTTTGTGTGCTTGAAATTATAGAAGTTATGAGGATAATTTCAGAGTTGGGGCATAAGAGCATATTAAGTATTCATGTAGAATCAATAAATATGTTACAAAATCTTTAGATGATGTTTTGGTGGCCTAATATGAAAAGAGGTGTAGTTCAATATGCAACATCTTATTTAGTATGTGAGAAAGACAAAATAGAACACTAAAAACTAGTAGAGATGCTACAATCCTTTAATGTACTTGAATAAAAATGAGATAACATAGCAATGGATTATGTGGTTGTTTTACCTTAAACAATCCAAAAATTTGATTCCATATGGGTTATTGTAGATAGACTAACCAAATCTGCTTACTTTTACGTATTAATATTAGGTGTTTATTAGAAAAAAAATGACCAAAGTGTACATAAAAGAGATTGTAAGATTACATCCTTTTAGTACAATATCTGATAGAGATCCTAGATTTACTTTTAAAATTTGAAAAATTTTACACCAAGCCTTAGGAACAAAGCTTCGTCTGAGTTCGACCTACCATCTCTAAATGGATAGACAATTTGTAAGGACCATCCAAACTCTAGAAGACTTCTTGAATGCTTTTTTATGGAAGATTTACGTAGTTGGGACCAATAATTACCATTCATAGAGTTTCTTATAATAATAGTTTTCGGTCTAGTATAGGTGGACACCTTATTGTTAAAAGTGTAAATCACATTTGTGCTGGTTTGAAACTGGAGCAAATTTACTTTTGGGTCCTGACATGGTTCAACAAACAACAGAGAAAACAAAAATGATTTAAGAAAAATTGAAAACAACTCAAAGTAAACAAAAAAGATATGCTGAAAAAAAAATAAAGAAAAAGAAAAGCTCTTGAATTCCAAGAAGGTGATCATGTATTCCTAAAAGTCACTCCAACTACTGGTATTGGTAGAGTTATAAAGTAAAAAATTTCACTCCTTGATTCATGGATCTTTATCAAATTCTTAAAAGAATAGGTTCAATTGCTTACCAAATCTCATTATCATCTTTTATTTCTAATATTCACAGTGTATTCCACATGTCTTAGTACGAAAATATATTGATGATCATTCTCATTTAATAATGTTTGATACAATATAATTAAAGGATAACCTTACTTTTGAAACAATGTTTTATAAATTATAGATAAGTAGATCAAATAGTTAAAATCATATTCCACGAGTGAAATAAAGACACAAGATATTATTACTAGGGAACTAGAAGAAAATATTAGAGAAAGTTATCCCCACCTGTTTAGCCAGTAAATTTTGAGAACAAGTTTCTATAAGTTGGAGAGAAAATGTAGTGTTCCAAAAATGTAATATACTACTATTTAAATTATTTTCAATACTCTTATAATATTTATAAGTAATTATAGGTTTCATCTATAATTACTCTTATATATTTACAAGCAAGATTCATTTGAAATATTACATCTGATTCAACAACTAACACTTAGAGGTTTCTTCTAACGCCTCCTGTCTGAAAAACCACATTGAATCTTAGTCTAATAAAATCAAAGAACGAATGAACATGAACTCTTCATCACCAAACATGACCAATCATAGAACTTTTTTTTAAGTGGATCCAAGAAATTCTACGGTGAAAGATTTTGTCTAACACGACCTAGGGACATGTTAGAGAGGAACAAATTGGACATGAGAAAATAACTCCCGCATGACAGAATCTTGACAACGATATATGAATTGAATTGAAGGAAACAAACTTGAATGAAAAGCATGCAAAGAGTAATCATCTAAAGTAAGTTGTTTCATCTAAATACTAAAACATGGTAAGACTATTTAAAGTCTTAACTGATCTTTTGACAATAATTTAATAAGATAAACCCAAGAATAATTTGACGGGATGACATGAATATAACTTAGGTTCTTTCTTAGAGATAACTTACTTGGATAAGAACAAAGAGATTCTTAATTACTGTTCATGATATCACAAATTTAATGTAAAAGATAAGCTTATTAAGATTTTTTTTCTTCTACTCCATTAAAAGTCTTACATGTGTAAATTATGTTTTACAATTTATTGGAAGGATTTATCACTTACATACTAACCATTGAAATTTTAATTCAATGGAACCAGTAAACATAACTACAATTAAATTCGAAAGAGATGTAATCATTACAAGTCACGTTATAAATGTGACCATTACCATAATATAGGTATACACACTCTTAAAAGTTAAACAAACTCAGATGATAGAAAAACTAGATCAATACATCAATTTTCAAAAATATTTGTGTGTGTTCATGTGTGTGTTCGTATGTATGTGTGATCCTACGTCGTTAACTTTAATAAAAAGACATTTTAACTTTGTTTTAATATTTGTAATATCTTTTTTTTTTAAAAACTAAGTAATTCAAAAAGTAATTAGACAAATAGATAATTTTTCTACTTTCCCTACACAAAATTGATATTATTTATCATAAGAAACAGTGGATATTGTTAGGCATAAACAAGTTTTCATTATCAAAGAGACAAGTATTAATCTAAAAATCTTAGCCCATATTTTGATAATAATAAATAATAACATGTTTTGGGTGTCTAACAAGTTTCATAAGTGTGAAACAAATACTAAATGGAGTCTAACATGCCTTAAGACACTAAATTATAAAAGCTTAGTTGAAGTCTTTAAATATTAGACAAAAGCATTAAACGCATATGAAGTCATAACAAAGTTTCCAAGCAAGACATGTACTAAAGATTAAATGTGATCCCTTGAACCTTAAAGTCTTAGAAGGAGACACGACATAAGTACTTAGATGCAAACTACAAGTTCTCGACTTTATACACATCACTATGATAAGAAAAATTTAAAAGTTACAAATTATCCAAGTATACATCTCAAGGATGATTTTGTCACAACACACCAACCATTAGAATTGGTATGGTCAATATAGTGTTGTCAGAAAACTAGAGAAGTAACAAAGAAAAATTGTCTTTTATACAACAATTTGAGTACAATAAGAGAAGGTGTAACATAAAGTCAATCATAATTCTCAAAAGACACTTATACAAGGACAAGTTACAACATGCAAGCTGCAATTATTTCATTTAAGGCGTTTGTAAGGAGGTTTCCCCATACACAAAAAGTTATTGAATAAGTGAAACATTTACGTCTCACGTAAAGGCAATGTGGAAAATATTTTGGCAAGCTTCAAATATTAGTGTATGTGATAAATAACTAAATTGTAGCTTATTTTTACATCCTTCATTGTTGTGAAGTTAAACTCTAAGTAAGGAGTGATTGTTTGTATATCCTCTTGTAGAAATTTTTTCTTATATTATTTTAAGAATATTTTTGTTGTATAGTTAGGACCAACACTGTCTATTTAATCAAAGTTAATGTTATATACTCATGCTTAATCTCAAGACAAGATTAGCAAATAGCCATGAATTGAAGGTGAAGTTGGCTCTACAAGTGAGGATTGAATGGACCTTGAACTCAAATTGCAGAAAATAAACAATTCAAAGGAATATAAATTCAGAGTGTAAGGGAGAGAAAAGTAGACACAAATTTATATTGGTTCACCCTATAATTAGGACTACATCTAGTCCCTTTAAGCAATCAGTTTAAGAGATTTCACTAAATGAATTTTAGCACCTTTATAGGAAAAGTATTATTACACCTCTCTAGGTACGAGTTTTAACACCTCTCTTGAAACAAGTATTATTACATATCTTCAGGTACGAGATTTAATGTCTCTCCAGGAACAAATATTATTACACCTCTTTATGTACGAGTTTTAACGCCTTTCTAGGCAACGAGCATTTAACCTCTCTAGGCAAACCCACTAGTAGAAAAAAAAAACTATTCACCGTCAGCGTATAATGACGATTCAAACTCAAACCGACATAGCCAAAAACACGGTGGTATTTTGTAAATATTTGAAGAGATATTAAGTCGGTTTACACAAAACCGAAATAATATACCATATTCTACATCAGTTCCACAAATAACCAACGTAGAAAAAGACTGAAAAAATTGGAAATTCAAAATTTGAAAATTTTAAAATGGCGGGGGAGATACTACGTTGGTTAAACAGTAGAACCGACATAATATAGGAGGATATTACATCGGTTACTACTTAACCGACGTAGTATCTCCCTCGCTATTTTAAAATTTTCAAAATTCGAATTTAGAGTTTTGGATACAACGTCGGTTGGCCCCCAGAACCAACATAATAGCCCTTTATTTTTACGCTCCCCCCACTGTTTTTACTCTTACACTTTTTGCCTCCCTCCCTCATTTTCACTCTTGTGCGCACTGCTTCTTCACAGTTCTCTCTCGCTCACGTTGCCATTTTCTCTCTCACGCATTCTCTCTTGCATTTTGTCTCGCTTTCTTGCTCATGTTCTCAATAGTACGTGGTGTTCTTCCTTGCATGTTGTTCTCTCCCATTTTCCTTTGCTCTCATTGTCTTTTATGGTTTCATTCACTCCATTTTTCTATTCTCTAATTTTGGTAGATTTCATTTGGGTCGATTTGCGTTCACTGGTTTTGCTCTCACTGTCTACAAGAGGTGTGTTTTCTTATCTTTGTATGCTTGGAATGCTTTCTGGATGTTTGTATCATAGATATTGGGTTTCAAAAATTTTTGGACGGAAAAACTTCAAATGACCATAACTTTTGATAGAGAGCTCACATTGAGACGCTCCAAAAATGAAAGTTTCTCGAAATTGCGTAACGAAGCTCCTGGGCCATCCCTAAAGGGAATTTCGGAACTTTTTTTTTTTTCAAAATGGCATCGTTTACACTACTTTTTTTTATTTCTTATGTATTTTTTTCATTTTTTTAGATTCTAACCTACTATTTCACCTATTTATACTTGTCAAGAAGTTTTGGAAATTGTTGTGGTTTTCCTTTGTATGTATTGGAGATTTATCAAAGCGATTCTGGAAAATTCTAGATTTTTTTTAAAAAACAGCCCTATTACGTCGGTTGTGGGCTCCCAACCGCGTAATAGGGTAGATACTACATCGGTTGGGAGCCACAACCGACATAGTATCTCTTCCAAAGAGCTATTTTGACTGGTATTTTACGTCGGTGATTTATTTATCAACTGATGTAATATATGCACATACAACGTCGGTTATAAAACCAACGTAAAAAGTTCAAGACTTTCAACGTCGCCTGCATCAATGTCGGTTCCAAAACCAACATAAAATGTCCTCTAAAACCAATGTCGAAAGTGTTTTTTGTACTAATGCCCAGTCCTAATCACCCCCTGAGATAAAGACCTCTCAACAATAAGAAGAACTCTCTTAATAGAGATAGAACAATTAAAGCTCTACTTCAAAATGTTAAGGATTTATAATAGTTAAGCACACAACCCTTTTTCTAATTTGCTCACAATAGCAGGATATAACAATGAATTTACTCACAATATTTTTCTTGTTGTATATGAATTTCTTCATGTATTCCTCATTAATCTCTTGTGTTCTTTCCTCATCTTCAATGGTCTTTATATAGTCCTTGGGATGATGATCGTTGAAGCTTCGATTACTGAAATTCTATGTGCTAGTGAACATTTTCTTCTTTAATGCATTTAATGAATTTTTCAATTCATTTGAAAACTTTCCATATGTGCAATAATTTTGAACATTGATCATTAATGTATGAAATTCTTAATTAACAAGTCTTGTTCTTCTCCTTCCCTTTTCTTCTTTATATAACAACTCTTTTGCTCTAATATAATCTTCACATTATTATGACATAATTAAGGCCTTCAATTCTTTACTATATGTGACATATATGAATGTTTGACTTTATTCTCTATCCTTTTATTTATGAGACTTTTGTGCAACTCTTCCACTATAGCTTTTCTTTCGTCTATCTATCTTTAAGTGTGATTTTCACAATTTCCATTTCACTCAGTAACAACAGCTCATAAGAATTATTATTTTTCTGATGTATCTTGTGCTTCTTGCAAAGGTTTAATCCATTCTGAAAACTATTTGAACGTGATTAACCAATTATAAATTGCATTTAGGTACTTGAGTAAATTAGAAAATTATTTAGATAATATAATCTCTTGAATTAAAAAAATTCTATTTCAGAGATTAATATAATTTCCAAACTTTTTACACCTGTATAAATTTTTATCGTTAAAGAAAATCATACTTAAATTAAATTATGTCAAAAATATTTTGAATCTTATTTAATGTTAATAAGCATAATATTTTCTACTTTAGAAAATACAACATTATTTTAATTTTTCAAAATATGTTTAGTAATTATTTGACACATAGGAGAATAACAATTAACATTATAAAATTTAGAAACTTCCTAATGTGAAGACGTTGGCTGCTTCGTCTAATGCAGTCTAAGGCTAGTTTCGTCTGACTCGTAGATTTACTAGATCATTTTACGCTCTTTTTGTCTGGTACATTTGTCTAGCATGACAAATGTTTAGGTCTTCTGTCAAGGTTTTGCACTATTTGGTCATTTATCATGTTGATTCTATGAACATATATAGTATTTGTTTAGTGTTATCAACATCTTGTGATATTGTCTCATACTTCTCAATATAGTTTTTTCACATTAAGATTATCTTTGGCAGGTTGGTCTGATATATTTATCCTTCTGGTATGATCTAGTTCAATTTGTTATTTAAAAGTGTTCAGTGTTTGTATAATCGTCTAACACATTTCTTAAGAACCTTATTCACTGCATTTTTTCTTGATGCTTATAGACCTGGATATTTTGATGTACATAAACTAGAATTCATCAAATCCAAATATAAACTTGAAGTGTTTATTATCATCAAAATCATGCTAAATGATTTCATGCTAAATGATTTAATCATCTAAGAGACTTTCATGAACCGTTTAATGCACTCCTAAATTGTCTAATGAAGCTAATCATCTAATGGTTCAAATTGAATAACTTACGTAAGCTATAATGGAGAGTGATAATATTCATAATCAACATTATTAGTGAAACCTTATGTAGTTAGACCCAAATTAGGATGACTCAATATAAAACCGTGTTTACGGTTGTTTTATATTGCATAAATTAACTACTATAAGTTATCTTTTATTTCATTTGTCCATTACATGTGTTATAAAATAAAAATATAATACACAAACAATAGAAAAATATGTATAAAATAACTTTCGCAATAAATATTTAAATAGATGCATTCAAATTTGTTATACATCAAAGTAGAGTTTTCAAAAGTCTTAGTCATGTCCTAACATAACTTTTACTCATTTAAAAATTTCTTCACTATAGAATTTGTTTTAATATTGAAAGAGTAATATTATAATCACTAAACACTTATAAAATAATTCGTTAAAATCAGAAACAAATATAAATTATAAAAAATTGTTCAATAAAATTAAAAATGCAATATTATATTCACATTGAAAGCTAATATTATATGATATTGTATTGATATAAAATCAAATTATAATTAAGAAAAATTATAATAAATTAAAAAATAATAAAAATTACATATTATTGTATATAAATATGTTCACTTTTAAATACTAATCACTTTTTTATTTTCTATTCATAATAAATAAATTACAAGTTTTATTATGATAATGATCTAAATTTCAATTTAGTTAGAATATATTTTTATAAATTAAATGAATATGATTTTATTATATACTCTATTAAATAAAAATAATTTAAAAATGGCACAACAAAAACATATTTGTTAAATCATTAACTATTATGATTAAAATGAAACATTTAGGAATATTATAGATGATTTCTAAACGAAATTACAAAATATTGAACATAAGAAAATCATATTTGAACTTTCTTTAATGTTATGGCATTTCCTTTTTAATTTAGAACCAAATAGGAATAGGAATTGGTTATGTGGTATTTAAAAAAATTACCATTATGATAAAATATAAAATTGGATAATTCATATTTGTAAAACATAATTTTATTTTGAAAAGGTTGTGTTTTATTACATTTTTATTTTTTATCTTTTAACAATAAAAATTGTGTTTACTAAAGTCTTGTTTAAGCACAACTTTTAATTACTTTTATATCACAATCGGGATAAGCAAGTATATTGTTTATTTCTTTTTATTAAATTGGTGTTTGGTAAATAGTACTTAACAAATAAATTTCAATAAAAAAAAAGTAAAATAAACACACTCATATTTATCCTCACTTCAATAAAAAAAAAAAAACTATATGAAAATAAAATTGTGTATACCGAATATAATTTTTTATTGTAAAAAATAAAAAGTTAAAATAATAATTTTAAAACAGGACTCGTTAAAACTGAAATCATATTTTTCAAATACAACTTATGTAATTTTATAATTTTTTAATATTTACCCATTTTAATAATTTTTTCAACGAATTACAGCATAATGACAAAATTTTCTCGTATTGAATTTGGATCCATTCACATTATTTTTTTCTCATCTTCCAAATTGATAGCTAAAAATGGGGTCTATTTTTTGTAGCCATTGATAATAGCTTTCATGCCAGTTCAACCTAGGACTTCAACCGCAAAACTCACCAAGAATGTGGCTATTTTCACGGATGGTGATTCACTGTACATTAACTATATAGTTCGACACATTAAATTCATGATATGACAGATAACGGATTTACTTTTTTTTAAAATATTTATGATTATTAGAAATATAAATCAATTAATTAAATCCCAGAAAAATTAATAGATAGAACCGGGACATATATATTATTTAGTATTTAAATTCTTGAATTTTAGTTTAGAAAATTTTAATTTTAATGTTGCAAATTGTTGTGTAGTTTTAGTTACAAGTGTGATGCATCTTGATATATTTTGTTGTCTATTTTAAACTTTTTCTTTTTTTTTATGAGTCGTTTACTAATTCTTTTAAGAGTTTTTGCTAAGTATGTAATTTTTGCTTGAAGTTTTATAGGTCAACTAGTTGTCCTTTCTGATATTCAGTTCCTTCATCGTCTTACTTTTATAGATATTTCAGATTTAAATATGTACAATAAATGATATTTAACAATTCATTGGAAAAAGTTTATGTTGTATTAAAATAGAAAAAATAATGAATTTAAAACACATGTTATTTAATATGATTTAAAATCAATGATAAAATTTTATTTGATATAAATTTTCATCTTGCGCTTACTTATTAAAACACTAATAATTAACATTGTTCATGATGAATGCATAAAAGTTTGAAACATCTTCTATAAGTCATATTAAAATTTGTTCAAATTAAAATACTGCAGAAACTTGTTTCCATATTAAACATCAAAATAAGATATGACATAGTCAACCATTTACATAACAATAAACTAAATCCTATCACAACAAGTTCCTCAACTAACAAAATAGTGAGGTTTTTTCCTGAAATATAGGTCTTTTCCTCAACTAACAGGGTATTCTATAGACATTTTAGAAGATTAATCTATTAAATATAAGTCTTTTCCTGAAAAAAATATATGAAAGAGCAAGTCTTTTAATTACAATTACAATTTAATTAAAATGATTTTCCTATATTTTTATACTACTTTTAAAACAATCATACAATAAAGAATTCAGGTGATAAACTTAAGATAATATCGTGTAGTGAATTAAATTATATTAGAATCATTGAAACATATTTATCGAAAAGTAAATCCTAAATCCTAATTATTGAAACAAATCTTTACTTTAAAGTTAATTTTTCAAGCATATTAAAATCAAATTTTTACACATGTCATTCCTAATAATATGTTTAACCTTTTACATAATTTCACAAACATATTTCATCACATACTTTATAACACATATCAATTATCTTTATCATATTTCATAACATATATCTATAATCTTTATAACAAATTTATTTCTCATAACCACTTTATCTAAACTTTAGAAATTTAGATGTATCTTCATAAACTCAAGAAGTAGTAGACAGGAAGAAGAAATTTGCATAATCATGTCCTTGATAAATCAAATTCGTAACTCGCCAAAAAAAACATAAAAAATAAGTATATTTTACAAAAAAATAAATAAATTACAAAATGGATTGAGACCTTGAAATGAAAAAGAATATGTTAGCTTTGTGATAAATCCCAAAGGATAAATGTAAATAGAATTGTTCCTAAGGATAAATGTAAATAGAATTGTTCCTTCCGAAAACTTTTCAAGATAAGAATCAAAATAAAAATAAAAAATTTTTAATACTTTTAAAGTAAACTCACGAAAAGAATTTCATTCAATCTTCAAAATGATTTTGCAAAAGAGGTTAATTCTCTTTTATGAGAAGCATGCCACAACTTGAAGAGGAAAAGGCATATCTCAAGTGTTTAGAAACATTAAGAAATTCAAATGTAAATATAAGATTACTTAAACTAAAGTTAATTGATCAAATCCTATATTTAATACTTAATTAACTTCTAATTGATCTTAGTACATGGATGGTTCCTTGAGATTAAGAAAAGACATATGATAGTTCCTAAACATAAGGAAAAATTCTTCCTTTTACTTTTAAAAAGCACATAAGGAAAAGTTATTCCTTTCACTTCTAAAAAGCACATGTAACACGTGGAAATGTTAAAGGTTGTGCGAAGTAGTTAGAACCATCATTACACTTATAAAAGTGATATCTATTAGTTAGAAACTCTTCAATTGGCTCTTACACTTATGAATTTCATCCAATATATTTCACTTCGATCATAAAATATTTTCAAATAATCAAGAAATGACCTAAAATAGGATTTTAGAGCTTGTACAGATGAAAATTCTTTAAGACAAAATCTAAGCTTTAAATCTTGAAATGAAATATTTTTGGATCAAAATTAACTTAATGATCTCAAATGAGTTACGTAATTATGATGGTTGTGGGATTTTGTGGAGAATTATAATTCGGCTATACAAAAATGAGGGAAAAACTTTAATTTCAAAATTTGCCCAATATAAAAGTTAAGCAAGCTAAATTTGGTCTTTTGTATCATTTTGGTAATTTCTATGGTACTTGAAATGCATAAATTTGACCCTTAACTTTGCTTTACTAACAGTCACTAATTGTTAAACACCGAATTAAAGTTATTAGTTTTCTACTTCAATTTTGATTATTTAAACACTTACTACCTTAACCTAGGTGAGTTACATGAGGTTATTTATTTTTTCTTCTAAAACAATAGTCACCATACATATCTTAATGGTGTTTCTAACCCCCCTTGATACCTGTTTAACTCCTAATGTTCCATGCTTAAATTTTATAACAAACTTTTACTATCACTTTCGCACTTTTTATTTCTCCTTGTGGAGTAATTTGAATGTATTCAAAGTCAATATCTCATAATTATACCTTAAGAGCATAGTTTTAATTCATTCTTCAAAATGGATTTTAAGGCCCTTCAAACCATATTGAATTATTACTATAATGTTAATTCTTGCCTAGTTTCAAAAACTTATTTTTTCTCGTCAATTACCATTAAAAAAAATTATTTTCTTAGTGTCTCCATCTATTCCACCCATTAAATACTAATTTATCCAAAATTCTTATAGTTATATACTAATTTGTTTTTATAACATAAGTAACTAGTAATAATCAAATCATTAACATAAAACATTATTTCAAGATTTTAAACATGGGAAGATGCCATCAATACTATAAGATAACAATTATATGCCAATAATTTTAATTCAACTTTTAGCTTTTACACTCAACCAACTCCAAAATATAAATTTATACCTCATAGTATAAAAAGACATTAATAAATAAAATGACCTAGTTTATACTTTAGAAAATTTAGCATTAGGAGAGAAATTCATCTTTAAATCAAGTTATGAATATACACTCTCACAACTCCAACAAGATTTGTTTCTTACTTGAAACATTCAATGTTTAGTGTTGGAATGTAAGGATCACAAAACAGAAAAGCCCATCCACATAGGTTGATGACACATGTTGGAATTTAAAAATGACTTATTCACAATGTAACGCGCATTTTTAAGTTGTACCCATTCAATTCATTTTTTTTTCCTGACAATCACTAGTAAAAAAATGGTCTTCAAAGTCGATTTCGAGAGTTCCTTAACGTCGGCTCCCGAACCAACGTTGATCAAGGTAATGTTGAAAGTTTTCAAACATCACGTTAGTTACTTAACTGACATCATATAGTCAGCCACCATGTCGGTTTAAACCAGGCACCAATGTCAAAGACCCATTTCAAAAGTAGTTTATAGGATTGTTGAAGAGGCAACATCACGTCGGTTATTTGGTCAAAACCGACATGGTGTTTGTTCTACATTTTAAAATTGAAATGGAATACCATGTCGGTTATGGCCAAAACTGACTTGATGTAATGGCAGACCACGTCGGTTGTGTCCAAATAACCGATGTGGTGATGCCTCTTGTAATTATTTTAAATGGAACACCACGTCGGTTATGGTAAAAACCGACGTGGTGCATCCTTTACCATGTCGGTTGTAGTCATAACTGATATGGTGTATGTGTTTTTTTTAAATATACAGAACGAATTATCTATTAGCCCCTGCATAATAGTTTCAGTATCCAACCAGAATACATTTCAAAATTCAATTATCATATTACAAATTGCAGTACAATACATATGTAATTAAATATTTACACTAATCTACATAAATACAATGTTATATACACTTCTAATCTACACTAATCTACAAACTACTTTTAAGTAGGAGAAAATATCTTGCCCATTCCCTTTGAAGATCTTCTATTGTTTCCTTATCCAATGGCTCTGGGTATTGAAAAACCTGAAATAAATGTATAACATGTGTTATGAAGCAGTGAAACTTGAAAAACATTTGACATATCTACAAACTTAAGACATGTTCTTACCTGCTTCCAAGAATCGATGATACCAGCTCGTGCTATGGTTCTCATCCAGTGCATGATGTAATATCCACATTCCCAGCCTCCTTATTGCTTATTGTACTTTCACTAAAATTGAATCATCAAATAATTGAATGCTCATTTTAATAAACTTACTTTAGAATAAATACCTTAGGATATATCCAATGGAGGTTTTGAGATGTGGATGTAGATCTTCCTCTGAGAACATTACACACATTCATTGCACTAAAATCCAAGATGTTTAGTAAATTGCATATTATACAAGAAAAGAGTGATATATATTATTTAAAGTTAATTAAATGATACCTTTGTACTATTTGTTTCATATCTGAAGATGTCTTCCAATGCAACAAACAAAACCAAACAACTGTGTTGTCCGCGGGACACACAATCATCAGTTGCCAATGGGACCTAAAATAACATTACAGAATCTTATATTGTCAACATTACTTAAGATCAAAATATAAATATTTGAAACTTACGAATGGATAATAGGGGCAAAGTAAACTCTCTTTCTAGATTCAGAAATCCATCTTTGAATATATGTCTGAGTGTCAATCTTTTTATTTCCATACCTCTGTATATTTTGTGGCTCAAGGAATCTATAAATATCAAGATTCCTTGAGCTATAAACTAAATTATTTATGTACCTGCATTGTTAAAATCAATATTAGTAATAGTGGTTGATGAAATAAGTCAAATTTTATAACATGTAGAAATGTATACTTACATCATCCATAACTGAATTATTGTAATGTTTAACATCTAGTTACCCTGAATGAGCTCTAAGATGTCTTGCATAGATATATACAATGGGACACCCTCCACCCCAAAAAAGATGGATGCATCCAAAGAAATCTGAAGAGGATTATTAAATAACTAGTAGCATACATGAGTCAACTCCTGAAGTGGATTCACTTCTGACTCAAGTGGTAGAGACCTAGGACTTAAATCATTAATTGGTGATTTATCTTTCCTCCCACGGTCCTGTAACACATAAACCAAATGTATCAATTAAAATAACATTAAGTGTGCATTTAAATAAAATTAAGACAAATCACAATACATGAGGCCTTTTAAAAATGACCTGTAGGAGATTTATAGGTCACGAACTAAATGTACTAGGTGCCTCTCCCACAAGTCTAACCTCTGATGTGGGCACAGGTACCTCAGCATCTGCCTATTTAACTTCTTCGACAACTACCCGACAAAAATAATTTATGCCGATATGAGGTATCCGTGTTGGTGTCGTCCTTCTCGTCTTCAACAACACAACTCCCCTTTGTGCTAGCTCTCCCATGTGTAGGTAGTACTACACCTTCCTGTAGAGGAGTGTGCTATTGTGATATGCCCATAGATTCCAACTTCTCCTCAAATTCTCTTCTTAATTCATGTCTCAACTCATCTTTTAACTGATCTCGTACTTTTTGTTGTCTTTGAGACGCCAATTTTTCTTTTATTTGAGACGTCAATTCCTCTTTAAGTCAGGATATTTGATCTATTATATTTGAATTTTGAGATGAGCTAGAACATGGAGCAGGACCAAAATATTGTCTCACCCCCACACCATATCTAGAAATCCGAACATGATCGGGCTGTTTCTCGGTGCCTAGAGCAGCAGTCAATATATCTTGTCTTCCTTGAATGACAAAACTGTCTTAGGAGCTCCACTCCACCAGAGAATCCTATAAAAAATAATACAATATGTCAACATTGTATAATAATAAGACATTAGATATTATGAATAAATTGTTATTAACTTACAATACGCTGGGCAACCTCAAGTGCCTATAGTGATGTCATCTGCCCTCCAGGTTTAGTCCTAGCCAACTTACATTTCTCATCGATTAGGAGGGGATGGAGGAGAAATGACATCATCTAAAGATGATGTTTCTTTTAAACTTTTTAATTTCTCTTCCATTATATTCTTTTTTAATAAATCATACCCCCCCTCAAAAGAACTGGTTGGGGGGGGGGGGTGACATTCCTGTGCTAAATGTCTTAGGCTTTCTTCCTCTTCTCCTACACAATAAATAAAAATCTTTGTTGCCAAGTCATATTATTTAATGAAATTATGATGGATAAAACAAACCTGCCAAGAGGGATCCTCTCTAGATTGGACAAATTGTTTTCAAGTCTCTTCATCAATGGAATACTTTTCACAAGGAGACTTTCCCTTGTATTGACCAAAGATGTACCAACTGGTCAAGTTTGTCTTGAAATTTCTCCATTTAATAGCAATGGATGACATAATTTTCTTTCTAATTAATGGGGATGTTTCAAACTCAAAGTTTGTCTGCAAAATAAAATAAACAAGTCATTAAGCATAATAAATAATTATCATCATTAATGACTTACAATAAGCTTAAAATGAATGACTTATAGTAAGATCCTGCTAAATCATATTTTTCTCAACTTCAGTCACATGATCCCAAGTCAAAAGCAAAATAGAGACCTTCGTACATGCCAAAACACCCAAATAGTTAGAAAACTGGGCACGATTAGGGCCTGAAGCCCTACCAATCTGAGGGTCTATGTCTACTAGGACCTTGGAACCACCAAGTCGACTAGCAGTAATACCTCTGAACTGTGTAGGTTCTCTACTCTTCCTCTGTGAATTAGCCATGACCTAAAAAGAACACAAACATAAGGTTAAAACTTACAAAATTAATTAAACTTGACATTAAATACTCAAATTGAGTACAATCAATGTTCAAATTCAAAATAAAAACAACAAATAATTAAACATTACTTTATTTTATTCTGGCAGTGTTACAACATTTTCCCATATCCCTTCATTGTGATCACTCCGTGTAGCATGTACTTCATCAACATCATTTTCCTCATTGATAGGAGGTAAGTGTCTTGAAAATGAGTTGTCAGCATGTTGAACTATTGAGTTCTCCCTTGTATAACAACTGACCACCTTTCATTAGAAGGATATTTGACATAAAAAAATCGTTTTGCTTGGTAAGCCATGATGAAAGGATCTTCCTTAGAACCTATCTTTGCGAGATCAACCACTGTAAAACCCAAGTCATCAACATGCACTCTTGTGTTACTATCAACCCATTTACACTTAAATACTGGAACTCTAAATTTGATGTAGTCAACTTCCCATATTTCTTCTATCACTCCAAAGTAACTTATTGTAGCCATCACAGGATTATTTTCTTTTGAACTAGCAAAGTGCATTGACTCTTCCTCAAGGGTAACACCACTATTTTGCATTGTACTTTTCTGATCCTTAGTGTTTGTGTAAAAAGAGAACTTATTAATATCATACCCAGACCATGTTATGACATCAAAGTTAGGTCCTTATGCTAACCATTTCAAATCATCAACATCAAAATCACCAACGGAAATAAAATTCATCGGTATACTGGTTGTAGGTAAATTTATCGACGAATTTTTTGAGTCCGTCGATAATTACAGATGGATTTATCCATTGGTAAATCCGTTGATAAATCTATGAGTATTAATTTTATTATAAAAATTAATATATGTAATTAGTGAAGGATTAAATCCGTTAGTAAATCTGTCGGTAATGATATTTTACCGATGGATAAAATTTCGTTGATAAGGTTCCGTCGGTAATTTAGCTTTTTCTTGTAGTGCAATCGTTTTGAAGAAATTTTATGTTTAAACCTTTTCAAAAACGTCTTGTTATGTTCATTCAATAACCACTTCTCATTTGCACGTGGGTTCATTGTCTTCAACAATATTTTGTGTTCATCTATGTAAGGAAGAGCATCATAAGTATTATTCAAAATACACAAGTGTACTTGAAGTACCTGTTGTTGATCTTTTCAAACTATCGTCACACCTCATGTGCCTTTGCCTTCTTACCTTCCTTCATACCTCAACCTCGGTATGCCTATAGCATATACTTCTGACATATACGTGGTACAAAACTCAATTGCTTCCTCTGTAATATATCTCTCAACAATAGATACTTCTGGTCGATATGGATTCTTCACATACCCTTTGAATATCTTCAAGCATCTCTTAATTGGGTACATCCATCGTAAAAACACATGACCACATAAACCAAATGAACAATTAAATGAACCATGATATCAAAAAATGAAGGAGGAAAATACATCTCTAGTTGACACAAGATAATGATAGCTTCATTTTCTAAGTCATCCAACCTAGTAGGATCAATTACTTTCCTACAAATAGCATTGAAGAATAGGCAAAGACGAGTGATGACTTGTCTAACACCTTTTGGTAGAATTCCACAAATAGCCACTGGGAGAAGGTCTTGCATCCGAACATGACATTTATGAGATTTTAAGCCAATAAATTTCAAATCTTCTATTGAGACGAGGCTTTTGATATTTGAAGAGTATCCTTGTGGTACTTTAACTCCTCGAAAACACCCACAGAAACTGATATTTTCAGATTTTGACAAAGTATGACATGCTGGTGGCAAGTACGTTCGTTTACCATGAGGTTGGGGCTATAACTCAAACCGAACACCCATCTCAACCAGATCCTTACGAGCATTAATTTCATCCTTTTTCTTTCCTTGAATATTTAGCCATGTCCCAATTATACTATCACAAGCATTCTTTTCCACATGTATTATATCTATACAATGTCTAACATCTAACTTCGACCAAAATGGAAGTTCAAAGAATATCAATTTCTTCTTCCATATGTTTTTCACACCACTATGCTTGACAGTTTTCCCATAAGTGACTTTGACGTGGCTCACTTGGTTATACTCTTCGTCACCAGTTAAGGGTGGAGGTGCAGTTCTGTCTTTCTGACAACCATTAAAAGCTTTTTTCAACCTGCGATAAGGGTGATTACGTTTCAAAAAATTTTGATGGCCAACGTAACATGTCTTCCTCCCATATTTTAACTCATAGTAACTTGTGTTCTCTTCACATATTGGGCAAGCACGATGTCCTTTGACACTATAACCACTCAGATTTCCATATGTTGGAAAATCATTAATCGTGCAAAATAACAATGCTCTCAAATTGAAATTGACCTTTTCATATGCATCAAAAACCTCGACGCTATCATTCCATAACAATCTCAAGTCCTCTATCAAAGGACTTAGATAAATATCTGTCATTTCCCGGTTGCCTTCGTCTTGATATCGTCATAGAAAACATCATATATTTTCTCTTCGTGCACAACCAATATGGCAAATTATAAATAATTAACACAGGGCATGAACTATGTTTGCTACTTAAATTACCATACGAATTCATTCCATCAGTTGCAAGATCAAGTCTGAGATTTCTTGGACCACTTACAAACTTTGGATACAAAGAGTCAATTTTCTTCCATTGTGGTGAATCATCAGCATGTTGTAACAACCCATCCCATTTTCTTCCATTTGCATGTCATGTCAAGTTCTTTGCATTGTTAACATTGGCAAAAAAAACATCTTTAACATGGTATAATTGGAAGATATCAAAATACCTTGGCTGGAGGACCCTTTTTTATGTCATCTTCATCCCCGTCATCATCCTTTACTTTGTATCTTGATACCCCGTATTTGGGACACTTATGCAATCCTTCGAATTCTTTTCTATACAATATACAATCATTTGGACAAGCATGTATTTTTCGGTACTCTAAACCCATTGGACACAATATCTTCTTGGTCTCATAGTGACTGGTCAAGAATGTATTACCTTGAGGAAGTATTTCATACGAAAATTCAAGCAATTCAGTAAAGCTTCTATCAGTCCACCCATTTATGCCTTCATATTAAATAACCGCAATACTGCTGACAAATGTGAAAAACTTGAACAATCGGGGATACAATTTTATTAGTGAATCATCTTTCAAAGAATCATACACATGGGTTTGGTGGAAACTCTCTTATCCATGCAATCTTCGGAATATATATTATAATGTTCACACTGATCCGTCTCAGATACATATGGTAGGTCTAGAACTTCACCATGCTAAGTCCACGTTGTATAGTTCTTCAAGAAACCATTACAAAGAACATGCTCTCATATCAACTCAATATCTAGTCTTTTTACATTCACACACGAATAGTAATATCTTTCATTTATTGTTGCTCCATTATGTTTAGCAAATTCTAAAAAATATTTAACACATTTCATATACACATCATTGGTTCCACTTGCATTTATTCAACTTCTATCCATGACTACGTTTAGTGAAAGATTTTCACACACATTACTCAATGACCAAATTAAATATAAATTGTCAGGGATCGAACATCCCCAGACTCAGTACCCAAACGTGTTTTTTATATATCAAACTATAGACAAATAATATTTCAATACAGACAAGCATTTCAATCATACAAGAATGATCAAATAAATACAAATTGTCGGGGATCGAACAACCAGACTCAGTACCATACGCGCAACATATATATCAAACATACACAAAAAAGCATTCAAATCCAGACAAGCATTCCAATCATAAAGATATTCATTTCAATCACATTGTTCTTCCATTTTAAAGATATAAAAACATACCTCTTAAAGAGCAGTGGTGACGCCAAAACACAGAGAAGACAGTAACGCACGCAAATGAGCCAAAAAAACACTTCCAAAACCACCAAACCTAAACAAAAAATCAATAAAACACCACAACCAATTAAAGCAAACAAAAATGGAGGAGAAACAAACTAAAAACGTGTGAATAAAACTAGCGAAAGCTTAAAACGAAATGGTACCTCAAATGGAGCTTCAAAGGAAAATGGCACCGTTCAAAGGTCGCTCTCAACCAAAATGAAGTACGAAGGGTGAAATGGAGATCAATGGAGAACCTAACGAGCTCGAAATGCAACAAAAGTAGGCCGGAATAGTGAACAGATGATGCACGCGCAGTGGAGGGAGAAGAAAAGTGAAAGTGAAAATGCATGGGAGGGTTAAAATAGGATATATCATGTCGGTTATTAGCTAAAAATCGACGTGATATACCCAACAAAAGCCCCAGATTAAAATTTTTGAGGGAGCATGACGTCAGTTTGCAACCCATAACCATATTATGTTGAGCCCTAATTTATCCAATTTTTTACCAATTTATCAAGCCTTCACCTCACATTGGTTGAACTCTTAAACCAACATGATATATCAACTGCCAAACTAAATTTTTTAAATTTTGAATTCTTATTTTTATTATCTGTTCTAAGAAGCTTTTTAATGTTAATCAGCGTGGGATATATATCGCGACGTTGGTTCGTTGCCAACTGATGTTATGTATGTTCGTTTTAATTACAAAAATGTCACTGTATTTTTGCCAACGTCGATTTTGGTTCTAACCGTTTTTATACAATGACGTTAAAAAATGTTTTTCTACTGTGAATATAGTGATAATAAAGAAACTTGTGTCGCTACACAGTCTAGAAGGACATCGCAAGTTAAGTACTCACATATGTGAGTTCAAATTGATTCTTGTAATAGGATAATCAAAAGTGGGCTACACAATATAGCTTATTGGAAACATGTACAAATGAATCGTGTTTACAATGTAGTGATAAGAAGCACCTTGTTTGTATCAAATCAATAAATTCACACACATAAATGTGTATAACCATTGAACAACCTATTGCAACAAGAAAATAGCTACATAAAAGAAAGACTAAAGTACATTATATGATGAGAAATTGTGGTATATTTACTAATCAATTTTTTATGAATAGATACAAGAACCAAATACAGTAATTCTCAAAGTATTATAAAAAAATCACATGCTCAAACAAGAAAGAATGAATTACATGTTAGAAAGTTCAACTTACTTAAACCTTTATAACATTAAAAGACAACATACTACATATAGCCTTAATAACAACCTAACTACCTCTTTAAAAGGATGACAAAAATTCTTAACTAACTAAGAAGACATAACAATCTAATATTATCTTAAGAGAAGATACGATCTATTAGATAATCTAGTAAAGTAAGATGACACATCTCAACAAACTCCATCTTCATTTAAGTCTTCTTACAACACCAGATAAGTATTATCAGATGACCATTACCAACAATCAACATTCAAAAAAACCCAAAAAATAAATAAACTTTCTTCATGAAACAAGCTCGATGAGCATAACAGCTGTATTCTCCTTTGTACTAATTTTCTTCACTTTAACGCGTTCTTCAATGCATTTAAAGTGATACTTGGTGTCAATGTGCTTGGTTCACTCATGATGAACTTCATCCTTTATCTTGCAAAGTGCACTAAGATTATCACCGAAAATAATAGCCTTCTCTTGTGAGAAAGCCATATCAGTAGGTAGACCCTTTAGCCAAATTCCCTACTTTGATGCCTCTACAAAAGTCTTATTTGCTTCAGTAGTAGATAATGCTACTGTTGGTTACAAAATTTCTTTCCAATTGACCAGCAATCCCCCAATTATGAAAGCATAACCAATGATAGAGGCTTGCATCCAAGTCACTAGCATAGTTCAAATATGAATATTCAACAAAAGTACACTCGGTGTTACCCTTGTAGATGATTCCAACATCAGAGGTACCCTTAAGGTACATGTGAATGCACTTCACCACTTGCCAATGTTCCTTCCTAGGGCCAACCATCTACCTACTTACTAGATTGATTGCTTAAGAAACATCATGTCTAGTGCATACCATTACATACATCAGATTCCCCACTACACTAGTATAAGGAACACAAGACATGTATTCTTTTTTGGACTTTGATAATGTAGTATTGGCCCATATAGATGAATGGATGATTTCAATGGAGTAGAAACTGACTTGGCACCACTCATTCCAAAACAATTAAGGACCTTTAGAATGTACTTCCATTAACTCGAGAAGAACTTCTTCTAATCATGATTGTGCTTAATCTCCATGCCCATAATTTGACTAAATCTCTTATGTCCTTCATCTCATATTCATTATTCAATAGTGACTTCAACTTCTTAATCTCCATAATACATTGTCTTCATACAATAGAAGGTATACTAGAGAACTATCTCCACCTTCTTATTATAAAGACATGAATCATGAGGACTATTGTTGTATCCATGATAAATGATGAACACATTGAATATCTTGTACCATTGCCTTGGATATTCTTCAAACTATGCAATGATATTCGTAGTTAGTAAACTTAGTTCTCTTTCCCTGGCACCTCAAATCCTTTAGGTTGAGACATCATAATATCTTCCTTAATGTTTCCATGGAGGAAAACGGTCTTGGGTTTTTGAAATAGTCTCGTAAGAAATTCCTTGAGCTTTAGTTTGTGAGCAATAACATTATTTGTGTTCCTTAGCTAATCTAGAAGAGTGAACTTCATTTGTATCCATCTTAGGACATCACACCTCTTTTAGTAAGTCAACTTGTGATCTTTAAGATCAATTTCTTTGTAATTAGTTGTTTATTTAGTCATAAGTGACTATGTTCCAAAGAATACTCAGTCTTAGTCAAAAGTAGTTGAATACAAAATAATACTTGATCATACCTAAAAGTAGGTAAATTTCAAATAACACTCAGTTTTAGCTAAAAATGACTACATTCTAACTAATACTCGATTTTAGTTAGTAATGATTGTCTTCTAAATTACAATCAATTTTAACCAGGAGCGAATGTGATCAAATAATACTTAGTGTTAGTTAAGAGTGGTTGTGGTCCAAATAATACTCAATTTGTATTTTTGCATTGATAATGTGTATTGTAGAACTTGAACAAGACGTAGTCTGAGCTTACATATGAACTAGTACAAAAATATAGGCATAAATCTTTCTTTATTCTAAACTCTTTACATTTCATATTATTGAATAGCAAACAACTAAAGAAGAAGAGTTCTTTTTAAACGAGATTTATGAAAATATTTTTGAAAGTGCGCCTGTCGACTTAAAATTACATCTAGTTATCTTCTCACACATTGATCTTACAAAAACTTCTTGACAATGTCTTTGTCAAGTTAAAACATCATCTGACTACTTTCATCAAACCTCAAATTTACAGAAAATCTTTTGAGAATTTTAAATACAAAATTCAATATACTCTTCTTCTGTATCATTTGTTTTCACATTATCTAACCTCGATATAACCTCTTCAAGAGAGAGTTTTAATGACAACAAACACTATCAAACAAAGTTCATCATATCATCTATTTTATAGTACATCAGATCATCTAAAGCACATTACATTAGATCATTTAATCAGATTGTCTTAAGTACATAAGATCATCTGAAAAACATAATATCATCTGAAGTTCATTAAATTGTAAAATAATCAATCGTCTAAAAGACATCAAACTATCAAGAACATTAGATTGTTTGAAATCTAATAATAATTATTTACTTATGGTTAAATCAAAATTATAACCACAAATGTTTTAAAAAGCTAAAGTGAAATACATCTTTTATAACAATGAAAGTATATATCATCTTTTAATTGCAATAAGTTTTATATGAAAAGTTATATCTTACTACATTTATATTAGAACATAAAAAAATTAAAAAAATTATAATATACTATTAAATTGCAACTTTTTTTTCTCTTACAAAGAGAAGTTAGAAATTCTAAGTGTTAATATATCCAAGTTTTCTTTATTGAACTTTCAATCAATACTTAGTCAACAAATACAATACTAAAATAATATAATTGACAAAACTAATTAAAGAAAATGATATAATAACATGAATAAATAGTCATCTTAAAAGTTCTATACAAAAGAATTAAGAGGGAGAAGAAAAAAATCACAAAAACGCACAAATGTTATGCAACCTTATAGAATTTGTATGTATTTTTTTTAACCAAGTAAAACCTTTAGAATATTTCATTAAGGCTTTGTTTGGTTAGAATAATGGATTTGAGAGAATGAATTTGAAAGAATTTGAGTGAATTATGTGTGGATGATAAGATTGTTTGGATTAATAGATAGATGATAAGATTTGAAGAGATTTGAAGGGAATGTTTGTGAAAGTTTGGGAATGATTTGATAGATGTTATAGATTTTTTTATTTTTTTAATTTATATATTTATGAAATTACTAATTGACCCTTGTGAAAAAGGGTGTTTCGTAATTTCCAACTCACTTACAAGAGCTATTTCGTAATTTTTAATTTCAACCTTCAAATCTCTTCACATAAGCCAGAATCTCATCCTACAAATCTTCTCTAATCCATTTTTCTAAATTAATGCAATCAAATAGACTTCATCCATAACAATTTATCCCCTTATACAATGAAACCACACAAATTGATCAGACCAAAACACAATATAAACGAAAGAGTGTCTTTTAGGACTTGTTTGTTTCGAGGCGTGAAAAGTCTCATAATGAAAAAAGGCAAGTAAAGTATGAAAAATGATACCACATTTCACAAAAAACAATAAAAACAATCTTTGCAAACTTTCCCCACTTAGATAAAGAGATTTGCAATGAAAGTTATTTTTCTAATTAAAATAAAACTAATTTATACAATAATAATAAACTAAAATGATTATAAAAATAAATTATAAAAATATTTCTGAATTAAAAATAAAAATTTATAAATAATAATTATAATAATGAAATTATAAAAATATAATTTTTATATATAAATAATAATATATATCACGTAATAATACTTTATATGTATACATAATCG
>Ga0209700_104256_pt1 | contig 26121 bp, 17 predicted proteins | sample SiratroredBW_FD_187528 | JGI IMG/M metagenome (GOLD analysis project Ga0209700, IMG submission 187528) | Root nodule microbial communities of legume samples collected from California, USA - Siratro red BW (SPAdes) (version 2) | ecosystem: Host-associated > Plants > Roots > Nodule | place: USA... | reverse complement strand
AAATTCGAAATTAAAAAAAAAAAAAAAACGCATACGATCGATTATAAATAATCAGTGTCATAGAATAAAAAAAAATGATAATAGGCGAAGGGTGAAGAAAGAAAATGAAAGGATGATTGAAACAGAGACAGAACCTGAGAGAAAACGCCAGATTGGAGAAGGGTGAGATGGAGAGAAGGAAAAGCAAGACTCCAGCGAAGTTGCTCGCTACAATTCCAAACGCAAACCCCAATTCTAACAGCAGCACCTGCACCAAAATATTGTAACTAAGAATTTCATTACATTAATTAACTGATTAATTGTGATTATTGTTTATTATTATGTAATAATAATAATAGTATTATCTCTATTGACTAAGGCTAAGGCCATTTTATAATTTTTCTGAAATTAAAGATAATTTAGCTTAACTACTACCAATATATTTAGATAAAAGTAAAAGGTGAAATATAAAAAGTTTATAAGCGACTTTTAATTTTTATTTGTAAGAAGGATAGTTACTATCTGCAACTTCATTTCTTTGAATTTCAATAAATGTTTTGTTAGATTATTATTGAAATAAAAATACTGATAACGCCTTATTTTTAACCCATTCATTTTAATTTATTGAAAATAACAATTTTTTTTTAAGTCTAGTATCTTGGTATATGATTCTCTCCTGATTTTACAAATATTAAACTATGTTAGAATTATGTGTTATTGAGTTTGATATTAACACTCCTCTTTAAGAGATTTTTAATTATTTTTCATAGCTTTTTAAAGTTTTAAATCCAGATATTTTTTATTTTGATTTTTCATTGTTACTAATAATTTTTATTAATTAAATGTTTTAAATTTACTTTTTCGAACTATTGTAAGACATTCTCTTTTCAGTTTCTCTAATGGGAAATATAATGTTATTTTAATAATTAATAGTGGAATTAGTGTATGCGGTTATTTTTAAAATTAATTTTAATTCAAATAGATTGCGGAGCAAGTCTTATTGATTTTAACTTAAAAAGAATTAATAAATTTAAATAATTATTCATGTGATTTAATTGAATAGTAAAATTAAATAATTGTCTGGCAACCTCGCACAAATAAATAAGTTAAAGCTTTATTTTCTTGATAATAGTTTAATTAATATTTTATTCTATAATTTTGTTACAAATGAGTTTAACCAAGCTAAAATAATTTAAATAACTTATGGTTCATTAGATTTTGTAAAAATCATGAAATTAGTTAAATTAGAAATTTTGGAACATTTTTTTTCATCTTTATAATATCTTTCCACACTTTTACATTTTATCATTTAGTTTATAAAAAAAATAACTTTTAAATTACATTATTCAAAATGTCTTCTGAAGTATATAATTAAGAAAAAAAATCATTGAAAAATAAATTTTAAATTGTATACTCTAAAACAATTTTTTCTTTAATTTCATCTATAACAACATAATACATAAATAAGGGATGAAAACAATAAAGAAATAGTTTTGTCTTTCACATAGGTGCACATGAAAACTATGGATAAAAAAGAAATGACCTAAATTTTGTCAACTTGAAGAGTTGAAAGCCAACAAAAAGATTTTTAGGTGAAATTAAGATTGTAAAAAGCCATGTAGATATTGTTCAAGTTTTCCATTCTCTTATCTCAGTTATTGTTACGGAATCATTTGTTTTTCATCTAAGTTATATTAACACAGTTGATAGAGTTTCCCTGTGTAAGAGGTTGTATTTTGTGCCAAACTAAAATAGTCAACATCGTCGAGGTGCCAAAAAGGCTACAGTAACAGCACATGGGAGTGAAGGTAGTGACTTGAGGGCATTTTTGTAACTTCATTTTTAGTATGGTACAGAAAGAACTCATAAGGTGCAGGAAGAATGCGTCATCAGTCAGTTCTTTCTCTTTTTCTTGGTGGGCTTTGAGCCCAAGATAATTTTTATCTAATGCTCTTTTAGTTTTAAAATATTGTCATCTTTAAAAAGCCACTTTGTCATATAATTTATACGTTAATCTACTTTATTCTCTCCATTAAATTTTCCATTATTTTAAAATATAAAATTGAATAAAATATAAGCGATATTGAAAATAAATAAATATTCTTCAGTCAAACCAAATAAAAAACCCATGAATGGAAAACTTTAAAAAGCAATACCTAACAAATCAAACTAATAAAAATACTATAAAAAAAAAAAAGCTAGATAAGTTTAAGCAATGTACACATTTCGACCACACTTTCTACTGTACTCTCCTTTTCGCCAGTTAGAATTTGTTTGCTGAAAACTACAAAATCAACAAGTATTTATTTTATAATGTGTGCAACATACAGAAATTATGATCTTTCAACAAATTCTAACCCATGATTGTTAAAAAAAAATAAAAATCAATCAATCCAACTATCTTAGTTTGGCAACTATAAACATTAATAAATATTTCACGACTAAAGTGAACAATTCTTTTAGAATGTAAAATGAATCATTTCAATCATTTATCGAAAAACTTTATAGTCACTGTTACACAAACACACTCGTGCCTGTACAAATAAAAGTACAACATATAAATATATTTAAACATGAACTGTTATTATTTTTTTTACCTAAAGCTACTTTTTTTTTCTTACTCAATTTAAAGATGCAAAATTCAAACACGATTTGACCACTCAATTTAAATGTATAACATATCAAATGCGAAACTACTTCACTTGTCTGGTTGGTCTCGAAGCAACTTGAAAACAATTACACTCAATTTTTCCTTTGGCAAGAGCTTCCAATTGTCAAATGGTCAAATTCTTGACTTTCTTGCTTCAATCAATCATGTTGAGTTGACTCCTTAAGTAAAATTGTATGAAGGATTAGAAAAATACTGAAAAGGAAATACATAAAAAATGTTAGATTTTATTTTTAAGTTCAATTGAGACGGCTAAACATGGTCTAAACAATGTGATTCTTTTCTTAGGCAGAGTTTGAATATGTTTCTCATTTTTTTAAATATATTATTTTTTATATAACATTTGCTGATTTTATTTTCATAATTTTATCTTTTAAATAATGGTTCTCGTGTTTAAATATATAATACCAACTATTATTTTGAATTACGTATTTTTTTTAATCATGATATTAATACAAATTAATTACTATTAATAATTAACACGATCCATTTTATAAGAATGATCTCAGTGATTCGGTTTATTACATATTTAGATGGGTTTCTCGTGCAAAATAATTTATTGATAATTCGTTAATATATAGAATACAAGTTAATTTATGATTGTAAAAATTATTCAGTGGATGAAAGATTATATATGAATACAATAAAAAAAATATAAACACACAAATTATATGAAAATAACATTGAAATAATTTATATTTTATTTTTTAGTTTTTAATTATTTTATAAGGCTAAAGTAAACCCACTGATTTTTTTAAAAAAATAAAAATAAAAAAAGTTTAAGCAGGGGATTTTTTTTTAAAGAAAGAAGCTGCAAGTGTGAAAGGATATTATTTTTGTCTATTTTCTATGTAAACATTTATCTTCATCGTTATTTCTATATTAATAGGTGTATTTTTTTTTTTTTTTTTTTTTTATTTTTTTTTTTTTTTTTTTTTTTTGCAATTCCTATTATTATTGTAGAAAGGAAATGTCATATTTATGTGATCAAATATTAATTAAATAATTTTTTAAAATAATAAGAATTACAGTAAAAGAAATGATATTATTAAGTATATATTTAGCAATAAAATAATACATATTTTTTCTTTTTTTAATATCAAATATTAAGAAAAAAATTATAATTATATAAAAATTAGATAAAAACATTAAATAATAATTAAATAAGTTTATTACTCATAAAAAAATAATAATTAAATAAAAGTTTAACAGTTATTAAAAAGATAAAAATGAATAACATGATAAAGACTAAAAAAAAGTTAATATATTTTTTTCATATTACTTAATAATTAGACGTATTTTAGTAATTTTAAATAAGTATGAACAAAGAAGAGTAAGGACAAACGAATACATGCATATTCATATTTATATTTGTATTGAGGTTCTCCATTGTCGATTTGAGTTTAAGTCTTAAAAAAAATTTAACAAATATTTTCTTATTATTCATTTATTTAAGAAATGATCTAATACTGACCAAATATACAACTGAGATGTAGCTAGAATCTACTACGCTGGCTGGAAAGGTTGAAGGATCCTTCAGATAACTCCATCCGAGTTAAAGAAGTTTACAATTCAATGAGACAAAATCAAATGATCACAACAATTTGTGATTCATGTGGCTTAAATCTAACACAATTTTCACAACTACAATTGGATTTTTTTTTTAATAAATAGTCTAAATTCTAGAGAGGATTAAGTTTTCTTGATATAGTACATTCTCAACAAAATCCTCTCCTGAGATTTTCCCAGCTTAATTATATGAAAAAAAAAATGAAATTCTAATATAACGGAAATTTAGGGACTTTTATTTTAATATTTTTCAGTTAATTAAAATCTTAATTTTAATGATTTTTATTTTTTACATCAATCTTCCATGAAAGACCTTTAATTTAAAAAAAATTAACAAGTTAAATGATATTAAATAATTTATTAATTAATAAAAAAATAATTAGTTTTATTTATATTTGATTTTTTCTTTCACTTATTTTTTTCCCTAACTTATGTTATTCACTAGGTTTGTTTCCACATTGTCATGACAATAACGTTCGAAGTAAGCATACCTGTGGCAGCCTCCTTGTTCCACATGATTAAAAGACCATATTCAACTTACATGTTGGACTTAACTTCAGACACTAATTCAATTTTTATGTGCTAAGAGAAAACAAATTATGGTAAAGATGGCGATTAGCATATTCTGACTACAACAAACGTCTCCCACTAAAAACAAAGTTTTGAAATAATGCAGAATAGACGTCACAGCTTATCTTCTTCGGTGGCTTAAACTGGTCAAGTGTTGAAATGAAAAGAAAAAGATAAGAAGTTCAGAAAATAATATCTTTTGCTTCTTTTTTTATTATTTTCTTCAATAATTTTTTTCAAAAAAATAATTGGCCGGTTATAATTTTCAACCAATGGCACCTAAATGTGCGTGAAAACTAAGAAACCGTGTATAAAATGCAGAAACTATAATTAGTAACTCGGTCCAGGCCTGAAAAATCACATCTGAAATATAAAACTATAACACGTTATAAAAGTTGTAGAAATTTTGCGTCTTATAACCTCATCCCGAAACAACAAGCATTTTTTCTTATCCTTTTGAGTGGTAACATGTAAGCTATAGGTTCTAATTAGTTACAGATGGAGGTAAATTTTTCAGGTACCATAGACAATAATATCATGACAGATCTATTGTTAATTAAGCATTTGTTAGATATCTGAATATGGACTTCACAAGCTTTTACAAAAAGATATATAAAATAATTTTAGAGATTCATTTACTTGTTCCATCTCTTACTAAACCACGTGCTGAAACACCAGTACAATTTAAGGGAAAATGCAAGGAAGATTGGTTTTCGCCTCCCTCAAGATGAGTCCAACTATACCAAAAGTAGACAATTCAACGATGCAGAATGACCATGTGACATAGATTGGCCTATGAAAGCATGCATCTCATGATTCATGAGGCACACGGTAGAATTTTTTATATGTCCTCTTGTCTTCACTGAACTCTTTCCATTACTATAAATGCCGCACACCTAGCATCCCAACATGCATCAACAAACACATACATTGAGATTTTCATTTGAACAAAAGAAAGAAAAGGTGGTAGAGATGGAGAAGTTCCCCGAGATCAACTTGGCGAATATCAATGGTGAGGAGAAAAAGGCTACCCTAGATCAGATTGAAGATGCTTGCCAAAACTGGGGATTTTTTGAGGTACTCCAGGAACTTGGTGATAAAAGCCTTGTAACAGTCATAACATATGCAACGTAAGGTTTTTTTGATGTTGTTCATTTTAATTATGCTAACTAACACGCTTTCGTGATTGTAGTTGGTGAATCACGGAATACCACTGGAGCTTCTGGATAGGGTGGAAAGGTTAACAAAAGAACATTATAGGAAATGCATGGAGAAGAGGTTCAACGAGGCAGTGGGAAGTAAGGGGTTAGAGAGTGTCCAAGATGAACTGAAGGACGTGGACTGGGAGACCACCTTCTTCTTGCGCCATCTTCCAACGTCCAACATCTCTGAAATCCCTGATCTCACCCAAGAGTACAGGTAAACAACTTGAAAACTAAGAGATACACACACACACACACATATATATATATATATGCATGAATGTGTGTGACACGTATGAAAATGTCTTAACATGCAGGGATGCAATGAAGGAATTTGCAGAGAAATTGGAGAAACTAGCGGAGGAGTTGCTAGAGGTGTTGTGTGAAAATCTTGGATTGGAGAAGGGGTATTTGAAGAAGGCGTTTTATGGATCGAGAGGTCCTAATTTTGGGACAAAGGTGGCGAACTACCCTGCGTGCCCAAAGCCAGAATTGGTGAAGGGTCTTCGTGCCCATACAGATGCGGGTGGGATAATCCTTCTCTTGCAAGACGACAAGGTGAGTGGGCTTCAGCTTCTGAAAGATGGGCAATGGGTGGATGTGCCTCCCATGCGCCATTCCATTGTTGTTAACCTTGGTGACCAACTTGAGGTGATAAGCAATGGGAAATACAAGAGTGTGGAACATCGTGTGATTGCTCCAAGTGATGGTACCAGAATGTCGGTGGCCTCATTCTACAACCCTGCCAGTGATGCTCTTATCTACCCTGCACCACCATTGTTGGAGAGAGAGCCAAAGGAGACAGACCCTCTCTACCCTAAATTTGTATTTGAGGATTACATGAAGCTCTATGCTACGCTCAAGTTTCAACCAAAGGAGCCAAGATTTCAAGCCATCAAGGCTGTGAACTCTTCTTAGAACACTTCCAACTACAACTGCAACTCTACCAACACCATACACTTCAAGAAGAAAGAATTTTTGTTCATTTCAAATAAAAATACTGCAACAAATATTTATTTTCTAATTATTCAAATTGCACCTCATTTCTTTACTTTCTTTATAATATACAAGTAATTATTCTTTGTTGGGTGCCATTACCAAAATGGATTACAGTTTAATATTGTATGTGAATGTGGCACATAAGTAAAGTATACAGCACAACATTAGATTTAAAGTTGAAATCAAGATTATTGAGGCAGTACACCGAGAATGTCTATAAACTTGTCCCCTTAATCGCAAACATCACACACCATCCAGCACAAAGTCCCTACAATTCAAAAGCTGTTTTCCGCATCTCATAATAATATATGTTTACTGGAACACCACACTCTATGCTTAAACATAAAACTTGCATGAAGAAAAGGGAGAAATAAAAAGTATTTGCCGATGCTAACGACATGATAAGACATGGATCCAACACCACAAAAACACAGCCTCCATTTTCCAACCAAATATTGATAAACAATTTTGTTTTTAAGAGTAGCCTGTCTTTGGTCGAATTTATTATATATTACATCTAATTTGATTGGACTAGATCTGATTTATTTCTTTTGTCGACATTCGATCCAATTGAATTTTATAACATGTGGTCTGAACAACTGAAATCGTACACGACTTCATTATGTTGTGTCTTAACATGACTTAATCATTTACTAAATAAAAAAAATTACCAATTTTAGGCATTATGATGCAGAATTGCTCCATGAGAAAAAAACCTAAAAATGTGAACGTCAAAAAAAAAAAACTTAAGCATACGTAACATTATCTTTGAAATTGCAATCAAAATTATTTGAGTCATTATTACACCAAGAATGTCGAGAAACATTTCTCCAAAATCGCACACTCTATTGTACAACGTTCCTACAATTCAGAAGTTTCATCCGTAGCTCACATTATTTTACATATAAATGCAAACCTTTGATACTTATCGAGACAAGAAGAATGTGAAGCAAAACCGACAAACCAAAAAAAATTGTATGACAATTACACAAAATGCCACATGAAATGATATGACAGAGCATAGGTTAGGTCCTACAACTTATCTCCTTGATCACTTGATCGTGGAACCGTAGTTAAAATGGCCGTTAGAAGATCAAAGTATAGAGGAAACTGTGCCACAGCATAGAAAGTGACAGGAAAAACAGTGGCTGCATAAATGGGGTATAGAACCGTCTTGTATCTGTGACTAAGCAGAAAAAAATGGCCGGTGCAGAAAGAAATAAACATTGCAGCAATGGATACGAAAAGAGAACTCAAACCAAGAAGAAGTTTGAGTGGCAAATCTCTGCGAAAATCTTTGGCTTGCTTTCGAGAAGTGAGGATGGTAAGGAACATTATGAGACCAGTGACGGAAAAACAAAGTCCAATAAGCGAAGCAATGGCAAATACATCGAATGCAGGCTTGCCTTCTAAATTAGGCCTTCCTTCTTCGTCGGTGCCACCAGGGATGCTGTTGGCTGCAGTGAAGGAAACACCAGCAACAAGTGCAGCCACTACAGAACAAGATTCAGACGTATCCTTCAGCCACTCCCCACTTTCCTTTATGAGTTTTTTATGTGTTTCCTCGAAGATTTCCCCAGCAGTTTTCCCCTCCTTGCCGCTTCTAAAGGAAAAGTGTTGTGGCACAAGGCCTTTAATATACTGCTCCAAAGAAAAACAAAAGCATCAACATTAGTATAAATATTGCAGTAATTTTCATTCAGACATGTACTAATATAATGGTGATTTTCATTTAATTTATCATAGGTCACAAAACTAATATTCGGTCAGCTTGAGTAAAATTTGTCACAATGTTGGTACATCATGGGATACCTTAAAAAAATGTCACTAGATCTAAAGATCAACGTCAGAAAGTGTAAAATTAAATTAAAAGTATATTAAGCAACAAAAAGACTTCGTGTTTGTCTCTACCTGAAACCACTTTATATCCCACACCATTTGTAAGGCAGAACCAGCTATCTGCCAAGGTTTATCGCCGCCAGGAGCATATGCTGCCAAGTGTAACATGGTGTTTTCATCTTCATCTACTGTCAGAATTAAGTTATTCCAAACTTCTGGTTTTGACTGCATTTTTAAACTCTCAACAACAAGGGGTTGCCTATTCAGCACAGCCACAAGCAACACATTTTCTTTCTTGGAGTTAGTGTTATGGATTACACTTGGAATTCGATTTAAAATTTCATTCACCATTTCAACTATGCCATTTCTTGCTGCAACCAAAAATGCTGTCTCCTTTTTGTCAATCTTTTCTCCTTCAGCTAGTTGATCGGATTCCTTCTTCATGGTCTCACTTCGATCTACAGCCTTTTTTTCATCAACATCTGTTTTACTTTCTTCTTCCAACCATCCTAATTCACTGGTTTCACCTGTCAGATCCAAGCCTAACAAGGAAAAGTAGAGGCCGTTGTACTTCTTCATATAAATTGAACATACATATAATAATTTATAATGATTCAGGTTTTGCACATTTGAGGTTATAGAAAGACGAAATAAGAAGCTTCAAGAAATTTTAATAAAGAACTGTTAATCCTTTAAATTTGAAGCTATAACTTTCCGAGTTATATTCTTATATACCTTGTTTATATTGGCTATAAACATTATACATATCTGTTTCAACTTTCATATCGGTTGGGACACCTCCACTTCCTGTGAATGCTGCATAAGGTCTTTTCAATAGTGCCTTCAAGAGTTGACGACTCCATTCATGCCTCTTCTTTGTCTTTTTTATTTCCTTTAATTCTTAAAAAACAGGTAATATCAATGGTGTTAGTTAAACCATCTTGCCCTAGATCAACATTTAACAAGTAGATCCTAATAAATCAAGAAAATAACGTGAGAATACATACCCACTCCTGAGAGGCCAAGAATATGTACATATGCAGACCTAACAAATTGTCGAGAGGTTTCATAATTTGGAGGCAAAAATCCAACGTGGGGAGTTCCCAATTCAATGGTACACTTTTTCAACGGGTTTTCTGAGTCATGCGTGTGCAGTTTTCCTTGACCAAAAGAAAAATGCGTCAGAAATTTAAAGCTCAGAAAATGAATATATAATATGTAGAAAATAAAGGAAACAAGAACACCATGAAAGGACCGTATCGACCAACTGGAATATATATAAATTTTAAAATATAGTGACCTTTTTATGATAAAAAAGAATAATAGACTAACTTTTATAATATGAGTGACTCAAATTTAAGGTTTAAACATAACAGTTATAATAGGGCAGCAAAGATAAAGATGAAAGCAAATTAAGTGAAAAACTTATAAACATAAATATTATAGATATAGAAAAAAAAAAACTATAACGAAATAATATTTTAGTAAGCAACTTTCAATTTGAATAAAACAAGTTTTAATAAGTTACTCTAATATAGTTTAGAAACTAATTTATTTGTGTTATGAAACACACCAAGCTTCCTTCTTTATGATCGAGTTAAATCGCTAGCCCTTTTTCTGAACTACTGTCTATGAAGACGTGTGTAATAAAGTAGGTTTGAGTAAATATTAAGTATCAGTAAAGAAAAGAATAAAGTTACGATGATATAAAGAGAAAAGAAGAAAGACGATATAGCAGAATGAAAGTTGTTCACATACCAAATAGAGTAAACCATCGAGCAAAGAAATCATATAATGTGGCATAGTTCTTTGGATAATCCACTTTATCCGACTTGGGATTCTCCCTTATCTTGCCCAGATTCGCTTTCATTTGTTTTAAAGGGTCCAGTGGTTCTACAAGTATACCTTTCACACACAAAAACGTATGCAGCATATATAGATAGAACTTCGTATTTATGACAGTAAAAATGCATATTTTAAAAACTTACGTACTATTTATGTAACAAATTTTTAGAGCACTTTTTACGGTATTATAAATTGGAGGTCTCAAGTTACTGTAAACATATATTTAAACAAAACATACACCGTTTAAATCCGAAACTAGAATACAGTTATGCTTGGAAACATAGTCCTTTTAACCTAGTTCGTGATGTTAATATTACTTACAGTGATACAGGATTCGCTTCCACCATGAAAGTTTAGTAGCACTTTTGAAAGCCGAGGGCCTGGTTGCAAGGAGTTTGAGAGGAGTGGATCCTTCTTTATTCTTATGTGTACTAAGGAAATCATAGTAATGCACTATTATCACAGCCAAATCTGCACCATATCCATAAAAATATATATACTATTCAGTATATATAGTGATCTAAAATATAGCAGGAACAGAAGATAGGTATGAGAAACATACCGAAATACTCTCTCCTGATAGCACAGTGAAGAATGGTGTCACCATTGTGCCGCACAAGATCTTGCAAGGGAGCGCTGTGGTCCGAAACGTTAGAAAGATAAGCAAAGGCTTGCTTCTTCCAGTTGATAGCAGCTCCAAAGAGAGGTGTCTCTCCGTGTTTGTTCTTTCGACTCACCAAGTAAATCCTCTCCTTATTCGTTCCTATGATCAACCTACATACCTTTGCGAAACCCCTCGAAGCCGCAACATGAAGAGGGGTATCCCCTCGATCGTTCTCCATTTCCAGAGCCTTGATCTTCGGTAGTCCATGGCTGTGTCTGATAATTGCATTCACAAGGTCATTAACCACACCTTCGTCCAAATCCACGGCCACGTGCAATGCAGTGCCCACGGAATCGTTAATCATTACCGTGTGACATGCTGGGAATTCGTTGTACATGTTCACAACCTTCGGCCATTTCCCTTCCAATGTGTATTCCGCCAGATAGTCACTCACTTCATCTGATGAATTGTACGACAACTCCTCCTCTGAATTTCCAGGATCCATGGCCGAACTGGAAGTTCAAATAACGACAATGTATGTTTGTCTCAAGTACTGAAATAATGCGTTACTATTTTCTGCATGCGTCTCTTATAAACCAAATAAGGACTTTGATACTTCAACTTCACATTTTTATGTCATGTCACTTTTTCTAGGTGACAAGGGAAGAATAATTTTTGGAGATAGTAAGATCTTTGAGGTTGTTAGGGATGGACCAATCGTTAACGAGACTGTTGTGAGGACAGAAAAGAAAATATTCTAACCTACGCACACTTCATCTCAGGCTTTCTTTCTCTATTTTTTTCGCCAGCGGGGTCACAAAACTGGTACTATTGGATTCTTAAGAAAAAAAAACATTGCTTCTTTTACTTCACTAGAAGTACAAGTTCCATTAACTTCTTCCTTTTTTTTCTTCGACCTGCTGATTTGTCAGGACCCTTTTTCTTTAGCCTCTTTTCACTGTTACTGAACAAATTGCTGTTAACCTTTGCCGATAAAAAAAAAAAAAAAAAGTTGATGTTAACCTGTCTGACTAAGTGCTGAAAAATGGCATTTTATATGGTCTTCTTACTGTGATGGAATAATTAAAGAATGAACAATCAAGACAATGAAGTCATCAACTGAGCAGATCAAAGATAAAAGCTATCCACTACTATTACAATGTTTTGATCCTCAAATTAGAATTAGCCAAACATCAACTGATCATTCTAGAAACATCAAGCACAATAAGGACAAAAGCAATCACCATGGTACAATAAAAACATTTGCAGGAAGGCCTTTTGTCTATGGGCTGAGATTTGGTTTGAAACTGATCACTTAATTGGGATGGTCCCTTATCAGCCATGACATGGTGAGGCATATAACCTAATTTATATATAAAGAAATGAGAATAGCAGAACATAATAGTCTATTTGAGCCTAAATAGAAAAATGAAGAATAAAGCCAAAGGTCTACATGATGCTCAAAAGCCAGCCACCATTGTTGATATGAAGATTAAGAAGGCATTAGCATTGAAATAGTTTTTGGGTCTTGATAACATATATTTGCAAACATTGAACAAGATTAATAGTCAAAGTAATTGTTATACCAATTGAAGATAAATTGAGGCAATTTGTTGCAACTAAAACTATCTGGCTCTGGATAACATATTATTTGCAATACATGCCTTACGACAGTCCCTTCAACAGTTTTATCACCAGCAATAACAGTTCTTATTTTTTCTGTCTTTAAATAATTTCTTTTGGTCTTAAAAGTAAATTAAATAGTACTTTAAACAGTAAAATAAACTTATTTAAATAAAAGTTAATAAATTATAATAAACCTAAATTAAATCTAATAACATATAAAAGAAATAGAAGCATAACACTATACCTAAAAGAATCTAAAAATAAAGACAAGTATGTCTAATAATGATAAAAACATATCTAATGTTACACAAATACATGTTCCATTACGGTAAAAGTTTAATAATAATTTTTTTATCAATAATAAAAAATATATTAATTGGAAGTATAAGAAAAATGTTTTAATCTTATATAAAAGAATAATACCTACTCACAAAAACTTCTATCTTAACCCCTACTTTATCAGTTTTCCTGTTAGAATGCTATACGAAAAGAACAACCAAAACCTAAGATACCACATCACAGTATTACAGTATTATATTCAGTATCCTAGCAAATTCATTCCCCTGTATTCCACATCCTGTTATATACTTCCCCGGCTTATATAATGTCTCTACATAGTAAGGATTTCGGACCATGTTCTCTGTTTTTCTGCAGCAAATCCATTTTCTTTTGTTTAATCTTGTCCCCTTATGTTATATTTGTCTACTATTGTTTCTGTCACTGCAGCACAAATCTGCCTTCTATATGGTTTCGTCATTGGAACAAAACAGATCCACTAACATTAATCTGCCAATTTATGAAGTGATTGTTATTTTCCTCCAACTGAACTGATTGGCTAATCGTCTTGAATTTGCTTTTAGTTCTGTTCCCCTGGGTGAATTATGTTACCCCTTCATCACTGTAGCTGCACCTCAAAGAACAAAATCATACCCTCCTGCAGCATCATTTCGTTTTGATTATTTAACATCATCACTTCATAACAAGTTATCTGGTTGTGTTACAGCTAATTTACCTTCAAACTAAAATTTATGTTACAAAATACTATAGCCTTTACAAGCTGTCAAAGTAAATTAATCATGAACCCACTTTTAAAGGTTTATTAACTCTATAGTATCCTTTATTTGCTTTCCTTAGTTCCACCTGTAGAAAACATAACCAGGTCCTATGCAGGCCAGAAATATGTTAGAAGATGCGTCTTGAGATAAATGGGAGGACAAATATATTCTGTTTTAATAAAAATGTGTGATAAAATCTAACTCATTTAAGGAAGAAACAATTAGAATTTTAGTATGAGTTTCTCACGTTGAATAACAGTTTGAAGCCAAATTTATTTAACACGTTACACCAGTAATGTTCATAATTTTTTCTCCTCAATCGGAACTTTACAAGCAAGCAACACAACGTTGGTACAATTCAAAAGCTATTTTTCAAAGGTAAAACAAATACATGATTATTCACACCAAACTTGCTTGGTATGTGCCCGGAAAACAAGTTCACAATCACTGTTAAAAAACAAACTTGACTCAAAAAGGAAAATTAATTTGAATGACAATTGCATGAATGATGAATCCAACACAACACAAACAATTACATGCAGTAGCTTAGCTCCTACAACTTGTCTCCTTGATCAGTTGCCCATGGCGCCGTAGCTAAAATGGCAGTTACAAGATCAAAGTATAATGGAAACTGCGCCACAGCATAGAAAATGACCGGTAAAACAGTGGCTGCATAAATGGGGTATAGAACCATCTTGTGTTTGTGACTAAGCAGAAAATAATGACCGGAGCAGAAAGAGATCAACATTGCAGCAATGGATAGAAAGAGAGAACTGAGGCCTAGAAAAACTTTGAATGGCAAAGATTTGCGAAAATCTTTGGATAGCTTTGGAGAAGAAGGGATGGTAAGGAACGTTATGAGTGCAGTGACAGAGAAGCAAAGTCCAACAAGTGAAGCAACGGCAAACACATGGAACTCAGGCTTGCCTTCTAAATTAGGCCTACCTTTGTCGTCGGTGCCACCGGGGATGGAGTTGGTTGTAGCAAAGGAAACACTAGCAACAACTGCAGCCACAGCAGAGCAAGATTGAGATGTTTCCTTCAACCAATTGCCACTTTCCTGTATGAGTTCTTTATGTGTTTCCTCGAATATTTCTCCTGCAGTTTTGCCCTGATTGTCGCTTATAAGGTAAAAGTGTTCTGGCACAAGGCTTTTAATATACTGCTCCAATGAAAATAATAGAGGGTCATTTTATGAAATACCCTAGTAACATGTTTCAAGATAATAGATAATAATCTTTCTACCATGTATTATAGTCTAATTTGGAATAATGAAAAACTCTACCTATTTTCTATGTATATAAACCTTTCTTCACCATGTGCATATATAATAGACTATCTTTCTTTCTTTTCTCAAAGTATATAATCTCAAATTTCACTTGGTATACTCCATGCAGATTGGCAAAAGAATGAAATTACACCTAATTGATCAACGGAGAGTGAAAAATTAAATTAACCGATGTACTAACCATCAAATCAAAAAGTATTTGTTTGCTTATACCTCAAACCACTTTACATCCCACATCATTTGTAAGGCAGAACAAGTTATCTGTGGAGACTTATCGCCCCGTGGTGCACATGCTGCTCGGTGCAATATAGTGATCTCATTTTCATCTACTGTCAGAATTAAATTATTCCAAAGTTCTGGTTTTGACTGCATCTTCATTTTCAATTTCTCAACAACAAAGTGTTTCCTGTTCATCACTGCCACCATCAACACATTCTCTTTATTTGAATTAGTGTTATAGATGACACTTGGAATTCGGTTTAATAATTCATTCACCATTTCAACTACGCCATTTCTTGCAGCAACCAGAAATGCTGTTTCCGATTTGTCAATATTCTTCTCAGCAAGTTTATCAGTTTCTCTTTTAATTGTGTCACTTGGGGTTAGAGCTTTTTTGTCCAGAGCCTGTATTTCTTTTTCTTCTTGTTCCAACCATCCCAATTCGCTAGTTTCACCTGTCAGTGTGAAGTCAAACGAGAAAAGGTAAATGTTGTTCTTCATCTTCACACATATTTTACAGACAAAAGAATTTTATTAATAATCTTCTGAGCAAGTTTAAGTAGATTGCTTTTTGAATTTATTCATCATGGTGAATCTTATTTTATTTCTTAAATTAATTTTGAACGTGTGCAAATGACTATAAATCATATCGTGTACAAAGTTTAGAACATCTTTTATTCATTTGTACCATGTTAGACCCTTTATTACCACTATCTACATAGTGTGTAACAACTTTTCTGTTTTCTCTTTTTTTTACACTTCTGTATAGTGTTATTTGATATTCTATATATAGTTTTGATATATGATTTCAATGTGTACTATTTTCTACTATTCTTATTTATTGTACCATTTATTGGATGAGGAACTAGATTGCTTACTAGGGTTATACGCAGTACATCATGTGTAATAGTTTCTCTGTTTTCTATTAAACTTATGTTTATATAGACTTGTTTCATATTCTATATATGGTTTTAAAATATGATCCTTATGCGCTTAATCTTTTGCTATTCATTATGATACTAAATTTTTTCTGTCTGATTTCTTTTTGTGTTCTTTATTATTACAAACACAATAATAACATAGTCTATACGAATAAGGAAAATGGTCAAGAATATTTGAAATATGCTGTTGAATATTAAGAAGGTTTTTTTTAGAAACGACAGACTTTGAATTATGAAATATTAACATGAAAGTTATTTTAATGTAGCAATGATGTGTTAAAGCGATAAAAGAAAGAAAGGATAATCTATCATCTTCTTTATCAGATAAAGATAAGATTGATATAATCAATAAAGGAAAAAGTATTATAATGTTTTGTCTTAGTACTAAGATATTAAGAAGGTCACAAAAGAAAGAATAATTATATCAATGTTGATGAAGCTCAATTTGTCTACAAAGAAATATCTAGCATACAAACTCTGTTTAAAGTAATAATTATATTCTTTCAAGATGATAGAATTGAGAATGATAGTAAAGTGATAATAAAAACAAACAAACAATGATAGAGTAATTGACCGATTTTAATAATATTATGGATTATCTTGAAAACTTCGAAGTGAAACTCGTGATGAAGATAAGATTTTTGTAACTTTTGAGTATTTCAAGGATCCTTTTCTATTAAAAAATGAATAAATCATTATTTTAGAGGAGGTTCAAATTTCAATTAGAATTAAAAAGTTCCAAAAGTTTCAATCATTAATGTCTCAAAGTTCTAGAGCAAGAAGAAGGGAATAGTAAATACAAAAAAGTCATCATAAGAAAAAACAGAGGAAAAGAAAGAGCCAAAGTTCTACACTTGTTAGAAAAAAATCACTTCAAGAAAGATTCTCGAGGGAGGGAGAGAGACGATAAAAGCTTCCAATTCTAGTTTTAGTGTACAAACATTCTAATTGCATGACAGTTATAAGTGTGAAAGGGGGTTGGCGATGATGATTTCAGACATACGGAGAAGCTGAGTCATGGACTCAAGTTGCAGTTATCACATTTTTCTCATGAAAGAGTTATTTGAGACTTTAGAATAAAAGGAAATGAAAGAGTTATTTTAGACTTTCGAATAAAAGGAAGGAGTGGACATTGCAATTGTGTCTGATAGTTACAAATGTGCAAGGTTGTTGGTGACAATAGCTTTAAATACACAGAGGAACCTATGTCATGAGCTTGAGTTCCACTTATCAGATTTGTCCCATGAAAGAGTTATTTGTTACCTTAAAACGTAAAGAAGGAGGTTTGGTTCTCTTTTGGAATAATAAAGTTGGTCAAATTAAAAATATTTGATAATTAGTAGATGTTGCAGAATATGAAGTGTGTAAATATTTTGTCAATCAACATATATGATATTTTGGGTATGCCAGCTAAGATTGAGCAAAACATGATAAAGATTTTAAATTGAATGTCTATAGTTTTAAATAAGGTAAAAAAAAAATATTTTTACATTTTAGATGACTTGATTGTGATTGTGAATGTGTTTGTGACTAGTCCGACAATGTAACAAGATACAGTTGCGACATCTAAGATTGGGACATGTGAGTGAAAGAGGTTTGATAAAGTTGGAAAAACAAAACTTATTATATTACGATAGGTAGGAGAAGTTTAAGTTTTGTGATCAGTCCTTGTTAGAAAAGTTTCAAGCATTGAAATTTGACACTTGTAATGAGTCCAATAGATAGTTTATGTTTAAAGGAAATATTTAAGGTCCAATACAAACTTAAACTTATGGAGGAGTATCTTACTTTCTAACAATCTTAGACAGTTTTTAGAAGAGGATGTTAATATACATCTTGAAAAGCAATCTAAAACTTCTTAGAGGTTTAAGGAATAAAATTCAATATGAGATCGATAGCGGAAGGCTTACCAAAGTGAAGGAATTGATTATAACGAGAGACTCTTGCTTGCATAAAACACTTTTTAGTAATGATTTTAATTTCATCTAGTAATTTGTATAATTTGAAGTTCGAATAATTGGACATTAAGAAAACTAGCTTACACAAATACATTGAGGAGACTCTTTATATGTGTAACAACCCAAGAGATTTGTTAAGATTTAATTTGATAGGCTATAGTGAATATGACGGATAAACATTGGTACATGTTTATTAGTTTTAGGACATTCTGACGTGGAGACAAAAATAACCCACCTTGATTGACTAAGTCAAGGATATGAACTGAACCAAAAATAATCCACTTTAATTGACTAAGCCAAGGATATGAACCAAAAATAACCCACCTTGATTGGTTAGGCTAAAGATGTTAATTAACCCTCTTACTTTTTAATAGAGCTTAAAGAAAATAAACATAAAACTTATATTACATTTCATTCAACTTGTGGCAAGAGTTACATGAGTACATATTTATAATAATAGAGGATGGAGAAGCTTTCCTAACTTTTCTATGTGGAACTTATAAAATACTCTAATTTAGACATATACATATGCTTCTGCCATCACATTCTAAAAAAACAAGCATGTGTGGCTCTATAAACAACAAAGACATAATATTACTATTAGAAATTATTATGCTCAATCCACATGAAGAACTAATTGGAGGATGTTGACATCTTTATTAATTACATTCCCCTTAAACGTGACAACACAAATGTCATCAATCTTAAAAAAAATAATTGTGCATTATAAAACTAATCATATTAAAATTAGTCATTAGTTTATTAGGAGGATGATGTAGCTAAAGGTGATTTTATAATTGAATATATTGATATCACAAAATAATTAATGTATATTTTTATTAAACTTTTACCCAAGGATAGATTCTATAAAATCATAAATGAATTAGGTATCTTATGATATTTGTAAAACAAGATTGACTCTGGATGGAAGCTTATCCAATAGAGTCCTTCATCCAAAGACTATAGTTGTCTCTGACACCTTTAAATCCCATAAAACCCTGAAACTCTCCTTTTGTGGGTTATCTTGATCCTCCCTCGAAGCTCTATGACCTGACTGATCAGTGTAGTCGATTTCATTCTCCCTTTGTCAACAACACATATCATAAATATTTTTGTTTCACTTAAAAGATAATACAATCTCCACTAACTGCGATTTCAGACATTTCTTCCATTTAAACAGTTCTTCTTTCCACTGGATTTGTCAAATAAAACCTTCCGAAGAGTCATTTCTAGTCCCCGTACCAAAATCACTAATCACCTTCTCTTTTGCACTTGAAACCAAATAAAGTCTAGAGAATTTATCCGCTAATATTCCATCCCCTACCTACCAATCTTCCTAAAATATAATCTTACTTCCTTTACCACAGTTGATTATTCTATCAAACCAATTGTACTCTCTGTTTGCATCAAAAATTGAGCCTAAATCAATGAGGATGAAACGTGTGGATATTATTTTAGGAGTGTTCACCATTCAAGAAAAATGTTGTGTTTGTAAAATTCTTATTGAATTTTTATATTGTATAATTCTTGTTGAATAGAACCAATATAAAAATTTGTACACATCTTTCTTTTCCTCTTAACTATATTATCTTGTTTTTTCTTGATTAATCTTGTATCATCATAACCATTAACATTGATTTAAACTTATCTTCTTCATGGAAGTTTTCAAGAATTCTTTTTCTCTTAAAGAATGTCAATTCTGTTTTTAGCAATTCAACTCATCTTGATTGTGATTGAAGCCTTATTTTGGTTACATGGACATCTATTGTAAAAACTACACAACTATTTGTTGTCTTAAACAATATCGTTTAGGGTTTAGAATTTAGATATCGTTTTAGTAAAACATGTTAAACAAGCAATAAAACAAAGACTTCGAGTAAAAAAGTGGAGCTTTGACAAATATTAAGGACAATTTATACAAAAGTAAAAGGAAAAGATAGATATATGCATTATACTGAGAAGGATCAATTATACAAAGCTTCAAGGTTTATTCTACTTGAAGAAATGTTTTAGAAGTAATGAAGAGTAACCGTGAAAGTATTCTATTTGTATTTCTAGACTAGTCTTGATTCATGTTATTTGGTTAAGTGGCTTGTAATTGGTAATATAGATATGTCTGAATTGAGTACGATGGGTCTTATAACATATTTATGTAAATGGTATGGCCTCTGTGCATTACAAGAAAATTAGAGATCAATTTTTAGCTATCAAATGAAATGATTGCTAATTATGATTAAAATAGTCACCAGAATAGATTTTGGTTGTTAGATAAGTACAAAATAAAAATAATGATTGAATTTAGTGACCAATTAAGTTAAGACAATTAGTATCTAATAAGATACTAAGATTTTAGTAATTTATACCATTAAATTCTAAATCATAATAATATGTAAATATCTTTGTTTCTTGACACGTGAGGTATCCAAGTATTTTGTTTAATATTTATATTATTCTTTCTTAACTATATATATATATATATATATATATATATATATATATATATATATATATATATATATATATATAAAAGATTGTGAAAGAATGTTAAATTTTGAGGAAAAATTTAAGTTAAAAGTATCACTTTGCTCGAAAATTATATAAAAATAAATTTATGGCTTAGAAACAATGCTTAGATTCTGAATGCCAGACCAATATGATAAGCTATGGAAGTTAGTTGACAACGTTAAAGTTTCACCTTACTAGTAAGAAAAATTATATATATATATATATATATATATATATATATATATATTTCTTTTGATCTTAATAAAAAATTAAATAAATGGATCATATTAAATTAAAAGCAATATAAATCTAAGAAGAGTGATAGAAAACACACAAATTTCACGTAATATAGTTAAGATAAGATACATAGTTCGTGTTTGCACATACCTTGTTTATATTGGCTATAAACATTATACATATCAGCTTCAACACGCATATCAGTTGGGACACCCCCGCTTCCTGTGAATGCTGCATAAGGTCTTTTCAACAGTTCCTTCAAGAGTTGACCACTCCATTCATGCCTCTCCTTCATATTCCTTATTTCCTTTAATCCTTAAAAAAGCATGGGTATGTCCAATCAAACTTGATCAATCATATTAATTAAACCATTAGCTAGCAATAGATCAAGAAATTAGCACGATACCTAATCCTGAGAGTCCAAGAGTATGTACATATGCAGACCTTGCAAATTGTTGACTGGTTTCATAATTTGGTGGCAAAACTCCAACCTCAGCAGTTTCAAATACGGTTCTACGCTTCTTCTTTGATGAGTTTTCTGAGCCTTGCTGATATCCTTTATTAAAAATATTGACTGGCCAAAAGAAAAATGTGAAAGAAATAGATTGTGTATTGAGAAACTAGTCCCCAAGAAAAAAAAGAAAAGAAAAAAAAGCCAAGATAGCATGAGAACCCGTTACCAGTTAGAGCAGCAAAACTTCTAATCAAGTCACATAATGTGACATAGTTCTTTGGATAATTCAGTTCAGATTTTCGCTGCTTCTCCATCGTTTCCAAAATTGTCTTCATTTGTTTTCCAGGATTCACTGGTTCCACAGGCGTACCTTTCACAAAGAAAATAAAAAAGATATTTGCAACGTAGATAGTACTTTTACATATTATAGTACTTATGATGAGTAAGTCGGCACATTTTTTAAAATTATATATCAATAATCAAGCTAATGGATCAATAATCCTCTCTTTTCTAAACAAAATAAAGCATACACCTGTCACCTGATTTAAAACTAGAAACTTCTATTTTCAATTGGTGATAGGTTTCTTATTTTACCGTTGAAAGTTATCAAAATCAATTTTATTTTATATATGATATTGATTTTAGTAAAAAAAATGGACATTTGATGATAGTAGGATAAAATTGATTTTTTCTTTTAAACTTGTATTTGATTAAAACTAATAAAATAACAGCTTTTACGTAAAATGCATAATTTACGCTAATACAAATATCTAAATATCACTTCATTTAATGAAATGCAGTGTATAGATATATAATACTACTTACAGCGGTAGAGGATTCGCTTCCACCATGAAATTTTGGTAGCACTTCTGAAGGCCGAGGGCCTAGTGGCAAGGACTGTGAGAGGAGTTAATCCCTCTTTATTCTTATGTTTGCCAAGGAAATCATAATAATTCATTATTATCACAGCCAAATCTGCGCCATATCAATAAAAATACATTACTAATCAGTATATATGTAGCGTTCCGTCATTTCAAACTAGAAATACAAAATATTATACAAAGTTGCTAATCTAGTAATCAAGTAAAGAAGTGAATCTAGTTGTTAATTTGCATCATTTTCATACCAAACATATATAGTAATCAGAATATATTGCCTTTCATAATCTTGGACAAAAGATGTTTTAATTTCTTTTTAATAAGGAAAGCAAAATAGACTTTTATTCTTATAGAGATTATTATGATATATTGTTATATTTTTTTTATAGAATTTGGAGTACAATATATCATTTTAGAATAGATTTTTCAAATCCATCCATCTATTCATAACAGTTATGTTATAGTTAATGTTAGAAAATCAAGGATAGTAATTATTAACCATTCATAAGTAATCAGTTTTACTTAAAGTATTTTTTATTGCAATTTGAAACTGATTAATGCTTATACCAAACAAAATCCTAGGTAAACTAAAATATTATCAACTTTAATGTAGACTTTCAAATTTTCATATCTTCCCTTGAAATTAGGTGATTCAGAGTAGAAAGACTATTTATCCTTAGAAACATTAAGTGAGAAGTTCTTTTCGTTTCTAAAATTTTTTAGTTGGGCTTATAAAGTTTTGACCGATCTTAAAATTTCATCCACCTCTACTATTTCTCCTTTACGCAAAAATGCAAGTTTTTTTAATCTCTCTCTTATTTCTTGATGTTGTTATAGCATGAATGTTTCAAGACAAACCAAACGTAAACAGATCATAGTATGTGTAAACCTACAGGTAGCTTCCTCAGCTGACTAAGCTTTTATGCTTCCATGTTCAATTCATAATACTTCCACCTTAGATTAGTTAGCATTGAATTCAATGTTAGGTTATGCATATCCTCTCCTGAAATGACCATATCACTTTTTTTTTATTAATTTGAGGATTGAAAAGTTCGTCTTTTCATCACGTGAGCCACAACCTATGCTTTATTCTTTGCAACTTTTATTTATATTATATGGGTTTCGAATGTTTTGGACGTTTCAAGAACTTTTTCTGCAGCCTCAACTTTTCCTTCACGCATGAGAGAAAGGGCCTTTATTTTTAAATTGAGTTTGAACGCCCGATTCTTAGTAATCTCCACGTGTGCAAGCACTTGACCATTTTTATCCTTCAAGCACAACATCCAATTTTCATGAAAATCAAACATCACTTCTCTAGTAACTTGTCTATACTAAGAATATTATTTTTCAAGTCAAGTACATAATAGACGTCTTTCGTAGTACCTTCTTTTCCATCCTTGTGGAAAAACCATATTGTCTTTGATTGGAACCTTCGTTAAGTCTCCGAAAGATACATATCCAACTTCTATCTCTTATATATCAATAAAGAGGTACTTATGCGCACACATATCATTGTTAGCACCAGTTACAGATACCACACCATGTCACTATCCAAAGTGATGCCTTTATTGGTCATTATGAGAATCCCTTCATCTTTTGTCTCATCTTCCTCTCCAGTTACATTATTGTTTCCACTATCACGATCTTCGCTACGACTGTCACTGCGACCTCCATGTCCTTATCCTCTTTATCAATTGTGATGCGTATACATCACATTATTCTCCTCAATTGTCATATTTGTTTGTAAGACTTTTCTTAGGACTTCTTGTTTCTTATTCTTTTTCCTTGTTCATGTGCTTCAAGAGAACCTTCAAATCATCGATGACCATTTCTTTCAAATTTCTTGACTTCGATTGCACTTATAACACTTTCAAAGTCATCAGTTAATGACCGAATAATTTTCTCCACAACCCTTCACGGATTTCTCCATTGCATTTGAGTTTATTAGTTATAATTTGCAATGAGTAATGTAATTAAATATATCTTCTAAATCTTTCATCCTTGTGGCCTCAAACTCACTTCGTAGAGTTTGAAGACACATCTTTTCGGTTAGCACTCTTGAACACTTTTTTTCCAAAATAACCCTCACTTCGACGTTTTTGTACCAATAATCTTCTTAAAATTTTATTAATCAACATCTCTATACAACATGTACAAACTTGTCTTATCACCCTTAAAATCCTTCTTGCACCACTTCTCAAGCATCTTAAAATCCAAGAAGAACTTTCAAAATCCAAGAAGAACTTTCATTTTAATGATCCAATTATTATAGTTTGTCATCTTTGTTAATTCGGATAGTGGCAGGTTATTGCTCTAATACCAATTTGATAACAGAAGATATAAATATCTTTTAATTTTCTTTTTGAAAAAAGAGAAAAAGCAAAATAGATTTTTTTAAATATGGAGTAAAGTACTATTCAATGTTATTCCTCTACTCATAATATTTATGCTATAATAAATATTAAAAAATTCTTTAAAAAATATAATTAAAAGTAGTAATTATTGATTGTTAAAATTTCTTAAAAAAGAAACTCACTTGTAAACAAAGTGATTGTTTTTTTTCTTTTTTTGAGTTTAATGCCAGTGGTCTAAAGACATACCGAAACAGTGATCTAAATTATAGCAGGAAACATAGGTTTGACAAACATACCGAAATACTCTCTCCTGATAGCACAGTGAAGAATAGTGTCACCATTGTGTCGCACAAGATCTTGCAAGGGAGCGCTGTGGCGCGAAACGTGAGAAAGATAAGCAAAGGCTTGTTTCTTCCAGTTGATAGCAGCTCCAAAGAGAGGTGTCTCTCCATGTTTGTTCTTTCGACTCACCAAGTAAATCCTCTCCTCCTCCGTTCCTATGATCAACCTACACATCCTTGCGAAACCCCTTGAAGCCGCAACATGCAGAGGGGTATCCCCTCTATCGTTCCCCATTTCCAGAGCCTTGATCTTCTCCCCATGTCTGTGTCTGATAATTGCATTCACAAGTTCATGAACCACAGCTTCTTCATCCAAATTCACGGCCACGTGCAATGCAGTGCCCAAGGAATCGTTAATCATTGCTGTGTGACATGCTGGGAATTGGTTGTACATGTTCACAACCTCATCCCATTTCCCTTCCAATGTGTATTCCGCCAGATAGTCACTCACTTCATCTGATGAATTGTAGGACAACTCCTCATCAAAAGTTCCGGGATTCATGGCCGAACTGGAACTTCAAATAACGAGAATGTATGTTTGTCTCAAGTACTGAAATAATGCGTTACTATTTTCTGCATGCGTCTCTTATATACCAAATAAGGACTTTGATACTTCAATTTCCCATGTTATGTCATGTCACATGTCACTTTTTCTAGGTCACAAGGGAAGAATAATTTTGGAGATAGTAAGATCTTTGAGGTTGTTATGGATGGACCAATCGTTAATGAGACTGTTGCGAGGAAAGAAAAGAAAATATTCTAACCTACGCACACTTCATCTCAGGCTTTCTTTCTCTCTTTTTTTCGCCAGCGGGGTCACAAAACTGGTACTATCGGATTCTTAAGAAAAACAAACATTGCTTATTTCACTTCACTAGAAGTACAAGTTCCATTAACTTCTTCCTTTTTTTTTTTCGACCTGCTGATTTGTCAGGACCCTTTTTCTTTAGCCTCTTTTCACTGTTACTGAACAAATTGCTGTTAACCTTT
>Ga0209700_104255_pt1 | contig 26123 bp, 13 predicted proteins | sample SiratroredBW_FD_187528 | JGI IMG/M metagenome (GOLD analysis project Ga0209700, IMG submission 187528) | Root nodule microbial communities of legume samples collected from California, USA - Siratro red BW (SPAdes) (version 2) | ecosystem: Host-associated > Plants > Roots > Nodule | place: USA... | reverse complement strand
ATATATATGAAAGAATATAATGTGTCACTCTACTCTTTAAGTGGAAATATTAGAGATTAAATAAAATCAGACCTAAGTCAAATTTATATAAGAAATCAACACTACATTTAATCTAAAATTTTAATTTAAGATAATGAGTTTGTGATTTTTTTTATATGTTCTTTAATTTATTTTATTTTTATTTAATATTGAACTTAAACTAATGTTTGATTACCTAACAAGTAAAATAATAAAAGTGTAAAAAAATTTATGTTATATAATTTATCTCCTTAAATTTTGATTAGAGAGTCGTTTTAGTAAACTACATGTTTTAAGAGTTGAGATAAAAATAATATAAACACATATTTGTTTTTTAACTCTTCTTCTTAAGTATCTTTTATTATCAAAATTGTAATAAAACTCCAAACTTTAAAATGAAAGGAATGCAAAAGCATTTCTTATATTTTGAAATCGATTTCCCTAAAGCCATCATTAACTTTATGCATTACTAAAGAATGACGTAATTTATGTTTGTATTATGTGAAAAATTCTTGAAGTTTTTCAAGCATGAGCTTGTAGGCGTGGAGTAGTGTTTGGTAATGGAAGTACCTATAATGTCTTACTTTCGTTGTGTTTGTGCCCTACAACTAGAAAAAATGGCATGGCTGTGGTCCTTATTTGGTGAAAACCTTATAGTTATAGGTGTCTCCAACATAGCCTTCTTGGTGCATAGTTGTAATGAAATTGAAAGCTATAAGATTTATATTTTTGGAGGGCATGAGTTCTTAATATATTATATTTCTTTTAGGAGAGGGAGAAATAATGAGGGAAAGATCACTTCATACCAATAAATATTTTTATTGAAGAAAAATCTTATTTGAGTAAATTAGAATTATTTAAAAAAAATAAAACTCTTTCTTTCTGATTATTTAACCTAATTATATATTCAATACTCAGAATTAAAAATCTCCAATTAAATAGGATCAGTTTATACCATTTGATTTTTCATCTCTCCTAACTAAATTAATTCGAAGGAAATAAAGGATGATTCAAATATAACCTCAATGAAATCATAATATAAAACTTGAACCTATCCATGCACACAACTAGGGTTTCTAAATAGAGTAATTCAAGTAGTGTGATCAATCACATGAGCTTAGTTTTAATTTAATTCAACTTGTTCTAATATGAAATTGCTTCACTCATGCAAGTTAAGCTTATAAAGGGAGGGGCTAATCCGTTATCCAAAAATTGTACTATTTTATTAGAAATTTAAGTAATTACTTGCGCTTTTTTTTTTTTTGTTGAATGCCCACTTGGATAGCACTTTAGAATTTTATTTTTGAATTCATATCTTGTCATACCAATTTGATTTGATACGTGTTGATTTTCAAATGGAGGTTTACAAAATCAATTCCATGTGGGTAGAATTGATTCTACGAGAGAAGTCAACATTTTTTACTTTTTTTTATCAAATAGAAATAATTTTAGGTAGCAAAGTTATATCTTATGCACACTTTAAACAAATCAATTTTCTTAAAATCAATTTAAAATAAATAGCCGATAAAAAATTACAAAACAGATGGAAGCTTCTATTAATTTTATTTATTTAAAATTAGAAATATATGAAATATCAAAGATATTTAATATGTTCATTCAAAATATATATTTAAAAATAATCCTATAAGAATTTAATAACGGGTAACTTCCTACTCTCTATAAGAATTTAATAGCGGATAACTTGATACGGCCAACCACCTTATTATGAGAGTTTTTGATATCATTTTAAGAGTACTCTAAACTTAACTTAATCTTACTGATTTGTAAGATGAAATTTATTTTTATTTGAAAAATCTTATCTCTAGTTGAAGCAGGATTTTCAATACATCTCTAATGCTGAGACGATTTAATTTGTGCGTGCATAATCATATTAAAAAGTTATAACAATTAACATATTCATAATGAGTGAAGGAGTAGATAAGACATCAAAGTGAAGTGAAGTTACGAAGAATAACACTTTTATGTGATGAAGTTGTATAACTAGGTGTTATCAATTTGATTAGAAAGAAATGTGAAGGGAATTGGTGTAAGTGTGTTGTTGGAGAGGGTTAATGCAGATATTATTTATCCAAGTTGAAAAATAGAAGATAAGGTGAGATGAGAAGTGGTTTCAATTCTACAAAAGCACTACTACATAAAGCGGAAAAGAAGGAGAAAAGGACAAAACTTGACCTTAGGTGTGTTCCCCTCCAAACTGCAAATAAGATGGGACCTGTACCACATCTTGTTGGAGAAAATGTGCACATGAAGTATTTGAGGAATTAACTAAGACACAAATAACACAGGTACCTTTTTTTTATTCACAATAAAAAGAAATGAAGGGTAGAAGAAGCTTAAGGTGGAGAGCAAGTGGTGAAGCAAAGACACTGTTGCAGTTTGTTGTCATCTGAGACATAGACAGGGGCAATAATACATGGATTTGTATGTACAGTTTGAAACAGGGCCCCCCAATACCCTTCTTCTGTACATATTCTCTATTGCCAATTATTGTCATCATTCTTTTACTACTCCCTCTCTCTGCAGATAGATGCTTTGTGCATGCATTTTTCTGTGACTGTTTTTCTATTCAACCTCATTCTTTCTTTGCTTATTATCTCTATATATCGTACACACACTATATTGTGTGTGTTCATGGGAAAAGAGGAACATTGCTTTTTGCCCTTTTTCTTTGCCAATGTCATGACCTCATCCACTACTACTCAATGTGCATTCTGCCATGATCTCAAAAACATTGGTAAGAGGAGGAATGTGTATTGCTCCCTTTTCAACTATAATTAGTGTTATTTGGTAACATCTTATGTTGCTTATTAAAGTTAACTCTTTGTTAGTGGGGTCATTCTTTGCTTCATCCACTATTGAAGAATGGTGAAATGCCTTTGCTAAATGCTTGTCATTCAATTCTCATCACTAAAGCTCCAAACAGTTCCAGATAATAAGGTTGTTTAGACACATTAATTAGGATATGATTCATGACTTTGTTATAAACAATACCTGTGTTAAAATATCTCTGGCATTTCAAGATACGTTTAAATTTTGTTTCAAACAAATGGTTTTAGTTTTGATGAAAGACTAAAATAAAATCACTTTTAGTAGAATTGAAAACAGAAAGCATGATACATTTTTACAGAAGTTAAAACTAAATTTTAAGATATTTTGAAAGACATTGTTAGAAGAAGGGAAACTCTTCATTGTGTTATCATGTCTCTCTAAATTTTAAGATTAATTCTAACTGTTTATCAAGGATATTCTTGCTGCACATAAAAGATAAATGCTACATTTTTTAGTTACAACCACAGAAAAACATCATTTAATAAATATAACGTTTTTCTCAAACATTACAGGAGTGCAAGAGATTAAGGTACACGATTTTTTGCTGCATAACTCAAATATTACATCATTTCATTTGCTGTATCATTGTTAAAAATAAGAGAATAAGAATAGGAACAGGGTGCTCAGAGAATTTGTTTACAGTGCTTTGTTAGGCCTAGTGTTAATGGTATCAGAGGCTGTTTTTCTGTTTTTAGTTCGTTTGGCTTTTTATGGAATGGATGAGTACCAAAGTCAGGTAGAAATCCCTTTTGCCCTCCCTCCAACTCCTTCTCTATCTATCAATGTCCTTATGAGTATGAAATTACAAAAACATTCTTTTTTTTTCTCAATTGCAATTATTACTAATACAACCTGAAGAAACAAAAGAAGGAAAAAAAAAAGATGGGGCATTAATAATACAACCTGAAGAAACAAGACAAAAAAGGAGGGGCAATTTTATCCTACAGTACAATCCAATAAATGAAGGTAAAAAAATGGGGGCCAAAAAACCAATAAACTCTGGTTAACTAAACTTGAGTGTGTTCAGTGGTGGGAATGATCAGTGGATCTGTTTCAAGTGAAGAAATATTGGTAAGCTCATAAGCACCACCAGTAATAACTATCTCTTCAAGACAAGCATGAACAGCATTGCTTTTCATGTTAGCCTCTTTTCTGGTGAGTGTAGGTAATTGAGAGTTAGAATCAGAAGCAGTAGAAGTGGTAGTAGTTGTTGATGTTGTTTTTGTGAGTTCCTTGGCTCTTTCTGCTTCCACATTCCAATCTGTTCTGCAAAGAACATAGAGCATGAGGCCAGCACAGGAGACTTGGGCTGCAAGCAACCCAAGCCACAGCCCTGCAAACCCCATTTTGGCCACAAAACCAAGAAGGATAGCCACTGGCGTACCCACCAAATAAAATGAGCCCAAATTGATATTGGCACCAATGGTAGGTCTTGCACTGCCCCTTAGGACTCCACAGCCTGTGGTCTGTGGGCAGTTCCCAAGCTCACAAAGGCCAGCAATTGGCAGCACTAATGATGTGAGTTCCAAAATCTTATGATCACTGGTGAAGAATCTGCCCCATTGGTGCCTCATCAAGGTGTTGAAAAGCATGGCTGCAAGGCCTAATGCTACAGCACAAAAGAGTGACACTATCATGGAAACTCTTGCCTTTCCAGGGTTGTTTGCACCTAGCTCATTCCCTATTCTTGTGGAAACACCAAGGCTGAGTGATGAAGGGAACACATAGACCAAAGATGTTGTTTGGATAAGGATTCCCATTGAAGCAATGGTTGCTTTGGGATTGGGCAAAAGGCCACATAGCATTATCATGAACTCATACCACCACCACTCAAGGCAAACTGAGACACAGGTTGGAACTGCAAGTGACAGCAATGAGGACCACCCCTTGATGCAGTCCACACTTGGGGGAACCCATGAGGCCTTGTATGCACCAGAGAAGTAGACAAAAGAGGAGAGAAAGAGGATGAGATTGAGGTTGGTCAACACCATTGCTGTAGCCACCCCAGCAATTCCCATCTTGAGATGAACCACTAGTAGGAAATTCAAAGGCACATGGAGAAGAACTGAGATGGCTGAGCAATATGTCAATGGCAATGTGATGCGTTGAGTCCTGAGGTAGATTCTCAGAGGGTGGAGAAGTGAGAGCAAGAAAAGGTCAGGTATAGAGAAAATGATGAATGTTTGTGCCACTGATGCTATTTCATGGTCTTGGCCAGACCACAAGAGGATTCTCTTCATGTTGAGCCACATGAATGAGATGGGGATGGATGTTGAGAGGAGAAGGAGCACAGTTCTCTGCAGTGTCAAGCCAAGTAGCTTCCATTGCTTTGCTCCATAAGCCTGTCCACAAATTGGCTCCATCCCCATGGCCAATCCTGAGATCACAGAGTAGCCAGTGATGTTGGCAAAACCAATAGCGAGAGACCCTCCAGCTAGTTCCATCTCACCAAGATAGCCAAGAAAAATCATAGAGATCATAGCTCTTGAATACAACACTAAACCAGTGATGGCTGTAGGGCCTGATATCATCCCTATTGCCTTCATTTCTGCTATGGCCTGAACAAATGCAGAAACACCAAAGATAAGTTCAATAGTAGTTCATTAATATTAATGGTATGCATGTCTAATCATATAAACTGACACTGTTATTTGTTTTTGGCGTCATTATACAAGGGATACAATAGTATTAGTAAGCTATTACTTCATTTAATTGACTTTTACATAAAAACAACAAAACAATATTACTACTTGCTTTTTCTTGTATCAACTAGATTCTGTTTGATTACCTCATTAAGGGTAGGCCATCTGTGCAATTCATCTTGAGCCTGATCATCAGGGGAAGGATGCACAACTTTGGGGTGAGATTTTGTGGGACTGAGAAATGAAGATGCTGAAGTTGGCGTAGGATTACACATGGCTAGCTATAAACTCTTGTGTGGATACAAAGGAAGAGTTAAGGAAAAAGAGAGTAAGTATGTTTGCGTAAGAAAAGGTAGGAAAATATGTGCTATGTTCCCCTGCTACTCTTCTCTTTTGCTTCTGGCTTAGAAGAGAGAGCGTGCGGTTTGTTTGATTGAGAGTAGCAAGGTTTGTATGTGGGGAGAATGAGCTAAGGGGAGCCCTTTTATGCATGAAAGATAGCACCTTTTTAAATTCCACTAAATCATAAAAATTAATATAATATAAATAAAAGTACTGTTAATAATATTTGCAATAAAAAGTGTAATATCATAAGAAAGGTCAATATTATATATAGAGAGAATGTCAAAAAAGAGAAAGATAAACTTGAAGGAAAGAAAATGTTTGTGGGGTGGTGGCATGATAACCGACTTTGATCACTTTATAATTTGCAACCCTTTGTGTGTAAGTGTACGTGAGAACCTAATTTTGTGTATTAAAAAGTGAAAAAACAATTGGGTGTGTGGAATGAGAAGAAAATAAGTTCAAAGCTACCATCTTTAGGACGGTGAAAATCAGGAAAAAAAAAAAGGAGAGAGAGAGAGAACAAAATGCCTTTATTCGTTTTGATGTTTTTTTCAGCCGTCTAAAAACAACGACAAGTTTGGTTCGATAATGATGCACTCATAGTGGTTTTAAATCATGTTATTGGAAATGGATAACCTTTTCAATTTCAAAAGAAAAAAAAAAACACCATGTTTTGGGTTCTCGTGAATGGAAAATGAAGAATTTTATACTGAAACTTGGTAAAGCGGGGGGTTATGAGAAGTCAATTCTTGCATGTGAAATTAAACCTTAGGTTATTGGTTGTAGACTAGTAGAAGTGTTTCATTCTTTTATTAAGTGCAAGTAATTTTTTAATAGTATTATCATATCATGTAGGGTGACTTAAAGGTTTAATTTTTCAATAGTTGTCACTTACTTTGTTATTATAACCATGCTTTTCAAACAAGATGATAAGTTAATTAATTAAGTATACTATTTTTTTTGTGGGTCTCTTACATATTATTACTCTATTATGAGTTTAATTTCTGTGTATTATTAGTTTAAAAAATTTATGTTGTATAGTAAATACAACTTTAATTTAATTATTATAAAAATAACAAACATGATTTTTATATATAATTGAATAATTGTGTAAAAAAATTATAACATCTATTTAGTCTAATATTGTAACTATTATTGTTATTGACTTCTAATTCTTTTTGAGGACTTCACTTGAAGTTTTTTTTTTTCATCTTATTTTTTTTTAGTTCCCCTACACATCAAACCACTTAAAATAAGATTCTATCACCTATGCTTTTTTTAACAATAAGTTTCCAACATTTTTATGCATTATTTTTAATCATCCCTTGCTCTAAAATAACACAACACTCATAATTTTTAATTACCGTCCAAATTATATATACTTTTATACAACATTTCAAGTTTTGTGATAGTGTTGTAAAATATTTTTTAAATAATTGGAGTACTTTTTTGTCACATCTAAGATTCAATGCACATTCATCCTATACCCAATCTTGTGGTTAACATCATTTTCCTTTATCTTCCTTCTTTTTTCTTTTTTTTTTTATAACAGTACTCTTAAAATATCCAAACCATGCTTAGCATGTGATAGGCCATGGTCTCCAAATTTTTCTTCTAAGGTTGATGGGAACTAAACTTATATAAAAAGTTATGATTTTTAATGTTTGTCTTCACTTCTTTAACTTGTCTCTTATTTCCCCTCAACTCTTCAACCAATTAAAACTATGATGTTCATAAAAGGTAAGCATGGTATTGGAAGCATATCCAATTAATACTAATTAATGTAAAAATAAAACTTTGAAAAAGTATTTATTAAACATTAAAGCTTATTTATTTTCCTTTAATTTCTTTCAAAATCTCATTAAACATACCTCACACGTATCTTTTATTGCTCAATTATGAATTCAAGCAAATAAAACTCTTCTTTTTTAAATGTGGTTTGTTTCAAAAACCCCTATTGATACTTTATTGTATGCCTTTTTCAATCATATGTAAGCAATTTTTATTGTATGCCTTTATAGTCTTAGATAAAATATTAGAAACATAATTGATCCTCTTAATATTATATATTTTTCTATCGTTCTCAAGTTGAAATCATTTATTAAATTTTCATAATCAAGTAATTTTAAGATTTCATCTTTAACAAAAACATAGTGCTAACCCACTTAATCTATGTTGTAACATCATTAATTTAAGATAAAATTTAAACAATTTTATTTTTGAAAAGTTTCATTCAACAATACAAAAAATATTTTGATTTAATTTAATATTTTTATGGAAACGTTGAATTTTTTATTAACATTAACAGCCCTTTCTATTAAAAATAAATAAGTTAAAACCATTTCAATATCCAAATATATATTAAATCTTATATTTATTTTCTCCTATATATAAATACGTATGTTCATTTAATTACTTATCATGCTGGCTTCTATAAATTAGTGAATGTACTAATATTCAATGAATGGTAAAAAGAGCCTGAAAATGGTTATTCATTAAATATTCCATTAAAAATAAATGAATTAAAACCATTTCAATATCAAAATATTCATTAAATCTTATATATATTCATTTAATTACTTATCATGCTGGCTTCTATAAATTACTAATATTCAATGAATGGATAGGAGCCAGAAAATATTCAATTAAAAATAAATAAGTTAAAATCATTTCAATATTAAATATTCATTAAATCAACACTTAATCATCACAACTTCCCCTGTTTAATATACCTATTAGCCTAAAACTAACTGATTATCATCACTGACACGTACATGCACGAACGAAAATGACCCTAAGTCAGGGACCCACATGAAATTTATAAGAAAAAAGAGAGCCTTAAAAATAATGTGTCAAAGAGCAATCATATAATTAACATTGCTCTTGTCCTATATTAAAAACTTTCATATGTATACTGCAAATGCGACATGGTTTGTTTTGTTTTGAACAATAGCTTCTGATTTGGAAGGCAAAATGTTTTGCTTTTGCATGTTCTTTGAGCCATCCAAGTGTTGCATGTTCCATTCTTTCCCAACCAATGTCATAAAACCCCATTCCTAACACAACTCCTATTGTCTAGTGTTGATAGAAATAGAACCATATCTGAAACCCCCAAAGGCCAAAACATTCTCTTGATGACTAGTTTTCCAAATTCTAGAGATGGCAACTTTTCCCTACATATCTAAGTTTTGCCCCCACTCCTTCTCTATTTCTCTTCATATTATTGCTCTTTGAATGTTCAATCACAAGCAGACAAATTTATTGAGGGCAATCAATGAGTCACTATATTTATATATATGGATATCAAGTTATGTAACATTTGTAATGTGAGTAGTTTATGTGTGTTAACCAATAGAGGAGAAATGAAATGTCTAAATTAAGATGGTTAGGAAGAGAGGGTCTTTTAGAAGACACTAGTACCAATGACAAGTTGCTTGCTTGTATTTTTTGTGGTTTAGAGGACTTTATAGTGCACCCTTCTTCCAACTTTCCATTTTGTAAAGGTTTTCTTCATTTATATGATTATATATATATATATATGTTTGTTTATATTAGTAAATGCAAATATGGAATGGATTGGGGCATGCACTAGTGACCATACGGAGGAGAGACAGATGGGAAATTGGAAACATTAGAGAGAGAATTTGAGTGCTCCAATCACAACATCCATTTAATCTGTATCACAAAGGTCAGAAGTCATGTGTATAGGATAGCATTAAATTGTCCTAAGTCATCAACCCAATTGGATATAGTTCAAGAGATTATCTCTTTCAATTTAGTAACTTAAGGTTTTGATTTCCATTCAGACAAAGATGTTTGAACATGGTTGGTAAACACAATATACATCAAAATGTACATGTATATACCACTTAAGAAAAATGTTGAATCAACTTTGTTGAAAAGGATTACTTAAGTAGATAGAGAATTATCAAAACAAAAAAATAGTTTTATGGTATATATTTGAGTATGAAAAAGAAAAATCTTTTTGGGGAAGTGATATCTGGAATAGTATTTTTGTTAGACCAACTTGTCATAAGGTTAGAAGTCAAGAATTTTAATAAATATCTAGATCCATTCGATGAGTTGATCTCTTTCAAGACACGTTTTTCTAAATACACAGACCAATTATTAAACTTCTAATATCATGTTTAAAAAGTAGTATCTTTTAGCAATCATTACACCATATTGGTTCAAAATAGTTCTTGTAATACTATAGAATTTGTATAGGCAAATTAGATACTATTAGAGAAAGTAGCTACTTACTAGAATGTATCTTCATTGAATGTGTAGATGTGTATGAAAAGTATTGCTTTTTTCTTGCTAAACTTACAAGAAAACGAAAGTGCATGATTACCCAAGGAAGAACACAAAAATCTTCAACTTCTTCTTGTAGGGCGTCATGAAGAGCAAGTACCTACTCATAGTTGCTTACTCTACACTTGGTGCTTAATTTCTGCAGAAAAATGGCAACATTTCTGATTAGCACATGCTAGCCCCTATTTGGGAAATAGTGTGGACCTGTTTTCACAATTTTCACAACAGATACCAGTGTCCCCATTTCGATTTTGGGCAACGCAATACATAGTAAAAGGGTTGGCATTAAGGGAAGTGACACTCACCACCAAGAACAACAAATCCAAAATTCCACCTCAATTTCACATGAAATGTTGTTTTGAATAACTAAAATCATTTATCTTCATTGCAAGCAACATGCACATTCTTAATTAGGTGCTTCTTTAGGCACAACCTCACTATAATATGCTTCACCTCTCACAGGTCAAGTACTATGCACATGCAACAAGTTGGTGTTAGTTACACATGCTTCTACCATTACTTAAATATGATTTAGATGAACAAACTATGAGGGATTCTCTCAAGCTGCATTCCCTTTATAGGATCTTGCAAACAATAATGGTAAGAAAAATTATGTTTTCTCTCTGCTAAACTTTCCATCGGTTATATGTTTATTTAACCATTATATCTAACTTTCATTAAATATAATTTTGCATGTAAAATGTTATAGGTTGAAATTATTAGTCCTCTATTTGTGGTAAAGTGAATATAATGTTTCCCTAAATATTCTTTATGGGGAATATTTTTCTAAAAAAATTTATGTATTAAATAAAGTGATTTTTAGTTGGAGTCACTGGCATAGCATCCACAGAATCAGTACTGAAGATGGGAAGATAGAAAACGGTGTCATCCAAAGAGTGAACATGAATTGGAAATTTGGAATCCAAATTCGAATTTGGCATTTTAATTGGGCAACTAATTCTCCTTCCCACCTGAGAGGGTTTCAATTGATAGAGACCCAATTTTAGGATCACGTGATTGTGGCAAACAAATGTTCTCTTATCAATTTAAAACACAGCTTAGAACAAGTTTAATAGATAGATTAGACAGTTTTGTTCTTTCTTTCAGAAATTCTCTTTTTGCATAATTAAAATAGATCTGAGAGTGAGAGAGAGATAAAAATAAATTTAGTAATGTTATGACAGAGACATAAAAAATAGATTATGAAAAGTAAAGCACATAAGAATAATATAACTCAAGCTGATTAAAAAAGTAGATGAGTTGAGGAATATAGCTCAAATTTTATGGACATGACAGTGAAAACTACAACGCTAGCTTGGGCAAAAAGAGTGACAAGACAAATGAAATATTAATTTTGACAATGTTATGCTTCTCTAGAAGATGGAACAGATTCCACACTTGTATTGTATCCATCTAAGCAAAGCTTTTCCCATGAATGTATTGTCAAGGGGTCAAATATTCTACCATACAACCACCAAATTCATCCTCAATTCTCTCTCCACGAATCAAATTACATCCTTTCTTTTGGTTTATCTTCAGTAATCATTTACTACTCAGACATACAATGTCCATTTTCTTGACCAGAAGTAATAAGCATCTTTTTGTCTAGCAAATCAAATATCAGGATGAAAGAACGTAAGTTTTGATGGGCCAAACTGTGAAAATCTCCCTTTTCACAATTATCAAACCTTATCAGAAACCAATTTATGCAGTTATTTGCTCATAGTTCATCAATCAACAGAAGAGATTTGATAGCCAATCAAAAGATGTGTGGTGTGTGAATAAAAGGTATTGAGTAAAAGATATTATGCGAAAGATGATTGAAAGCAAATCAGGGTGAGGTATATCAAACACGAATTTATTCCATGGTACAAAAGCAGCAAAACGATTGGAAGAATTTGTCCCTAAGCATTCATTATGAATTAAAAATAAAATATTTAGAAAAAAAAATGTACAGCCTCTAAGGAGAGGGTAAAAAAATCAATAAATAATTTTTTTTCATAAAAATAATCTAATAATAACATTAAATGTTCCGTATAATATTTAATTAAAATTTTATTCATTAACCATTAGCCGTTGCTAAAAAAATGGTGAACTGAAAGTAAAAACTTTTATGAATTTTTAGTACTTTATTCTTTTAGTGATTATGATAAATTACAGAAGAACAAGTACTCCTTAAACTATGTCCTTAAGGCACCACACAGCAAGACCTACAAACTAAATATAAACATTAAAGGAACAGGATAAATGAAACAAGTTGGTGAAGAATGTTCTTCTTTATGAAAGAAAAATACTTATACCAAAATAAGGAGCATTATAGGCTTGTCTCCATCAAGGTTTTCCATCAGCAAAATTCACATATTCACTGTTGGCCACTAAACACATTCATCCCACTAATACAAACAAGTCACACAAATGTAGAAGATTCTACAACTTCATTATAGAAGCACTAATACACAACCAGAATTGCCTAAAAATAAAAGAATTTTTCGTCTCGAATAATTTCCAAATCAGCAGCAACTCTTCTTGGTGGGAAAGAATGTTGCCCGAAATGAACTTTAGAACCCATGGAAGATGCCGTAACTACTTTGCAATTAGCCACGAAAGGAACATCTTGCACGGGAAGAACTAATTAACAATGAGGAAGGTCTGCACTGATTGCACAATATGTCAACCAGTAATTGGTGACAGCTTTTATGATATCGTATTTACGTGAGATTCCAAGATGTTGGGAAAGGTAATGATATATAAATTGTGATTTACATCGTGCCTTTGACATCAAGAGTATTCACCCTTTTCTACACCTTGTCGATATCTCATGATTTACATAGCCAACCAACCTCACTGCTTTAAACAGACAACTCGCTCATCAGGATCACACACAAAAATTGTTCCCAAAGCTTTCTTTGCTTCAGAAAATAATAACACTCAGAAATCAGGTCACTAGCTTCAAATAATGACCAATAATATTGAAGTACAACAAACATTCATTTATTTATTAGAAAACAATTGGGAGTGAAATGTTTGCTCAGGAAAAAGGATACAATAAAAAATAACTATATGCAAATTTTTGCTACCTGTTCATTTTCACCATCCTCCTTCGAAAGAAATAAATGCCAAAAGCAGACAGAACATGATACCTCAAACATGACTTCGAGCCTTTTGAGCACCAGATCGAGGAATAGCCAAGATAGCTATGAGTCCACTGATAATGGTTGAAACAGCTCCCACAGCAAAGGCTGGGGAGTTTCCTCCACCAAATAGCTGATCCCATGGTCCACTTCCCAGTGACACAATTATCTATTAAAACCAAAAGATGTATACGTAATTTGGCACCAAAAACACTTCGTAACTATTGCTCTTTTACAAAGTTTCCACTTATAGAACACAAAACATCATTCGCTAAGAACTACGTTCAGTATGTTTGGAACAATACAATAACGGGAACCGATTTGATATATACATATAAAATGTTGTTGAGCATGGCTTATAAAATAGGAAATGATTTCCTTTTGGTTTTGCTTAATTGTGTGTCGGTAAAACTTCACACAAATTTGGTTGGATTAAATTTGAGTTTAGTTTTAATTTATTATAATTGAAAATTTTGCCCACATTAGATTAGTGAGTTTATTTTACCTATTATCTAAATAAGGGTAGTAAATTTGTTAAAACAATATAAATTCAATTTATCTTTGAGGTGCTCCTACAAACAAAGTGATTCGCAAATCAATTCAAATTCTATTTCATGAGAGAATCATAATTTTAGTCCTGTAGAAATGTGTCAATTTAGTCTTTGAAATTATTAAAATTTCTAAATACTCTGAAATATAAGATTGTCACCTTATTCCATCTGTTACCCCCACTCTACTAATGGCAACAATGCTAATGTAGCGCGTTAAGTGCCCTACCTATGTTCACATTGACCCACAAGTAGCAACCTAGTCATAGGGAATCAACATTTTAGTCACTAAAACTGTGGATTACTGCCAACTTAGCCCTTGAAATTGTAGTGCAGAGTCAACTTACTCCCAGAAATGATTAAGATCTCATGATTGTACCAAATTGAACATATTCTTTAATTTTCTGTCTATGAACATGGTTCACGCAGTATCTAAAATTGAATATCATTGCTCAAATTAATGCAAGTCTTATCCCCACTAAACTAAATGTCAGGCATGCTAATGCGGCACATTAACAATCAGTTTCATTGTGTTTTATTTCTTATTCCCGTTTCTTTTACACTTTTTAATAACAAAAGTAGCACCTTGATGTCAATTTGTTTCATATCATCAAAGACTTGTATAGAAAACATTTTAAACAACTTTTATTTGTTCTGTATGTTTCCTGAACAAATCTTTAAAAATCGAAAACAAGGTGGCAGTTCTGAAATTCAAAATTTAAACAGAAATCAAATCGGAAATAAAAGCACAAGCAAATGTACTCTAATTGCCATACTAGCTCCCATGTGGCAGCCCATTCACAGGGACCATTATAAAAATTTTGGCAACTTTCACCTTCTTTCCACTTCTTCCTCCAGTTCAGAACCGTCCCAAGAACTGTAGAAATAAAGCTTCAAAAGAAACAACACACTGGAGATAATATTGGCCAATATAGGACCATTTGTACAGCCTAAACAACAAAAGAAAGGCATGAGTGGAAGTTGGAGTGCATTCGCAAACTCATGGGTTATGGTTGGGGAAACGATAATTTTGATTTTTTGCTATGGTTTACCGCCAGTTATCATTAACCAACTTGTGGTAGGTACAAAGTTTCTTGACTGTGCAAATGATCATATTCATCATCGTTTCTTCTATGTTGCTCCTCTTAAAGCTCTGATTCTTCATATTCTAGGTACAAAAGGTCTTTGGGGACACGAGTATTGAAATCGGACATGTGTATCTATTGGCAAAATAGAGGCCCACGCTATTTTCTAAATAGGAGATAGCATGTGCTAATCAACAATTTTAAAATTTATAGGGACAAACACCAAAAGTAGATAGTAACCTACTATAACAAGTATTTTCAGTAGTTGCCCATGTGAGCAAAAGCTTTGCTTCAGTGTTAAAATGCACCGTGACACAAAGAAATTGGTGTTTGGGTAAATGATGCACTCCCTCTTAAAGCTCTGATTCTTGATATGCTTGGGTTCAAAGGATTTTTTAATAGAAGAAAGAAGAGGCAGAAGGTGAATGTTACAGAAAATAGTCCTTGCGATCAGTTTGCCACAAATGGATGAACATAGGAGCCATCAGGGCACTTAAGGAGCCATATCAGCATCTCTGACAATGTTTGTTAACTGAGGGGGGTGATTGAACTAACTTGAATAGTCTTCAAATGCAAGAACTATTTTGAAATTTTAATAATTTGAGACTAGGTTAACATTCTTCTACAATTTTAGGGGTTAAAATAGCCTCTATTTGTTTTGTGACAAGTTCCAAAATGAAGGAATTGACAGCCAAAATCCAGTTACTTCAATGTAAAGGGCATCCTATCAAATCTAATCAAATCAAGTTCGTATTTTTATGATTTCAAACACAATAGTTAATATGTGCACTCGTAATGCTGTTAGCATTAACTCAAAATCATCAGTTCCTTAAAGGGTATGCTACGAATCTAAATGGTCAATAATTATTACCTTTAATAATTATTACCTTTAATTATGTACTTTTGATGTTAATTATAGCATAGCGCTTATGAATAAGAGCAGAAGTATATCCATCAGAACAAAAGTCTATTATACTCTCACTCTTTCTATCTCTTCAAGAAAGAATCAAAAAAATATCATTTTTCGAGTTAAACAAAAAAATGAAAGATTCAGAAGATGTATCTAGTTACATTACTCGTGTGCAAACGATACTCAATCAACTCAAACACAATCGAGAAACCCTCGTGAATGCAAGGGTTTTGTAGAAAATTCTTCAATCATAGACTGATGACTTTGAAACTGACAATCAATGATATCGAGGATACAATCGAAGAGTCAAGAAATTTGGAAGAAATGATCATTGATGATATCGAGGATACAATCGAGTAGTCAAGAAATTTGGAAGAAATGACCATCTATAATATCGAGGGTTCTCTTGAAGCACATGAGCAACATAAGAAGAAGAAGAAGAAGAAAAAGAAATAAGAAGTCCTGAAAAAAGTCTTACAAACAAAGATGACCGTCAAGGAGAACAAGATGTTGTATGCACAACACAACCAAGAAAGAGAACGAGGACGCAAAGGTCACGGTTATGATTGTAGCAGATATCGTGGTAGTGGAAAAACAATGAAGAGAGAAGACAAAAGAACCAACAAAAACTGTCGTGGACAAGGATGCGGTCGTGGAAGAGGTGATCATTCTAATCGTCCAGATGTTGAATGTTACAATTGTGAAAAATATGGACATCACACAAATGATTGCTATGTGAAGAAGAAAGCTGAAGAAAATGCAAATTTAGTTGAGGATGTAGAAGAGGTTCTTAAAACGTCCAAAGCATTAGAAGCCCAAATGGCAGAGATTGAAGATGCAAAGAATAAAGCACTAGTTGTTGCTCATGTGATAAAAGACGAACTTTTCAATCCTCCAATTGATGAGGACAGTTATATGGTTGTTTCGGGAGAGGATATGCAGAACCCAATATCGAATTCAATGATTGTTAATCTAGGGTGAAAGGATGATGAATCTGAACCTGTAACCATAAAAACAGTCAGTTAAGGAAGCTATGGGTAGGTCTATACATACAATGGATTTATTGACACCTGATTTGTTTTCAAGCATTCCTGTTGCAATATCAAGAAATAAGGAAGAGATAGAAGAGGTTGATGAAATTCTAAGGCAAGCCAAAACTTTAAAAACACAACCAGAGGATATTGGGAACTAGAACAAGGACTTGTCACTCAATGTTTCTAAGGATAAAGTGTCTCTCCGGTTTGAAACACCTAAATGCATGAAAAATTGAGAGTATCTACTGAAATTAACAATACTTTAGCTTCATCTATGGTTTGGTCAAATAATATGCATTCATTGACTACAAAGAAAAGTACTTCAAATGAAAACCTTTCGAAAAGGATGAGTGAGAAAATCATTGGTCATGTTTCCTTTGCTGGTCACTATATGGACATCATGCTAGATTTACTCACTAGTGATGGTAGCAACAGTTCTATAACTTAAAGGAGATTATTAGAATAAGGGATCAAGAAGATTTGAGTTTAAGAGAGGAATTTGTTAGCATTAAACTAAAAAAATCATCATTTTGTTAAAGGGCATCTACGTTTAGCTGTTATAAGTAAGAGAGATATATCTATCAGAACAAAAGTCTATTGTGTTCTCACTCTTTCTCTCTCTTCAAGTTAAAATATCCTTTGTCCTCTAGTGGTTTCTTTCAAATTCAAACACAATGGTTAAAATATCTGACAGTTTCTTCATGGATCATAGGACAAATGGTTCACTCCACTCTCGGTAAGATATGTAAGACTCATTGCTTAGTGCAAATTCAATGGATTCATTTTCTATTTCCCAACGGGCTTTCATACCTGCTATCCTCGCCTATCTAAACCACTTATGTTTGTGGGAAGAAAAGGCAGCAGGAAATGTCTTATGATACGTAAGTGACTTCATAATTTGTGTATACTATATTGAGATCTGCCAGTTCCTTGAAATATTATAATCAGGATAAACAGAAATGCACTTTATGTTTTCATTATAACAGTGTAGTAGAACAGAAAATGTCATGCTAGTTAAATTTACTCTTATTCCAATAATAGCTGTTCTAAGGAGTTAAGACCCATTGTTTTATAAAGTGAATGAAATTGCAGATAATGTGCCTCGTGACCATCTGATACCCTTAAACTGAATAAAACTAGTTGTTAGGGCTCAGGAAATGAACACACTACATTCTAAAGAAGGATAAAAATCTGGCTTTTTGGGCCAGGTTTGTGCACAAAGACATAATATCCCCCTAACATGGAGCTTCCTCCGCCAACACAGGAAATAACAATCTGACACCTTGATTTCCTTTCACTAACAGGACTTTCCAAAGCTCTTACAAAGAAACTCTTATTGGAAGCTCTACAGCTGTTGCAACTATACTACAAATATATTCCAAGAGATGCCATGTGCTAGCTGACAACAATAATTACTACAATTATATTCAAAATCAAACTGTTTTTAGGATATTCTCCCTCACAGAAGTGGTAGGCCAATGTGCTTTTTGTACAGAACTTCAGAAGCTTGTGTGAATCAGGGCCATTAATTAAATTCAATTCAGTATTCAAGATTACATATTGAATTAAAGAAGTAGACCTAGTTCAAAAGAAAATCTACTAAGAATTTTCTTACACTAGGTTTGTATTCTAAGAATTTGGGTTTAGACTCAACTTGTTCTTATAAAATTGACTTGTAAGATGAGATTATTCTGCATTTATATATTATACTTTTATTGCATCTCTAGATGATATAATATCTCCAACAAGTACACACTTCAAAATAAAGGCAGTTTGAATTCAATCATATATATATATATATATATATATTCAAAGAAGAAATACCTGTGGGACCACTATTGCCAGATTTAGGACACCCATTGATAACCCTGCAAATAACAGCAATCCATATAAATAGTTTGTCATGCACGTATTCAAGAAGTAATAAACAATGTAATGAATAGAAGTCGACCTTGGCCAAGTCCCAAAGACTCAATATGTGTGGAAACTAAGGCATACGGAACACTGTAAGTGATCTGCAATAAATAATATTAATCAAACAATATTTGGCACCGTTTACAAATTTCAATTTGTAAGAGCAAGTTATAATAAAATAAATGTATCACAAGGATTTCCCCCAAAAAGATGAGAGGTTATACAAGATAGGACAGTGTGAGCCAAAGGAGATTGCACAGCAAAAGCAAGTTAAATAATATATAACTCATATATATTAGCCACATATTCAATGTTGATAGGAACGGAACAATATGCTTTGTGCAGTAGAGTAGGGCAACTTACTGCCAGTGGAAACCCAAGAATGGTAAAGATAATCAACGCAGCTATCACAATGCCAGGTGGAGGTAGATCTTTGCCTGCATAGCCTATGTTACTTGCCACATAGGTTAATACTAGCATTGCAAGAAAGCAAAATGTCATCAGGATATTTGAGATTCCCCACACAAAACCAGCCCCCCTCTTCCTGCATAACCTTTCCATGAACAACGATGTTAATGCAAGAACAACTGAATTCAGCAACAAACCAAGTGCTCCCATTCTAACTCCAGTATCATAAATAAGGCCTTGATTTGGATCACCACCATAAATCTCTCGACCCATCCAATCAGTATCAAATAGAGTAAATGGAAACCACCCAATCCATGTAAGAGCAGTAACGGACAGAATTATCCATACAGGGGTTGAAAAATATTTGAATGTCCCAAATAATTCCCACATGAAAGCTTCTTCGGCACTACCGGACTCCTCAGCCCCTGCTCCAGCATGGGCCACCTCATTAGAATTTAGAGGCACTTCATGAGCTGCCATGATGCTGATATATGTTGTGACCGCAATGAAAGCAATGTCAAGAAAGAAAGCAGACTTGAGATTTGCACAACTAATTGTGCAAGCAGGGGAAAGTGTAAAAGGAAAAATCTTGAACCAGCCACTGAATGATCCAGTTGCATAGCCAAGAATATTACCAACGGCCATAAACAGTGAGTAATAAGCATTTGCAACACGTGTCCTTCGAGGATCCTTGCCTAACATTCCAAAGAAGATGAACATTAACGTCTTGTTTTCCAAATTGATCACTCATTTTCATATAAATGATGACAGACATAATGAAAACATTGTGATTTTTTTTGGTTGATAAGGAGAGTGAGGGAATTCACACGAAGCACACATGATTCTCCCTCTCTCTGAAATGAATATTTATATGTCCAAAGTAACAGATAAAGTTCCTGAGGCATAGAAAGATGCGTAATGTCTCATGAAATTTATTCAGAAAATTTAGATCACTTTTGCATAGCTATTTAGGTCATATGATATAAAATTAAAAGATAGTTACTATATACTTTTAATTTAATTGAGAACTGAATTCAATAATATGGGAGAAGATGGTATGGGAAATGGACCTACAGTTTCGGTCAATACAGGAAATTTATTTTCAAAAAAGCTTGTTATACCCCACCTTATCAGTTACCCCATGTATTTAGACACATGAAAATGAAATTACTTTTAAGTTAGTTCATTAGCAGTTATGAATAGTTAGAGTACAGATTCTACTAGTTTGATTAGTTCGTAGTAGCTTTCTCTTTCCTGTCACAGCAGTTTACATTCTATATATCATGTACTTGTTAAAAGGTGTGAAAAACATTTTTCTCATTATTCAACTTTCTTAGACACCTCTAAATAGGACGACATTTATTCAGTTTTTTGGAATAGAAGCTGCATTGGCTCAGGCTCTTATCCCATTATAACATACAGCAGATATCCCATAATTTAATATGGTATCGGAACTATCATAAATCTGATCTTAGACAACCCTCAATTATCCAAAAATCTACCTAACCCTACAGTTTTCCCATGCAATATTAAAAGGAAAAATAGTCCCAAGCTTTCGGAGTTGAGTCAGGCTCATCCCAAATTCAAAATGATAAAAAACCCCATTGTATATATTTGTCACTCTTAACTATTCAAAAATTTACCTAGGTCTGCAGCTTTCCCAAAATTCGTATTACAAAGCCTACGCTCCACCTCACCTAATGAACTCACTTTTGGGTTTGACTCAGGCTCAACTCAAATATTCAATATTGTATTAGAGCCTATTGTAAATCTAATGTTAGATCACCCTCAATTCAAATTCTAGATGATATGAAAGCCTGTGTGAATCTAAAATTAGGTTACCCTAAACTATCTAAAACTCTACCTGGCCCAATCTCCAGATGTCCCAATCCTATGCATGAGGATCCCACAAAGACAACAGATATGGACAGACTAAAGCTTATAAAGGTTTCGAGGGTCCTCACCTCATGAGCTCACCTTTGGGATATTACTGAGTTCGACTCAGCCCAAATTCTAGACAAACCAAGGGTAACTAGTCATGAGGGATGAAGAGAAAACAAGCCTAAATAAAATATTTTTCATATTTCTTACACTACGCCTCCCCATAGAATTAAAATCTTTCATTTAAGAAAATTCTAAATCGCAGTTTATCCATTTTTTCTAAATCACAAGGTCTTCAAACGAAGTAACACAAAGATTGTGATCCAAGGGGGTGCAAACTAAACCAGCAAACAGTCACGGAGGAAAACCTGACATTCAGCAAGCAAAAAACATAAACTTTGGTTCTTCCCTTTGGTAGTAGTTTCAAATTTGTCACTGGTGCGAATATATGAGAAAAGATTGCTAATTCAAAAGCTATATAATATTAACTCAGACCAAAAATGATGACCTACCAAGATAGACAATAAAATAAATTCTGACAAATAAAATGACCATTAACTATACAACAAAAGGCTCGATCCAAACATAAACCATAATCACATCCTTAAAAACTCATCATGTTCAAGTGTAATATGGACATTGAATAAAAAGTAAAAAAGTGAATATCTGAGACAGATACTAATTGTAGCCCAAATAATAAATTAACCATGGTTTCAATTTTCTAACACTTGGCAATAAGCACTAACCTCTATATAATCTTATGCATACTCATTTTTTCTTCTATGTATACATGATGTTGTTTTTCCATCATTTGATTTGTACACGTAAGATTATTTAGAGACAAGTTTAGCTTCCAACAGACATAAGCTTCTCCATCAATCAAATAAAAACATTTACAATTAAACAGGCAAGGCCGTAACTAAAAATAAAAATCTTGCAAACCGATGAGTTTCAAAAGCAAGACAAGAAGCACTAAACAAATCTAGCAACACAAGAAGCATGCAATGAAAAAGATAACACCCCCTGACCCCCTCAACACAACTAGAATGCAGAGAAAGTGTACAATGACCGTGAAGACTTAAATTTTGTTCCCACAGAGCTTCTTAGTCGCCATTTTCACCCAAACTACGAACATGGAGCCACCACCAGCCTTATCCCAACAAAATAACCCTGAACAAAAGACAAACTGAATCTTTTTTGCGTTTTTCATTTTACAATATGCATTCTGCGTTCTCCGTAACAGAAAAAAAATCAAGTTGGCAATCTATACACAAGCTCACAATAAACTACTTTCCAAACCAAACGCCAAATTTAACATTTAGTAAAAATTTCACGGTGGAAGACTTAGTCAAATCCGGTCAACGCTAACTACGTACGCTGATCATAACGGTCAAAGTTCAATAAATGAACAAAGTCAAATGCAAGAAACATAAACCAAATCACGCATCTACAGAACAGAGTAAGATCCATGAAAAAGACAAGGAAGTCAACTAGGTAGATCGATCTTCGTTGAACACCTCAGTTGAATTCGCAAAATCAACTCACGAAAAAATCAATTAGTCAAGAACAGCGATAACTTAAATCATGAATTGCGAATTGAAAATCTGAGATAGGAATCAGAGCATACTGGTGAGATCAGCGAGCAAGGCTCGACAGGGACCTTGCGTGACGTTGTTGGCGACGTCGAGGATCCAAAAGCCGATGATGAAGACAGTTATGGCGGCCGGTCGGTAGGAAGCGGTGTCGCCGAGGAGCCAACCGATGTCGGCGGCGAAGCCGATGATGACGACGGCGATGATGATGGCGACGGCGCCGCAGAAGATGAACGGCCGGCGGCGGCCGAAGCGGCTGGTGCAGCGGTCGCTCATGTGGCCGACGAGAGGCTGGACGAAGAGGCCGGAGACGGGGCCACATAGCCAGATGATGCTCGCCCATTGGTGAGGGATACCGAGCTGCTGGACGTAGGGAGTGAGGAGTGAGAGCTGCAAGGCCCAACCGAACTGAATACCGCTCGCCACCGACGCCACGCGCAGAAGCTGCCGCAGCGAGGCCCGGGGCCTCGCCGGGGGCCGCGGCGGCGCCGACGTGGAGGGACGTGCCCGGGTGCGTGAGTGTTGGCTGCGGTTAGCCTCGGGATTCGGCATCTCAGGTGGTGGCACTTTTCCCGGTGCCCCCTCTCTCTCTAATGAAAACCGTTTCGTCACAGAAAATAGAGAGAGAGAGAGAGAGAAAGTGTGTGTGTTCTGTGTGTCAGGGTCTGTGGCGGTTCGACTGTGGTGTGAAGCAGAAGCAAAGGTGGTGCCGAATGGTGCAGTGCAGGGCGATTCCGTTGTAACTTGCGATGTGGGACTTGTTATCTACAAAATTGACCTTTTATCTATACTTATCTACGAAACTGCCATCTGGTCAGTATCGTCCTTAAACTGTACATGCAAATTTAGTTGATAATAATGATGGATAAGTTCTTGATAAAGATAATTAGTGTTTGGATTTTAGTTATTAAATTAAAGTCAACTGAAAATAAAAGGTAAATTATTTTAAGGAAGTTAAAATTTGAGATTAATTTTAATTTTAATTAAAATTAAACAACAGAAACATTAAGAATTTAAGTTAGAAAATATAGCTTTTAATATGGAGACTTCGAGTAGGGATATTTTAGTGCCTAAAAAGTATACGTATGTCTTGTAATTATTAGGAGAAGTTCAAGTGGTGAATGTAACGACAAAGAACTGGATAGGAACACGGCTTTTGTTTTAAACGTGTTTTAGTCTTATTATTATTAATTAATAATTAATAATATTAGGTTAATAGGTAGTGTGTGACATAACCTTAGGGATAAAGAAAAAAAGAAGGTGGTGGTAATGGGTTGGCAAGGCTGATTAAGTAATAATAATTATTGGTTAGAAAAATGGTTCACTGATTAGAAGATATTTTGGCTTTGGCTTTTGCCTTTTGGCTTTTGGAAGAACATAATGTGTTTCTTCTTTTGATTCTAGTAATATATATACATCGTAATAGTAGGTATATGTATACACGTAGGTATGGTATGGGCCAAGTCTTTTTGTTTTTTTGTGGGATAGAATATCCTAAAGTGACCCTCGTTCACCATTATTTATAATCATTCACACTGTTCTTAGTACTTGTCTCATTTCCATTATGGGATAAAAATAAAACAAACGCTTTCAAGATATTTTCTGTTTTTTAAATAAATACGATGCAAACAAAACGGGTGTACGAACGATTTCTACTTGTATTTGTATACAAATATGATTTCTACTTGTATTTGTATACGTATATGAATGTCTGCGGTATCAATGTTTAAAATATCACTGACAGCAGAAGACTATATATTTAAACACGCGACTAATAGATTCAGAAATAATAATCTTCGTATAGATTATGATATTATGATATTATATTAAAAAGTGATTTTAAATTTAGTTTAACCTTATAAAATTAATTTAAAAAATAAAATTTATATTCGATATAAAATATGATATAATAAAAAAATAAAAATATTAATAAAATAATTATAGGAAAGTTAGATGGAAAACAGTGATGGGGTGTTGTTAAGGGAGGGGCCACAGAGCATCTTGTTCAATGATTTTGGTAAATTGCATGACAGAGGAATTTGAGGCATTTACAAGACATAGTATTTATGAGCAAGGTTTACTCTGAAATTTGGTTTTTCCTAGGTTTCGTTTCGACTCAAAAAATAAATTTTAAGAAAATTGTCATGGTCATGAAAGATGCAAGATTCGTTAATTCATCACTTTGATTCGTACTGAAGTAAAGTCACGTGCCAGATATTTTAATGGGGATAACGTCCACATCATGTTTATTCAACCTCGAAGCTAATTTCATTAGAAATTTGCATTTTAGCAAAGACAAATAGATTCTGAAACGTAAAAATGGATAAAAATCTATGGTAAATTGTCACAACAAGTTTAATTGTACGATATCCTAGAATATGCTTTTGATGTTATGAAGATAAAGACTAAAGTTATTTTTTAGTTTAGTGATGAACTTTTTAGTAAATATTATCACTATAAGGAAAGTATAAATTAGATGGGTATGAAAATGAGTAGTGTTTACATTAATTTAGAGTTTCAACATTAATTTAAATTATTTAATTGTATGTTTGTTTAGTCAACCCTAATTAAATAATATGGTTTTATATTTGTTTAAAATTAAATATTTACCATTATTTGACTTACCGAGGTTTAATTGACACTGTGTGTACGCCTTTACTTTTATTTTTGTATTATAATTTTAACAAAGACAACACATGTACATAAAAATTACATAATAAATTAACAAGTAAAATTAAAAACATAAGAAAATGAAAATAAAAAAAAAATATATATATATATATAAACAATAAATTTGCAGGATATCCTAGAATATATTATTGATCATAACTTTTTTTAATAAACTCTTTAGTAAATATCAATATATAAATTAGAGTGATATGGAAATGAATAAAAGTTGACATTAATTTAGAGTTTCAACATTAATTTTAAATTATTTAATTATGTGTTGGTCTAATCAAGACTAATTAAGTAATATGGTTTTATATCAAATGTATTTATTTAAATTAAATGTATTTGTTTAAAATTAAATGTTCACCAATATTTCACTTACCCAGATTTAATTGACACTGTGTATACACCTTAACTTCTATTTCTGTAAAATGGCATAATAAATTAACACTATCAATATTATTAACAATATGTACTAGGTGAGATTCGAACCCATGTACCACTAAACCAAAGTAACATTATTGTCATAAGATTATTAGCATTCTTATTATAATTATTGTTATTATTATTATTATTGTAATTATAATTTCTATAATTAATAATAATACTAATATTAACATTATTAATAATATTTATAATATTAATAATAATAATAATAATGATAATATTACTAATAATAAAATTAATAATAACAACAATAATATTTTGTTAATAATATTATTAATAATAAAAGCAATTTTATTTAAATATAAATAATATTAATAATATCTAGTAATAATAT
>Ga0209700_104253_pt1 | contig 26140 bp, 10 predicted proteins | sample SiratroredBW_FD_187528 | JGI IMG/M metagenome (GOLD analysis project Ga0209700, IMG submission 187528) | Root nodule microbial communities of legume samples collected from California, USA - Siratro red BW (SPAdes) (version 2) | ecosystem: Host-associated > Plants > Roots > Nodule | place: USA... | reverse complement strand
TGAAGAGAAAGGTGTGAAGGTTTTTTTTTTTTTTTTTTTTTTTTCTTTTGTTAACTTGACAAATATATTACATAGTGGTTAAAGTATATCTAGTATATATAATAACCATTATCCTTAGATTAAGAAATATTGATAATAATAATAAGAAGAATCAACATATTGTGGGGTAAGAGAGTGACTAACCAAAAGAGACATCTGTGGTGCCAGGGATATCTGTAACCATCCTGCAAATTGTCACCAAGTTAATGATGGAATTGATAGATAGTACAAAGAATATAGACAAATACCATAGAGAGTTTGATCATATACAAACCAGTGAAGATGTTCCCTTAGATATGGATCACTAGGACTTGGAGCATCTGGGTCTGTCATGATCTAAAAATGTTCCATTTGATAAGAATTGACATTAAATACCCTATGTTAGTACTAATAGAGACATATATATGTTGAAACACATAGCTAGGGTGAATGAGTAATTGTTTTACCAAGGTATAAGCAGTTCTCATGTCATCACCACCAATCTCCACGCGTGGCTTGGCCATAATAGTAGAAGGCATTAACTCATGACCATTAGCAACTTCCTTGGTGGAATATGTCACATTCATTCTCACACTAGGGCTGAAAATGTCAACCACTTCTCCTATCACTCTTCCCACAGAAAGTGGTTCCATGAGCCTAGACATGAATATTGGAATGAAGTTGCAAAGACAAGGGAAACTGATGAAAAAGTATGTGTGAAGGAGGGCACATGAGAAGTGAGATTTTGAAGGCATTTTATAGGCGCCAAAGGGATTTGTGAAGGGAAATAAACCATGAGCTTGGCTTGGATTAGAAGCATAAAGAGAGATTCCATATAAGCTTTTCTATTTTTGGACAAAGTCACACTTTTTAAGTAAGCAATTTGAGTTCTTCAAAATTGTCAAGGGAACACGCTAGAGAGAATGATGAAATGCTACACAATTCATCAGTCTGAAAAGCTTGATGTTGTATTGTACATATCAATTTTTATGTCTGACAAACGGTAGAATCTACTATGTGTCCTTAACTTATTGGCTCAACCAGAATGAAGAATTTGTGCTATTTGTCCCAATACATTATCATATCTTTGCCGAATGAGAATTCAACTTTTTTGACATGCACATGATTTTTCATATCAATGAAAATGAAACCTTATCAGGTTTAGGATTTGTATTTTAAATTCAGCCCAGAAGCAAAATCTAGTCAGTAATTAATATGCATTAAAACAAAGTCATTTTCATCGGTTAAGATACATTTCCCACTGAACAATTTCTTGCAACTTTTAGACCCCACTTGTTGTCCTTTTATTTTTTAAATAATACCTTATATAAAATATATCTATATATTAAATCACTTTTTCCTACTTCCATTTTCATTACTATTTTTATATAGAGACAGGAAAACGGATGGTCCAGCTTTACCCAATTTTTCAAGAGAAAAATTATGTTAGACTAATGTCATTTATATTTTAAAAGAGTCAAAATGTTTTGGTTTAGCTTGACCCTCAGATCAATATAAAAGATATTTGTTATTAAAAATAATTTTAAATTTAAAAGAATAAATAAAATACTTAATTTTTAAAACAAGTCACAAATAAAATTAATTTCATTATAAAGATATAGTGATTTCGATTATAAACTTTAATACATATATATGTTTTAATAAAATAATATTATTATTACTTTTTAAATTATAATTATTATTTTTAAAAGTAAGTTAATCCATTAGATTACAAACTCCTTTAACCTAAAGTCATCTGACCATGTGTTAAACAGAATAGTCAACATAGACCTACTTATATTAAGTCATTTTTTTTTTTAATTTAACTTGACCTATTTTAAGGATCATTTGTATTAGTTCATTCTATCAAACTTATTTTACCAACTCTTTTGTATATCCACCATTTAATAAATATGCTAATTTATCAAAACTATGTTACTTCTGAATTTACAATATTGATATATTAATTTTCATATAATCACTATATATGTAAATATATGAATAAGATGATTATATATCGATACCATTAATTTAAAAAGTGATGAAATTATTCTAAGAGCAAATTAAAATATTTATTTAATATTGAGTGTTAAACTTTAGAAGTTCAAATTCTAATACAGATGAATTTAAAAAATTATATATATATATATATATATATATATATGTATGCATTATTGAAAGAGCAAAAGGGGCCTACAAAAACAACCTTAAAAATAACGTTGTAATTTTGTTAGGCAGCCCCGCATGAAATGACCTTATACTTCTTGATTATTATAACTAATACTTTTAGCTTATGAACATTTATTATGGCTAGAAAGTGTTGTGAATTGCATGCAAAATATTGTGAACATTTCTCATGTGTACACACTTAACCTCTCATATATTTACACATACAAAATTTATATTAAATTTTAAATATAATTTTAAAATCGGAATGAGATAAATCAGAATAAAAATTAGGTTTATATCCACATAAGAAAAATTCAAGTATCGGAGGTAACAAAATTCCGCGTATATATTTATCAGTTTGTCAATTATAAGTGCATGTTGCTTTGGCCCCAAAATCACGTTTAGCTCATAATCGATTTTGGGTTTGGTACATTTTCAAATTTTACTGCGTGGTGTTTGGACAAGAAAAACATTAACGTTTTCCATACTCTACAGCAAGTAGGTCCACGTTGTGACTTCTGAAGACGCGAATTCTAGCTCACATCATGTAAAGTAGAATTGGTTTCGAAAAAAGATTGCCAAATATTATTTTGCTAAGAAAAATGCTCTAAATTTACGATTCTTTTCCATTTGAAAGAATAACTTTGCTATAAATATAGAAAAGCTAATATTGTTTTCTTTTCTAAAAAGAATAAATTAATAAGTAGGGAATATTTGAGATGCTCCAATTCATATATAAGAAAAGAGATAATACAAAAGTTTAAATATCAATTATTTTTTTTCCTTAATCCTACCACCATAAAGATTATTAAACCAATACTCACTGGTGAAAAAAAAATTATAATTATGGCATACTTTTTAGGTTAAATTTCATCACTAATTATGTAAAAAAAAATTACTTGTTTCGGATGTTATATATATAATTCGACCTAAAATTTATAATTTAGGTGTTTAACATATGTGATATTTAAATATATATATATATATATATATATATATATATAATAATAATAATAATAACAATAAAAATAATAATAAATAGCATATTTTTTATTACTTATTTAATATCTTTGTTTTCAAATGTATTGGAGACAGATATCATATAGTAAAGAGGTGTTTAAATTGTTCTTTAAATAAGCCTTTTAGTGATATCAAATCATGAATCTATTAGGACTATTCAAGTAATTGATCCCTTCAAGAGAATATTTTTTCAAGTTAAATCAATTTTATATTGTGAAAGCATCAAAATTAGTCACTAGTATACCGAATAGATTTTTTAGATAAAAAGTTATTAAAATTAGTTCAAGATAAAATTTTAGTCGTATTAAATTGAAAATTTTATAGTTTCTCTTTAAAGAAATTAAGGTTAGACGATAGTTGCAGTTCGTTGAGTACTATTTTTAGACTGAGAAGATCTTTTTGTTAATATAAAAATTAAGAAATAATGAACATGTATATCAGATGATTCAATTTAAATATAATCTATAAATTTTTGAATCATAATAAGAATTTCAAGAAAAGTATGTGATTATTTGTTCTTCATCAGTATGGTGAAGAGTTATACATCATAGACTTGGCATAAAGATGTATTAGACAATCTTACTACGTCAGGAATAACAAAAAATTATGAAGAAACGTTGAACGCATTTAGAGGACATGATACATGATATGGAGGAAAAAATTTTTGAAAGAGCTCATGTGTATGATTCTTTGAAGTTTGATTTAATGCAACCATTGTAACCAAGATGCACTGACTTTACACAACTGATAGCAGTTGTATAATTGTTTAGTTTAAAAGCAAGGCATGAATGAATTGATAATTTTTTTACCGAATTATTGGAGTTGTTAAAGGAGATGCTTCCAAAACAAAACATGTTACCTAATAGTAACTATGAGGCAAAGACGATACTATGTCTGATGGGTTTGGAGTATAAAAAGATACATGCATTGTCCTAATGATTGCATAATGAGTTTCATATATTGAATGTGTGTCCAACATGTGGGTTATCACAATTTAAAAACAAACCTGATGGAAGTAGTAGTGAGGAAGAAACCTAGGTGTTGTGGTACTTGCCAATAATACCTAGGTTTAAAAGATCATTTTCCATTAAAGAAGATGTAAAGAATCTAATATGAGCATGCCAATGGAAGAAAAATTGACAATCTTTTTCGACATTTATCTAATTCTCCACATTGGAAGAAGATTGATGAAACATTTCTAAAATCTGATGTTGAGTCAAGAAACTTGAGACTTGGGCTTGTAGATAGTATGAATCCTTATGAAAATTTAAGTAGTAAACACAATTCATGGTAGTTTTGTTGCTGACTACAACCTTGGCTATGTGTGAAAAAAATATATATTATGTCATCTATTATGATTTCAGGGCCTAGAGAACCACGACATGACATTGATGTGTATCTCAAGCCCTTGATTTGTGATTTGAAGATGTTGTGGGAAATAGGCGTGGATGTCTTTGATGCATACTATAAAAATAATTTTTGTTTGCATGCAATGTTATTTTGCACAATAAATGATTTTTCAACATATGATAGCCTGAGCAGTTATGGTGTGAAGGGTCATTATGTGTGTCCTACATGTTAAGAAAACACTAGTTATACTTAATTAAAACATGGGTAGAAGATTATGTGCACTAGACATAAAAAATTCCTTCCTCGTAATCATCCTTATTGTAAAATGAAGAAAGCATTTAATGGATGACAAGAGGATGAAGTTGCATCCACATCCTGTAATGGTCAATAGGTATATGAATAGGTACAATTAATATGAACATATGGAAGAAACAATCAATATTCCTTTAATCTTCCATATTGATACAAACTAGATGTTAGACATTGTATAAATGTGAAGCATATTGAGAAAAATGTTTGCAACAATGTAATTGAGACATTGCTCAACATAAAAGAAAAAATAAAAGATAGAGTTAAGACATGACAGGACTTGGTTTGACATGGATATACGTTCTGAGTTACATCCACAATCAGTTGGAAAGCACACTTATTTCCCTCTAGCTTGTCATCCTCTTTCTAAAAAAAGAAAAGCAAACCTTTTTTCAGTGTTTCCACAATGTGAAAATGTCACAAAGGTACTTTTCAAATGTTAAGAGCCTTATGTCTATGAGGAATTGAAGTTAGTTGGTTTAAAGTCTAATGATTATCATGTGTTGATGCAACAACTTTTGCTAGTGACCATTAACAACATCTTACCTTTTTCTGTTAGAGATGCTATAACACGATTGTGTTTATTCTTCAATTCCATTTGCAAGAAAGTAATAGACCCTCAAATGTCACATGAGTTGAAAAATGAAGCAATCATAGTCTTGTGTCAATTGGAAATGTATTTTTCATCTTCACCTTTTGATAGAATTATGCATTTGATAGTTCATTGTTGTAGGAGATATGATTGTTTGGCCCAATTTATATGAGATGGATGTACCCTATTGAGAGATACATGAAGATTGAAAGGATATGTCAAGAATCAGTATCAACTAAAAGCTTTGATTATTGAGAGGCACATTGCAGAAGAAGCCATTGAGTTTTCTTTAGGGTATATGCCAAACTGTGAAATGATAGGAATTCTTAAGGCTTGACACGATGGGAGATGCGAATTTAAGGGTACTCAAAATGTGAAGATTAAAATTGTAAGTAGAAAAGATGTGGACCAAGCACATCTGTATATATTAAACAACACTGATAAAGTTACCCTTGCATTTCGCAATACATTAATGAAATCAAGGCAGTACACTCTCCGAATGAATGAAAAATGAGCGTTGAATAAACATAATAAAACCTTCTTAGCTTGGTTTAAGAGAAAGGTTTATGATGAACCTAATATTTCGGATACACTATTGAGACTTGTCATGGGCCAAATAACATGGTGGGTATAACATTACCAAGTTTCTGTTTCTATTCCAAGATAAAGTATGAAAAAATCAAAGTTCAAAATAATGGAGTTATAATTCAAGTTGAGATTGTGCACTTTGCTGGTTCTGAAGACAAAAATCTCATTACAATATCTATAAGTTGCTTCAAAGTCATACAAGACACATGGAAAATTGATTATGTGACATTTAGAGTGTCAGGGTTCAAGTATAAATAGGTAGATGACAATAAGGGTGTAAGGATGGATGATTATGAATTTAATTTGATAGATCTAAACAAGGTGGGTTATACAAAAGAAGAATTTATATTGGCACATCAAGGAAGATAAATATTTAGGTCAAAGATTCATCTAATGACAAGTGGTCAGTGGTCCCAGAGGGAAGAAGCATGCGCAAAACTCACGATGATGACTATCTAGATATGCATGAGACGTCGCCTTTCTCATAAAGAACACTTCTTGTCAATCTGGACAACAAAGTGGACGACATGCATTCTATCAGGAGTGATCATGACGAAGGGTATGGGAAAAGATAGCCTCCTAATAAAAGTGTGTGTGTGTGTGTGTGTTACTGATTTTCATACTTGTATTATTGTGAAATATTTTGTAACTTACTGAGATTGTTAGTTTTCAATATTATAGTTGACTTCAAATCTAGTAGTGGAAAGAGCAAACCAAATATCATTGACTCTTGGACAGTGGTAACATATCTACATATAAGATGATTTCTATTACCTTTGTGATCACGACATAATCACATATATGAAATGTTTCAAATATTTAATGATCAATCTTTGTTGTCCTAAGATGACCTCAAAAAGCTAAGAGAACAATGAGCTACTTTTGTTCTCTAATATATATAATTTAGTTTTATTTTGTTGTTGATCAAATTTTTAGGTTAGAAAACATAGTTTGCATAATTTTTTAGTTGAAATGTTTAATTATTGTCATTGAAAATTTTTTGTAGTTCAAGTTTGGGTTTGAAACCAAAACCAATATTATTTTAAAAAAAATCAAACCATTTACATTAGAGTGTACCAAGAAGCTCGATGTAAGTTTATATCGGACATTAAATGGTTCAATGCGAATTTTGGATCCTTTTATTTTAACTTATTTTGTTAGCATAAATTTACGTCAGATTATGTTTTTATCTTACGTAACATATAAGCTTTGTTGTTGAAACTTAAATTTACATTACCCGCATCCATGTTAAACTGTTAACAGAGATAAAAAACCTTAAATAATAGACATACAAGCTTCATTTGCACCAATGACAAAAAATTGATGCACCCTTCTTATATTAAAAAACAGCCTAATTTACACGAGCATAAGTACCTAAACCTGTTTTAATCTTCTACGAGATACCTATCCATCAATACACTTCCTTCCTTTACACAAAGACCTCCATAATTTGGTAAATAAATTTCTGGCTACAGTTTCGATTCTTATAACTAGAGCGCAAACCACCTTATAACTTCACTTGCTCTCATCTTATGTTTAATAACTTTGGATTTCAATCATCTCAACATGGAAAAACGGTTCCAAAAACGAATTTTTGTTTCTCTTATATCTCAATTTAGGAACTTATTTTGATATATTCAATAGTTTTACATTATTTAAGCATTAACGTTAATGACAATTTAAATGTTTAACCTATCGAATATTTAAATATAATATCATATATTAAAGTTTTAAATTCTAAAATAGACAATTGAGGTTATCTAAGAGATAAAAAGACAACACTTTAGACAACACTTTTTTTAGCCACAGACAAATAAATGTGGCCTAAAAGTAGAAAAGGCCACACTTTTACAAGTGTGGTTTATTTTCATTATAGGCTACTTTTTTTGAGTTGTGGGCATTTTAAGCCACAGTTTTCTCTTGTACCCTATTAAAAAACATAAGCCACACTAAAAAAGTGTATCCTAAAATTAAAAAAATATGGTCTATATAAATTATAGTATAAACTACATGTTCTGAATATAACCTAAACATTAAAGGTAAAATTGTAGGCTTCACGCTCTTACAAAAATTAGACTTCCCGCTCATACAAACAATAGAAGATTAAAGGTCTTGAAATTAGAAATAATTATCCTTCCTGCTGCCAAACCCTCTGTCTACCCTACCTCACTCCCACAAATTCTCTCTCTACACTACCTCATCCCCTACCTCACTCTCTCAACATTTTCATCTCATCTCCCCCACTCTCCGGTCGATCATCATCTCTTCGTCGTCGCCATTTCTTTTCATTTGGTATCTTCTTCCTACAATCATCTTTGTGCTCTTCGTCGTCTCTGGTGAGTCTCAATCTCAATCTTTCTCACTGTTTCGGTCATGTTCTCAATTTCTCTTCTTTCATTCACTTAATTTAGGGTTTCTGTTTTGAATTTGGTTAGAATTTTTTTATATAATTTAGAGTTTGTGTTTTTTTATCAAAATTTGTGTTTTGGGGTTAGTTATTATGTTTGTTAGAGATTTGTTCATTATTAATGTTGAATATTGACATAATATGATGATATTTATGGTCTCTGATTTGGCCATAAAAACCTTTTGTGGAGCATAAATTATCCTTTAAACCAACATGGTTCAGAACTTGAAAATTATTGAAAGAAATGTTTGTCCTAGGACCATAATCTATTAATTTAATGTCCTCATGAGTCAAGAAATTTATGGAGGTATATATATGTTCCAACTTAAAAGATGAATACGAATTTTTTCTGTTAAAGGTATAACCACATATAAACAAGTGCAAAATGTTTATATAGATGAGTGCATAATGTTTAACATTTTGGAATCAAGAAATAATTGCAAAGTAAGGATGACTGCAATATTCATTTTTAAATAAGTGACAAGAGGACTTAGATGTTCAACAAAATCATGGCTCTATAGGGTCTGTTAAAAGATATTTCAAATTTTATATATTGATAGAGGTTGATCATTTTCATTTTTAAAATCCAATATATACAGTAATTGTATGACCCAAATTCTTTTGTTTTAGAAAGATACTTAGCTCAAATCATTGATACTATTTTTTGTTATTTTTAGTTGTAGTGAGAATCTTAGGAGCAGTTGGGTATAATTGAATTTGCTATGTACAAATTAATCATTCCAAAGATAGGTACAAGTCTTGAATTTTACATAGTCTCGTCTATTCTTACATGCAAAACTTTTGATTTTGGTTGAATTTCATTTCATGTTAATCCTTTATGTGTGCTGTATATGCTATAAATAAAGGTTAACATTGCAGTTCAGCTCCCAAACCTATATCCAATCACAACAGTATACTTATTTAAATGCTCTATGCAAATGAGTCTCCCAATTACGTATTAAGTAATGTTTGTGATGACTCACTTCTATATCACTGCTAGCAATTCAAATACTTATTATACACCTGATCAACGTAAATGTGCATATAAGTGTCTATATGTATATATAAGGCCATATATTAGACATTCCATAAATTAAATTGATATTTTTTTAAATTATAAATTTTTTAAGTTAGTGTGATAAAGCTATAACTTTGTGAGTTTCTTGAAGAAAATGCAGAGAAAGCGAAATAAAATAGGAAAGAGGAAAATGTGTTTCAAGATAAAGAATTACAAAATAAAATACATGTTGAAGGAGTACATGTTGAATAATATTACAATGTTAGCAAGTTTATTTTTTATTTCATTTATTTTTTTAACTTAGCCAAGTTTAATGTCAAAATAGACTCATGCAATAAAAGAACACGAGGACCAACAAGATGTTTACAAATACATGCAAGAAATACTGAAGATCTAGCAGTTATTTTGGACAAAGATGGAGAGCCTGTTGGTCCCAATATTAGAGTTGTGTCTAACTTGAGTCATTGTTTGAGAAAGAAAATTCTGGCCGAGTTCGTTGTTATTGAAGGACTATGACACCCACAACATTGAAGAAAAATCAAGAAATTGATGCTCTAAAAAGAGAACGTGCCATTGAAAGAACTGATGTGATCAAGAAGTTTGAAGGTTTGGAGGCAGTGATGAAGTTCGTGCTTAAGAAAAATACTGATTTGGATGAGAATGATATAGAAGAAATAATGGCACGAGCATTAGGCAATGAAAGTAGTGTTGCAACTCATGTTCTTGATGATGATGATGATGAGGTATACAATGGAATCATCTAAGATTGTGAAATATTTTATGCAAACTTTCATAAATTTGAAGAAGATCATGTACTAAGTTTTTTTTTTTTACCTTTTTGCAGGATGAAGTTCAAGTTCATTTGGAGAAGAAAACATAAAATGAAGAAATAAATAAAATACTTTTGTTATATACCTTACAATTTTTTGTAATTTTCAAAGTGTATTAGGTAACATTAGAGTATAGTTTTTAATATTTTTAGTTGTTATGATTATGTTTTAAAATACATTATGCAAATTTAATTGCATTTATAAATGTTACGAGTATTGTTAATGTTATCTTCAATTACAGTTTACTAAAAATAATGTAATTGTCTTCTATAGTTTTATTGAAGTATTTTTATATTATAATAATAATGTTAAAAATGAATTAGTGGCTTAATGTATTAATAATCTATTTAGAAATATTACAAATGTGGTATGAAAGATTAAACAAAAATGCAACAGCTAAAAAAGTATGGCCTAAATATTGACAGAAAAGGCAACAATATGAGAAAAATTTGGCCTAAACATTGACGAAAAGACAACAGGTGAAAAAATGTGGCCTAAACACTCACAAAATGCGTGACATATTTTATTACGCTAAGGCCACACTTTTTGAAAAAACTGTAGACTTTAAACTATGCCCACATCTGAATACACCATATTCTCAAAATCGTGACCAAACCGTGGCCACATTTTTCACCTGTTACCTAAAGTGAAAAATGTTGTAGTGTTAACCTATCGTATATTTAAATATAATATCATATATTAAAGTTTTAAATTCTAAAATAGACAATTGAAGTTATCTAAGAGATAAAAAGACAAACTAATCACTCTTTCAACACTCTCCCTCAAATTGAATACGTGTTAAATGCATATAGCATATGTAAGTTATTCATCATGGAATCCCACTTTCTTTCAATTGTGGAACTCTAGAAACTTTATCTACAATGAATGGAACCAAGCTTTGTCTTCCCACGTAAAACTATCCTCACGGATCGTACACGTATTCAGTTGCCATAATTTTCTCCTACTAGCGTACTAGGTATTCATGACCTAAGCAAAATTGTGATGAAGACATTTTATCATCACTTCTATGAATTTTCTCAAAATTGAAGGCTTAAATCATAGGTGTATGTAGATACTTTATATTTAACTTCTATCTGAAAACTATTTGGTAAAATAAAGATTATTATTCCATATTCATATATACCACTTTGCAAATATCAATGTGACCCCTTCCACAAAATCCACTAAACATACTTATATTCTTTGTTTCACGTTATCTTGTGTTCCACAAATCATATGTATCACATTATTATTAATACAGTGCATTTCCAATGAAACTTTTAAGATTATCACAATAAAGTACTATAGATGCTAATTATCAGTATCCAAGCTTTGGCATCAAGTCAATCATCCAAATTCTAGTGTCTTAGTAATTGATGAATAGAAATGTGAATTTTATGTTTGGTGAATGGACATGTCAATTGTTCCTCTAGAATCAATTTCTCCTAGATTCATGTCTCACAGGTGGCCGGTTCAGGTTAAAAGAGATGGTTAAGATTCAATAAAAAAGATAGCATGATGAACCCTTTTCAACAAAACTAACTATTTTTTCTGGCTATTATATATTCTCCGAATTCTGAAGAGTAAGAGGGAACAAATTAATGTGATCAATTCATTCACGTACTATGTAAAGGTGACTAATAATTATTTTGAGTAAGTCTCTTAAATTTAGAAAGAAAATTTCTACATTTAAAAGTCATAAATAATTAATTAAAAATGTTATAAACTTGGTTTGAGGCAAACTAATTAATATAAAATTATAAGTAATTAAAACTATCATTTGAGAGGAACAATTAACAAAAATTAAACAATTTTAAACTAATAATAAATTTGATAATTTTTAAAAATATAAAAATGAGTGATAAGTAATAGTAAAAAGTCACATATAATAAAGAAAGTAAGAACGTCCTAAAATTCAAAGAAACTATAAATATGTTTTAATATTTAATTTCTATATTGAATATTTAAAATTCAAGATAAGTGATTTAGTTGAATAATTTTACTCTAGTTATTCACTACTTCGATGATACATTATCCATATTTATTGAATAAAACAATAAAGGAGAAATAAACGATGATTGTAAATAGGAGAGACGTGTAAGAATAATTTTAAGTGCATGTAGCATTATTGTATAAAATTATAGAATTTTATTTCCATAACCAGAGATGCTATTTCCACGACTATGGTATTAGTTGTCAGAAGAAGAAAAAAACTTTATCACTAATTATTGGGTTCATGTATATATTCTTTTCCCCACTTCTTCAGAAACATGCAGAAGATCAAGCAAAGAAAAAGGAAAGGAATAAGCACAAACGAACAGCAAGAAAAATTCATTAACCACTACTAATAATTTATCATACGCAAAAGATACAGGAAAAAAAAGCATGTTTTCAATCTCCATATTATTTTTATCAAATTTGATTTTATTCTTTAAATTTTTAAATTGATAAATATAACCTTCTAATTTAGAAATTATATTTTTTTTAATTTTATGACGGTAAAAAACATAGTTTAGAAACTAAATTCATCAATTTAAAAGTGAAAATCAGAATTATTACAAAATATATTGTTCACTAAAGATATATTATTTTCTTCCTCATAAAACATGAAGAGGAACACGTATCTATATAGTTCATTAAAGTACTTTTCATCCATCACATAAATTTTATGGTAATATTTTGTTTTGCCTGAATATATTTTGTATTTGTTTTCTATTGTTAATGTCTTTGACAAGTGTGTTTATTAATTATTCTTATGCCTATATTTAATGAGTTTATTTTCAAACAAATATGTTCTGACGAAACAATTATTCATATTTTTTAAGCTTATAAGAATTATTTTGAAATAAATAGTCATTTCTGGAAAATTAATTTTATTCTTAAAATACTCAAATTGGTATGTAAAAAATTGAAATAAATATAAAGATATGTTCGAATTTAAAATAATTATGTGTTTACATTATTTTTCTTGGAAGAACTTTTAAAAATCAATTTAGAACCAATGTTTTCTAGACCTCAAATAGTTTGTAAGCAGAGCACGAAATAATTTAAAAAATAGGTTTAATTACTCATTTAATATCTATAATTATATAAACTTTTTTTTTATTTTTATATTTTAAAACTGTTCACTTTAGTCTATGTAATACAATTTTAATCTCTTTTTTTTTTAGTTCCTATTCATATTATTTGGAATCTCTTTTAATCTCTAGCATATAAATTAATATAAAGACTAAAATTTTAAAAATAATATATACAAGAACACACAATTTCTAAATGTAGAAACTAAAAGGATAAAGTTTGTTCCAATGTAAAGATCAAATAAGTAAGTTGTCTCAATCCTATATAGTTTATATTTTAATAGGTATATTTCCAAAATGTCCACGCACATGTTGAATGAAATAACTTTATTTACTTTATTATTTTCTCTAAATAATTGTACTTTTTCTAGTTTTAAGAGAACATTTGCAATTCTTGAGTTGAAGTGAGATGAAATTTTTATTTTATTTATTTTAAAATAAATATGTGTCTATATTATATTTTTAATAAAATGACATTCGCATTCCTTCTAATTTTTAAGTAATTTTTTTCTCATATTTTTAATAAATGATATCCACCTTCATTATATTTTTAACAAATGATACTATTTTTTTATTTATTCTTTAAAAAAAAATACAATATTGACTATAAAATTTAAACAAAAATTATGAAAATTAAAATTTAAAGTTTTAAAATATAAAACCTAAAGAATTTTTATAAACAAAAAACCATTTTTATGAATAAAATTAGGAATTCAGTTTATTATAAGTAGAGTGATTAAAAAGAGTCCAAACCTTCTAGTTCTATGGTGGGTTTAAAGTACGTTGAAAATATAAATATTTTATAATGAATAGAAAAATTGGATCCAATTCACGTACAACCTCACTTCCAAGTTGAATTTGTTGGGGATTGAGTTGATCTACTAACCTGCCTAAAAATAAGGAAAAAAAAAAAGAACTCACCAAATTACAAAGATAATGTTAAATTAAAACTTTAATTCATTATGCTTGATGTGATATGTGAAATTTCAAAACGTTGGAATTGATGAAAAACTAATGTTAAAACCTAGAAAATTTGAAGTTTACGAGGATCCAAGAGAAAGTTACTATGATACTTTTAATTCTTTAATTCATTATGTATAGTTTGAAATCCTTAATTCTTGATTATAAAGTTCATTACTAGTATTAAGTGATGATATGGCATTAATTTAATAATATTTTATTACGTCAGTGGCAGTTGATTTTTTGACAGTATTTATCTTCTGATTTTGTTTTCGATAAAAGTATTTTTTAAATGAAAACAATTTCTAGCAACTAAAATTTGTTGGACATTATTTACTTCATCTCTTAATTCATCTTTTAGTTTTTTTCTTTTTCTTTTTCTTTAAGAAAAAGTAAATGCATATAACATATAATAGATCCACAATGGTTACAATGAGTGAAGGCGTTGCACTAACAAAGGAGGCTTGAGATTTTACATTTTCTAATTGATTATAACATATATTAATTTGTGGGATAACATTTAAGTAGTTTTCTTAATGATTTAATGATACTTTTTACTACTAGCATCTTCAATTAGTAATTTGAAAATTAGTAAAAGAGAAAACTAATTTGAATTTGATCCCGTAAAATGTTAGCCTTCATCTTATATTTATATTATTTTTAAAACCTAAATAAATACTTAGAAAAATGAACAGATTCGTTTTTTTAATTAATACTTTTTTGTGGTTTTTAGTCGATAAAATTTTCTAAATTTTAATATTTTACTAAGTAATTTATAACAGATAAAAATTTTCTAAAAATTAACTGCCAGTAAACATAATAAATTTAATATAAGGTCATCAATAACGAATGAAATAATGCATTAAAATCATATACGGACTAAAACTGATGTACCTAGACTTGTCAAATTTTTGCTAGTATACTAAAGCAAATTATAAAATGTTTTGTACTAAAAACTAATTTATCAAAAAAAATTTGTATGAAAATAAAATCATGTTAAGTAAATAATTTTTATATTATAATATATATATATATAGACACAGACATAAATTTCACTATATCATAACACATCTTAAATACATAGGTTTAGTCGTAGATTATTATCTAATATATTCAAATATAGTAATAAGTTAAAAAAATAAAAAAAATATAGAAAAGAAAAAATAATTAAGTAATTAGATTTAAAAACTTTCACTTTTTAAAATAAATGAAATCAAACTTTCAATTAAACTCATTTAAATAAAATAAAATAAATTTAAATTATTTATTTGTTTCACAAGTGAAAGATAGATTCTCTGTGATGATTTCGACTTAACTCGTTTCCTTCCCAGTAAACAAAATATAAGAAACATTTTAGAGATGTAAACAAAATATAAGAAACGTTTTAGAGATGTTTGTGGAGGTTGGAATAAGTTTTGGGTTGGATTATCTTCCTTTCATGGGCTTTTAACTACACTAGGCCCGAAACTATAAGTTCTTAAGACAATTTTTCCTTGGACCCCATATTTTTTTTGTGCATCGCCGATTTTTCAAAATGTCTATTTTGCCCTTCGTATTTTATTATTCGTTCAATTTCCATTGTTGTCAGCTCTTGTCTTGAACATTGTGCTCCCATGGTGTTCTTTCTAGTAAGCTGTTGTTTTGAACATTGAATTTGATAAAGAACATTATTCTGTGATATTGATTTTCGAGTTAATTTCTTATAATATAATTTGGAAGAATAATTTTATATAAAGAAATTATAAATCATACTATTAAGAAAAAATTATATCATTAACATTTCACATAGTATAATTTGTAGTTATAACATATTTGACTTCTGAATTACAAATTTAGAAAAGAAATATCTTATAGAAGAATTCTGAATTATCCTATCTAAAAAATATTTTTAAATTATATAATTTAAAAATACATCTTCATATTCAAAAATATATTTTAAATATATAATTTAAACCCCTTATAGAAGATGATAGGAATGAATAAAGGTGGTCAATGCAAAGAAGATGGAAGAATTATTAATTCAAGAATTGCAGCTGAAAGTGATAGATATTGATGGGTTGGGTAAGTGCTCTCAAAAGGAAGAGTGCCTTCCTTCTAGAGAAACCTTGGATTTGTATGGAATGAAAATGATGGCAATTTTTTATTCAAAAGATCTTCAACTACACCCTCTCTTTTGGAAAAGAAAAGAGAAAGAGTGCTTTTGGTGCTCTTTCAAATTCTAATCCTATATTTTTAATTTAATAATCAAGTTTTTTTCTTTGAAAAACCCATAAAGTCCCACTTTTATCATGTCTCTGTGACCATAAGATCTTTTGTTTTCTTCCCTTCAATCATTGAACTTCGTTGCCCATATTTGGAAAAGTAATACACCGGTTTTTCCTATGGTAACTAATAATGCATGCATGAATAAACATGAGCTTAATTGTAACTTACCAATAGTGTAATATAATTTTACACTACCAATTTGTTTTAAAGTATCATGGATATGTTTTTTAATATAATTATTAAAAGGGTATACAAATTTATCTTACATTATAGTTTATGATCGGTTTTTCCTATGGTAACTAATAATAGTTGTTCGTCTAATACTGAAATTGAGTTTCTTAAATAAGGTTTCATGATCAAGTTTTACAGAGAGAAAAAACATGGTTAAAATGAAAATTTCTATTAAAAATAGTTTGTCAGTTCTATGATCGAAATTAATTATTAAGAAAGTCAATAAATATTTGGCACCTTTAACATAATTATAATAAAATAGACATTTAAATTTGTTTTTCTTCCAAGGAATTGTGTAGTGCAACGACTATAATGTTTCGTATGATATTAACCTTATTTGTTTATTTATATTCCAATTAAATTTATATGTCGATCAAGAATTAAAATTGAGAAGAGACACAACCCTTAGCCTTAAATGTTAAGCAAGGAGGCTTTAAATGATACCAAATATTTGATTATCACAATAATCAATATGTAGAACTTCAAATGTTTTAATAAAGAAGGCTCCAATTGCATACATATTAGGAATATAGGTGTAATATAGGTATAATTAGTTATAGAATGGGATTTAAACAAAGTTTGAACTTTTTTTTTTAGTGAATAAAAATAGACTGCCTAATATATCGTCGTCTAACAGAATCTTGGTAAACCATTTAATCAAGTCATGATGAAATAAGCAACAAAGTAAAGTAACTAGTAAGAGTAAAGAGAGAACAACACATAAGAAATTATCTTGGTTCCTCTTAAGGCAAATACTTAAGAGCTTCTACTGACCAATACAACAAGTATTCTCACCTCTTTAGGTTATAACGAGTATTCACACATTCCTAAGTTACAACAAGCATTCACTTCTTTTTAGGTTATATCTTCTTAACCTCCCCCAAATGGTAAGAGAGAAAGAACTTTTTCCAAGACATGACATCATGTAGTGGAAAGTAGTTATACACATTATGCAGCAACAAATAACTATGCTTTGAACCATTTTTCTATGAAAGAAGACGTCAGTTTATTTCATATATCAAAACATATAAAGGTTTGTTCTTCCTATAAAAGAAAAAAAGCAACCTTATATATAGGTAGAGTTGTGTGAAAAGACAGAAAACAAAAAGTTAATTAAAGCAAAAAGGCTAACTAAAGGAGTTAGCTAACTAGAGTAAAAAGACTAATTAAAGTAGTTAGCCTATGAAACTAAAATGTGAAAACATAAAAACAAAAAGCAAAGGAAAACGCAATAACCTTCCTCAAGATGGATCATAAATATTCATGATACCAAGCTTATTAACAATATTTGTGAAAAGTTTTGATTCAAGGAACTTTGTGAAAACGTGTACAAGTTGCCCATGAGAAGAAATGGGAAGAAGACGAAACAAATAAGCTTGGAGCTTCTCAAAGACAACATGGCAATCTATCTTTATATGCTTAGTTCATTCTTGAAAAGTGGGATTGGAGGCAATGTGTCTTGCAGACTAATTATCATAATATAAAACAACAGAGACTATGTCGTGTAATCTAAGGTTGTGGAAGCTAGTGCACGGTACTAGGCTTTGAAAGAGGATTTGGAAACTGTGCTTTGTTTTTTTTTTTTTTTTATTTCCTTTGAAATGATTAAAGATGAACCCAAGAATATGTAGTAACCAGTGTAGATCGTCGTGTGCTTTAATAAGCAGCCCAATCTGAATCAGCAAATCCTTTAAGTTGTAAGATAGTATCTTTAGGCAAGAACGATCCTTTCACCGGTGTACTCTTTATATATCTTACAAATTGTGTGGCTTTATAGTGGTGAACAGTAGGAGCTTTGGAGAATTGATTGAGGAACTGAACAACATAGCTGATATATGGTCAAGTATTTATCATATACAATGGTTTTCTAATGATTTTTTGATATGAAATAGAATCATATGGTTTAGTGTCATCATGAATGAAACATGTATTTTTTATCATGGGAGTAACCACAGGTTTGGCAACTAGTAAGTCGATTTCAGTGAGGATGCCAAGAGCATATTTTCTTTAAATATGTGGATTCTTTTGTGAGATCTGGCTACTTCAAGACCCAGAAAATATTTTACATCTCCCAAATCTTTAACTTTGAACATTTGATCAAGGTACACAGAAACCTTTTGAATTTCGCATGAAGAATTGCCTACAAGTATAATATCATCAACGTAAACAAGTAATGCAATAAATGTGGATGTAGTACCTTTGGTAAAAAGAGAGTGATTAATGTTGGACTTAGCAAAACCAATGCCTTTCAAAGAGGAAGACAACTTGGCAAACCATTGTCTGTTGGATTACTTTAATCTATATAGTGACTTCTTCAATTTGTTTGTTTGATTAGCTTTTTGAGTTTTCATTCCTGGAGGGACCATCATGTAAATGTCTTCATCTAGGTATCTATAAAGAAAAGCATTATCAATGTCAACTTGCTTCAAGAACTAGTTTTGTGTTGTAGTAACAGCAAGAAAGGTTCTAACTATAGTAAGCTTGGAAACTTGGAAACTGGTGTGAAAGTATCTGTATAGTCAACTCCTTCAAGTTGGTTATAACCTTTTGTAACTAAACATGCTTTATAGCATTCCAAAGAACCATCTACATTGTATTTGATTTTGCAAATCCATTTGCATCCAATGGTTTTTTTTTTTTTGTTAATGGGTAGGTCATTGATAATCCACGTATTATTTTGTTATAGTGCATTGATTTCTTTTTCTATAGCCTATTACCATTATGAACTTCTTACAGCTTCATCATAAGTTTTTGGTTCATGGTTAGTAGATAAGGCAAAATCATATGTTTTTGAGAAAAATTATTGTAGTCAATAACAAAAGATATAGGGTACTTAACTCTTTGTATTAACAACATTAGAAATATTATGGTGATAATCATTTAGAAAGGTGGGAATTCTTCTAGTTTTGGACGATCTAACATTATCAGTGAAAACAATTTCAATTTGTTCATCTTGAACGAATCATTATTATGGTAGTGCATAACAGGAGTTTCAACAAAAAAAAAACTTTTAACTTGTTTATTCTCATAATCAATTTTCTTTTTGACTTTGTAAGGAAAAATGTTTTCATAAAAAATAATGTTTTTAAAACCTAGTTTCTGTAGTTTTGATATCAAATGAAACATACCCTTTAGTTCCATCTTTATATCCTATAAAAATGCATTTTCTGGATTTAGTGTCAAATTTTGATCTATCTCTTTCAAGTGTAGAAACAAAACAAAGGCTATCAAAACCTTTTAAATTTTTAAGATAAGTTATATGCCAATATATAAGCTTATAGGAGGTCCTTTTCTTTATTGCATTAGAGGAAATTCTATTCAAGATGTGCACAGCATGGGTTAAGGCATAAGACCAAAAGATAATAGGCAAACCAGACTGAAATAAGAGGCTACGAGTGATGTTTAGAATGTGTTGGTGTTTTCTTTTCACAATGGCATTCTACTAAGGAGTCTGAACACAAATTGTTTGGTGATAAATGTTCATTTTATCATACAGTTCATTCCAATCAAATTATTGTCTATTATCAAACCTTATAGTTTTAATCTTAGTATTGAATTGGTTTGAGCAAGAGCGATAAACTTTAATATGGTAGTTCTAGTTTCAACCTTATTTCTCATCAAATATATTTGGATATCTACTATAGTCGTCCACAACAATGAGAAAAAGTTTATATTCATGCATTGAAGATATATTAGTGGAACCCCATATGTCAATATGCACCAGTTCAAGAATATTAGATGAAACAATATCACTACGACTAAAAGGTAAGTTATGTTGTTTAGGAAAATGGCATGAATCACATGCACTATTCTTGTTGAATTGGATGTAAGGAAACACATTGCAAATATATTTAATACACCATCATCAAAAGGATGACCAAGTCTATAATGTCAATGTCTATGTTTTGATAATCATCATTATGTTCAAAATTAACAAATCCAATGACAGAACTATTTTTGCTAGCCTGCAAATAATTGAGATCATTCTGCATGTTAGCTCTTCCAATCGTCTTCCATAATATGATATCTTGTGTCTGACAATGCTCGCGAGAGAAAGTTAGTGTGCAGTTTAAAAGGCGTATCATGCACTGAACATATATTAGATTGAAGTTAAAATCAGGAATATAGAGAACATTTGTTAAAAATAAGTGCTCATAAAAGTGAGCAGTACCATAGAAATTTGTAGTAACGTGAGAGTCATTTGGTAGTTGCACAAAAATAGGCTTGATCATATGAAAACTCGTGAAATGAGAAGTGGAATAAGAGACATAATCAGTTGCCCCGATGTCAAGAATCCATGAGTTTTTTAGAATGTTTACTATTTTCAGAAGTTGTAGATTCATTAAAAAAATTATTTGCTCTATGTGTGGAGTTAACCTCTGGTTCTTGTATTATTTTCCATATTTTGTCCATCCACTCTTATGTGAACAACATACCACTTTGATTTTCTGTTTACTGCCAGAAGAATGGTTATTAAAGACATGTTCATTTTATGTTTATACCAGGATAGAAAGCCATGTTTGGAGTAGCATTTCTCAGACGTATGGTTCATTTTATTGCAATAACTACATTGCTTTCCAAAATTAGGATTGTGCACCCTTATCCTTCCTTGCATTCTCTAATAGTTGTTACTTGTGTTCTTTCCAAGTTGCTTTCGGTGGCCTTGGTTGTTAGCAAAGTTAATAACATTTTTATTATCAAGAGTGATACCTCTTATGAGTTGTCTTTCTTGTTGTAAAACCAGAGAAAAAACTCAATTAACACTAGGTAAGAGTTCCATAATCGGAATTTGGGTTTTGATGATGTTATACACACCATTTAAGCCTTTCAAGAAACACATAACGTGTTCAGAATCCTTTTGTTTAATGACATTCTTCATGAGACACATTTGATCTCGTATGTGCAACATAGTGTAGGCTGCAGTGAATCTAACTTCTCCCACAGAGTTTTCAAATTCATAAAAAACTTTGAAACACTTCTTTTACCTTGCTTTATGGAATGCATCTCTTGAAGGATGTTAGAAACTTTGAAGTGGACTCCTTTGAAAAATCGCTCTCTCAAATCTTCCCATGATTCTCTTGTGTTGTCAATGTATATAACGCTTTGTTCAATATGATTCGTTATGGCACATTGCATCTTTCCCTAACATCATACAGAGGTTTATCCATGGCATGAACTTCAATACTTCCATAAAAAAAAATTTAAATTTGTTCTTTGAAAGAAGAACATGTTTCATGGCTCTATTCCATGAATGGTAATTATTTCCCTTCAATCGAGGGTTAACCATAACCATTCCAAGGTTCTCTCTTAGGTGAAGGTAGTAAGGACTAGAGGGATTTTGAGATTCATCCATACTATTTTGTGCTTTAGTGTGTTGAGAATCCATGAAAGAAATCAAAAGATAAAAGAAAAGAGACCAATAACCTCAACTTGAAACTCTACAAAAGAGTTTTCAATGATGAAAGAGGATGAAGAGAAGACTACTGTAACGTATGCTGAAACGTAAACTTGCTTTAGAAAAAAATTGTGCAACGAAAGCAAAGCGGGTTTTCCTACTCTAATACCATATTAGATGTTACGAGAAAAAGAACTTCTTCCAAGACATGACATCAAGCAGCAGAAAGTAACTATGCACATTATGCAGCAGAAAGTAACTATGCATGAACCATTTTTTTATCAAAGAAGATGTTAGTTTACTTCATATATCAAAACATATAAAAGTTTTTTCTTCCTAAAAATATAGGTAAAGTTGCGTGAAATGACATAAAACAAAAAGTTAACTAAAGCAAAAAAAGCTAAATAAAGGAGTTAACCTAGATAGAGCAAAATGGCTAATTAAAATAATTAGCCTATGAAACTAAAACGTAAAAAACATAAAGATAGAAAGGAAAGAAAAACACAATAGAGATTAAGAATGTTGAAGAAAAAACAACACCAGCCATTTATTACTATAATTAATAATTATCAATTCCTAAGCTTTTATTAATGTACGTAGATGATTTATTTTAGGAGAAATATGTGGAGAATGTGAGTGGCATACCTTTGAGTTATTAGCTTATATAAAGGAAATAGTAAACATTGAATAAATATCACTCTCATTCCAATATTTATGAGTCTTTCTCTCTGCCTTATTATTTCAACAATTTGGTATCAGAGCCATACGCTTTTTGGCCTGTGGTGTGCACCCTATTGTTAAGATGAGTGATCTACAAATCGTTGGCGGTGTTAAGAAACTTAACAACCAGAACAACTACAATTCTTAGTCTACCTGCATTATGTCATACATGCAAGGTCAAGACTTATGGGATGTCGTCAATGGTAGTGAAGCAACGCAACCTGAGGCCGAAGATGTGCATGGGACGTTGCGGAAGTGGAAAATTAGAGCAGGCAAAGCCATGTTCGTTTTGAAGACGACGGTTGAAGAGGATGTGTTGGAGCATATCCGGGATGCGAAAACTCCCAAAGAAGCTTGGGATACGTTCGCTAAATTGTTCTCTAAGAAGAACGATACGAAGCTCCAACTCCTAGAGAATGAATTGTTGTCAGTGACGCAACGCGACATGATGATTGCACAATATTTTCATAAAGTAAAGTCATTATGCCGGGAGATTTCTGAGTTGGACCCAGAGGCTCCTATTGGTGATACTAGAATGAAGTGGATCATCATCCATGGTTTGAAGCCAGAATTTAGGAGTTTTGTTGTTGCTATACAAGGATGGCAAACTCAACCGTCGCTTGTTGAATTCGAAAATTTGCTAGCTGGTCAAGAAGCCCTCACTAAGCAAATGGGAGGAGTCTCGTTAAGGAAGGAAGAAGAGGCACTCTATGCCAATAGAGGCAGGATAAATTTCAAGCAACATGCCACAGGTGGCTCAAGAAAGCATAATGACAAGGCGAGAAATCATCAAGACGAAGGAAGCGCTCGTGCAGAAGGCGCTTCGAAGAATCAAAATAGCGGTAAAAAGTTTGAAGGAAACTGTTACAATTGCGGAAAGAAGGGTCACATGGCGAAAACCTGTTGGTCAAAGAAAAAGTCTGTAGAGAGTAATGTGGCTGCTTCCAAAAGTGAAGATGAATGGGATGTTGAGGCATTATATGCTGCAGAAGAAGAAGAGTTAGCTTTCAAAGCAACAACGTCGAAACAGGTTGACTATGAGAAAGATTGGATCGTTGACTCGGGATGTTCAAATCATATGACGGGTGACAAAGAGAAACTACAAAACATATCAGAATATAAGGGAAGTTGGGTGGTCGTGACAATGAACAACTCAAAGCTACCTATAGCTCACATCGGTAATACGGTAGTTTCTCCTCAGCATGGTGATACCGAGGTGCCACTTAAAAAAGTTTACCATGTTCCGGGTATGAGAAAAAATCTTCTCTCGGTGGCACAATTAACTTCTTCTGGCCATTATGATCTCTTTGGTCCACAAGATGTGAAGGTTTATCGAGACCTGGAGATTATAAAAGAGCCAATGATGAAAGGACAGAAGTTGGAGTCGGTTTACGTACTGTCTGCAGAAATCGCATACGTAGACAAAACAAGAAGGAATGAGATGACAGACTTGTGGCACATGCGGCTTGGACATGTTAGTTATTCTAAATTAGACGTAATGATGAAGCGGTCGATGTTGAAGGGACTTCCACAACTTGAAGTAAGAAAAGACAAGGTATGTGCAGGTTGTCAGTATGGAAAAGTGCACCAACTGCCATACAAAGAGTCCAAATTTAAAGCAAAGGAACCATTAGAATTAGTTCACTCTGACGTGTTTGGACCAGTTAAACAAGCTTCTATTAGTGGGAGGAAATACTTGGTGACTTTCATTGATGACTTCTCAAGGTATGTATGGATTTACTTCATGAAGAAAAAATCTGAAACTTTTTCAAAGTTCAAAGAGTTTAAGGAGGTAGCAGAAGCAGAAGTTGGCAAAGAAATTCGTTGTCTACGTAGTGACAATGGGGGAGAGTATAAATCAGACGAATTTTGCAACTTTCTTCAAGAATGCCGAATACGCCATCTGTTCACATGCGCTAACACTCCATAACAGAACGGCGTGGCAGAAAGAAAGAATAGGCATCTAGCAGAAATTTGTCGAAGCATGCTTCACGCAAAGAATGTACCAGGACGCTTCTGGGCAGAAGCAATGAGGACAACTGCATTTGTCATCAATAGGCTTCCTCAACAAAGGTTATGTTTTATTTCCCCTTTTGAAAAATTGTGGAACCTGAAACCTTCAATTAGTTATCTCAGAGTTTTTGGATGTGTTTGCTATGTATTTGTACCTAGTCATTTACGTAGCAAAATGGATAAGAAGGTTGTTAGATGTATTTTTATAGGATATGACAGTCAAAGAAAAGGATGGAGATGTTGTGATCCTACTACTGGAAAGTGCTACATATCTCGAAATTTGGTATTCGATGAAGCTTCTTCATGGTGGTCCCCAGACAAGGAAGTATTGCCAGACTCAGATGTTTTTAGAGACGTGGTACAATCCTCTCAAATCCGATTGAGTCTAGATGAAACTAAAGATGTTGATAACGAAGGCAATTTTGAAGGAGGTGTAGCTGAAAGTCCTTGGCAAACTGGTGTATATCAACAACTAAGCAATGAAGATGAGCCTGATGGACTAGAAGCACGAACTCCATTGAGAAGGTCAACAAGAATTAGAAAGCCAAATCCAAAGTATGTTAGTGCTGCCATAGTAGAAGAAGCAGATGCAAAAGAACCAGAAACCTTCGGGGAAGCATTTCAACATCCAAAATGGATTAAAGCTATGGAAGAAGAAATGGTCGCGTTAGATAGAAATCAAACATGGGAGCTTGTGCCAAAGCCAAAAGATGTCAAGCCTATTTCTTGCAAATGGGTGTACAAGATAAAGCGTCGTACAAATGGATCAATCGAAAGACACAAGGCTCGCCTAGTAGCTCGAGGGTTCTCTCAACAATATGGACTAGACTATGATGAAACATGTAGTCCAGTTGCAAAGCTTACAACTATACGAGTCATATTAGCACTTGCAGCTTCCAAAAATTGGAATTTATAGCAGATGGACGTAAAGAATTCATTTTTGCATGGGGAGCTAGATCGGGAGATCTACATGGACCAGCCGATGGGTTTTCAAAGTCAAGATCATTTGAATACGTGTGTAAGCTACGAAAGGCACTGTATGGGTTAAAATAAGCACCAAGGGCTTGGTATGGTAAGATTGCTGAATTCCTTACTCATAGTGGTTATTTGGTAACAAGTGCGGATGCTAGCTTATTTATCAAAGCTAAAGAAGAAAAGCTAGCTATCGTGCTAGTATA
>Ga0209700_104252_pt1 | contig 26151 bp, 20 predicted proteins | sample SiratroredBW_FD_187528 | JGI IMG/M metagenome (GOLD analysis project Ga0209700, IMG submission 187528) | Root nodule microbial communities of legume samples collected from California, USA - Siratro red BW (SPAdes) (version 2) | ecosystem: Host-associated > Plants > Roots > Nodule | place: USA... | reverse complement strand
TTCTAAAAAAAAAAAAAAACTCAGTTTCATTGTTTATAAAACATTTGAAAATTAAAATATAATAAAATAACTTATTATAAGGGTAAATAATATTTTAATGTCCAAAATTTGTTGGAAGTGACTTACGAGGTCCCCTTGCCATCATTAATCAATAATGAAAAGCATGTTAATTAATTAAGAAAACTTGAAACAGCTTTTTACAACTTTGTAATAGAGACCAATTTATATGGTACAGAAAGAAACACTCAGAGAAGGACACGTGGATTTTCAAATTATAACCTTCTCGTTCTCTCTCTTTATCTACAGTGATGCAATTTATATAATATATTTATTTTTGAGGCACTATTTTCGAGATTATCAAATTATCTAAAATGGAATAACTTTAAACTAGGATTTTTTTTATTTTATCATTTTATTTATAAATTATGTATTGATAAAAAAAGAAAAATTCTTATATGGGATGATATATAAATGCATTTTGTACTTGGACTTGGAATGACAGGCAAAGATCATGATTCCAATCTTTGTAGGTACGAACATATTTTTAAGAATGACCTTTTTATTATGTCACCAGGTTAATTGTACATGCAAATATTTTCTCTAATGTAAGTGGTAAGAGTTTATGGAATTCTTAGACATATTTTGTTGGATAGATATTTGAAGTTATTAGTCACTTTTGAATGACACTTTAAACAAAGTTAGAATTAAACTTTTTTTTTACTACATGTCCTCCTTAAATTGATTATCAAATTAATAAAACGTTGTCTCAACTAAATAGATGTACTATAGTTATGAATCTGAGAGAATTTTTTTACCTTACCTTGAATTTTCATTTAATAGAGTAATTAACACCATTTTCATTTTAACTTTGTACCTCTTCTTAACTTAGACTATATATTATATAATGATGATATTGAAAAATTATAAAAGAATTGTAGGGTAAATCAAAGTCTAAATTTTAAAAGAAAGTTAATCAAGATATCATCAAATAAAAAAATAAAGAAAGTAATCTTTGAACATATTAATATTAAGGAAGTCATTTGTAAACCTAATAATTCAAAAAAGTCATCTAAAAATATATTTTGAATTGTTCAATTTAAACATATTTACAAATTATGTAATTTCAAAATAAAATCTAAATTATATAATTCATAATATTTGTTTAATACAATCTATAACATATTTTTAGATTTAAAAAAATATATTATAAATCATACAATATAATATAATTATAGACTACTCAAATTAAAATCTTTTAACGAATTTAAAATATATTTAGAATTATAATACAAAATATGATTCTTAATTTTGACACACGTATAATTATAATTTTTTGACGGGACTGCAAATTTTTTTCCCTAGTTCAAATTTGAGTGTCGCCTGATCGATAAGACACTCAAAATGAAAGATTATATTACGTTTTTTTTAAAATCTTTTTTTTTTCAACAGAAGCAAGCGAGGGAAGGAAAAGGAGTCTTGAGAATTGTGTTTGATTCTCAATTTCAAAATCAGTAGCTTTGTTTGTTATAAAAAATACTGTAAATATTTTCGTATGGAATTCAAGGAAAGATTCGTAGTGAAAAGGAATCAATAATTTTAAAAATAATAGTTCTTTCACTATACAACTATCGTAATGTCAGTCTCCTGATTGACTATTTTATTAGATTGGATAAGAATAAGTTGGATAAGGAATTTCATTTTTAGTTAGAGAAAAGACAGAAGAAAAGTCTTATATACATACTAATGTAAAGTTTATGAGTGCTTCCACAATTTATCAATATTATTTAGATAAATTAGATTGAATAACTTTCGTTTAGCTAATTCGCTTTCGTAATATCAAAAGGATTATTTCGATTTTAATATTTTATATTCTATCAAATGAAAAAGTTTTGATTCTAAAATGAAATAGAAAAGAAAAACAATTCTTTTAGTTATTTTGGAAAGAATAATATAAATATGTAAATTCATTTGTCTTAATTCTTTTTTATGAAATTCTTAAGAAAATGAGTGGATAAAAGATAAATCTTATTATTCTCGTATGTTAATAACATTAGTTTACTTAGAACTTCTTTTCTATGCTTAAATTTTCTGATTTTACTAAAAAAAAAAAAAAAAAAAAACTCTTTTAGATGTTCTAATAGATAAAATGAATTATTATTTTTAAGTCAATGATATTAGTCCATAATCCTTTTTTTACTCAATTCCACCTATAATTGGAAAAAAAAATCAATAAGAATTTGAAGAAGAAGAAAAAAAGAAAAAGTCATCTTATTATCTTTCTATACTTCTTTAAATTAATAACTACTAGAAGATATTATTAGAATATATAATTTCTGGCTTCAACGACAACTCCAATCAACTATTCCGATAATGACCAATCGTAATGGTGACAGAAAGTGAGAAAACACCGAGAGGGAAGGGAGTCCTCGAAGATTTTAAAGGTACAAGAAGAATTGAGATGACAACTAAAAAAAAGTTACTTTTTAAATAAAAGCAAAGTTTGTCTAAACCTAGACAAAGTAAGCCATAGGAAGAGAATTGAGATGGCAACTAAAAAAAAGTTACTTTTTAAATAAAAGCAAAGTTTGTCTAAACCTAAACAAAGTAAGCCATAGGAAGTACTAGAATGATTTTAAAATTAAACAAAGTCCTCAAAACAATACCTATACTATGAGTCACCTCCTTAATAAAAGATAATAATTAATAAAAATTAGTAACTGTTACCAAAGCTTAATAAGATAATTGAATAATAATTAATATAAGAATATAGACCCAACTTTTTAAATTTATTATAATTTCTATACATACAAAACTAATCACAATCCAAAATATACCATTTTCTGCCGACTGTGATGATGATGAAAAATAGAGATTTACTTAATTTTAATAAAAAATTGATTATTAATGTGAGTATTTTTTTAATTTTTTTAATTTTATATTGTTTTTATTAATTTTTAAAAGTTTGATATAAAAAATTTTGATATCTAAAAATTTGATTTTTTTTTGAAAAATTGATATTGCTTTTAAATATTCGGTTGAATTTACTTCTAAAAGAAATAATAAAACTTTTTCAATAAAAAATGGAAAAACATTTAGAAGAAAATACACGTGAAATACTTGGCATTGGATTTTTAATGAATGAGATTGGTAAAATTGTTGAAAGAGGGACAACCAATTAAGCGCGTGTGGATATCACAGTAGTGGATTTTGTTGTGTTTCAAGAATGGTAAGAGAAAAATGGATTTCTTAAAATGAAGAATGTGTGATTTTGGAAAGGAAGAATATGTGATTTTTTAAAATGAAGAATGTGTGATTTTGAGAATAAGAATATGTGAAGATGAGTTTTAAAAATGAAAAATGTGTGATGATGGGTTTTAAAAATAAAAAAATAGTGTGTTTTTTTGCATTGTCAAGAACTAAATATTTTTTTAATATTTATTTTTCTTTCTCTTCTATTATTGATGAAAATGAAATTGAACTTTATATTTTAATTTCTAAAAATAAAATATAAATATAAAGTAAATAAAAATATAAATTATATTTCTAAAATGATATATATAGAATAAAAAAACAAAAAGATTATATTTTTTTAAATGAGAGAAAATAATAAAATTTTAAATTAATTAAATTGAACTATTAATAAAATTTAATTTTTTAAATTGATTAAAATTTGTTTTTCATCTCAAAAAATTTGGATGTTAAGAAAGTTTATTAATTTCCTAGTTTTTTCATTTCATTTGTTTTATTTCTAATATTATTTTTTATTTTATTTTAAACAAGAGTATTCATTAATAACATATCTTTAAAACTGTTTTGAACGTCAAAAATTTTCCAATCATTTCTTTTTCAAATCCACTTTTATAACAATAAAAATCTCTTTTATCCATCTTCACAGTGCATATATGCCAACGGAATTGGACTGACTCAGAAAAAAAAATAAAACACAAGAAAAATAATAAAAACTACAAAAAAGGTGTATATAGGAAAATTGAAACTGAACTGAATTAAAAATCATAATGGGCTAGGCCATGAAATCAATAAAATAAAATGATAAAAAGAATAGAAATATAATTATTACAAATGCAAGTAATGGATAATTGTTTTCTTAATAAAAAGTTTAATTTTGTTAAACAATTTATTTTATTTTTCACTTAATAACATATGTTTAAACCCACAATTAAGTCTTTTTTGCTTTGTAAATAGTTTCAGAAAGTTGATTCTCATACCCAAAAATTTCTTCTCACACCAACTACAATATTTTTAACATTTCCTTAATTATTTTGTTTCATGAACCTGTTTGGTTTTGCCATGTGAAACTAATGTAAGAGCCTCTGCCAAAAGTTCTTTACACAAACAATTCTTATTGAACTTCAAAATTTCAGTGACAACATAATCCACACTTAAAATTCAGAAACTGATGTGCAACTATAAAGTAAATTCCAGAAAAAAAAGATTGCTATTTCACTCAACCTGAATAAAAATGAAAGGATAAGAGAAGAATATGCTTGCACAGACTGCTAATCTTCGTTAAGAAATTTAGATTATACCTATTCCGATTACTATTCCAATTACCATATTGAATGAATCGGTATTGTTATTGATAGTCCCTACCTTCTCCGATTGGATTATTTGGAAAAAACAGTTACTATCAATATACATAAACACATTAGCCCCCAGAAACCAGCATCACATCACTTTGACCCATTGCTTCTTTCATTTCAACATGACCCAAACACCTCTCAAAAATAATTTCAAAAAAAAAAAAACTTGATATTAGGAATATGTGTTAGATTATTCACCAGGGGCCACATTTACTTACACGCTACATTGTTTAGAAAAAGTGGAAGTAGAGGTTGTGAGTCTCTCCATGTCTTTTGTTACAGTGAAATATATATATATATATATATATATATATATATATATATATATATATATATGGTTTTGAAGGATAATCAAGATCTTGTAAAACTGACATATTTAGGATATCTTCATCGGAATAAGAAGGGATGAATTAGTACTTCTTATTTATTCAAAAACCTGATATCCAACCAAACATCACATGTATTAGTAAATAATAACTAACCAGGAGCACCCCAACATCTATTTTCTAATCATAACTATCCCAAAACATTAAATTGCTCTTAGATATGTTTTATGTTAAATCATCATAATCACATTGAAATAGCAACTTAAATAATTTTATGTTTAATCCATTGGAAAAAATTGGTAGTAGATCTTAAGAGTGATTGAGTGTAATCACCTTCACGTAGCTTTTATGTTAGATCAGACATTTTATATAGTTAAATTGATGACTTGCTTTTAGAATAAAAACACTCATACATACATCACACGTCACTGTTCAGAATCATTTTGCAAATACTCAACTAAACACACTAAATAACTAAGATAGGGTCATATTAGAAAGACACTAAATAACTAAGATAGGGTCATATTATAAAAGGCATGCAACTTTTCTCGGGTAACCTCGCCAAATTTGGTTATAGGCTCTACCATTTATACTTTTATATCTCTAACAATCCCCTTCACCTGAAAGTCTATTTTGGATTGAATTGTAGACAATGTATCCCATCTTATCTTTAAGATAAATGTAACTTTTATTTAAAAATGAAGACAACAAGAATCAAACTCAAGACCATTTCATTTCGTGAACAAATATTCAAAAGCTTAACAAATTAAGCTTAGAGATATATTTAAGATACAAACACAATTCCTGCACAAGAATCAGTATTCAAACATTAGACATTCCAAGCACAAGCCCTGAAGTGAAAATATTCAAACAGACATTAAGGTGGTCCTGCCCAAATTGGAGCTGGTTTTCTAAAAGTGTTGCTTCTCATATGTTTCATTTCAAGTTAAACTAGTTTAAAATTAATAACAACGTAAAGCTGGTTTTGTAATCAGAACATATTGTTGCCGAATATAAAAATAATCTAATCCATATCCTATTGTCTGTTTTCATTAATGTTGTGTTAGAACCATGTTGGAGATACTAAAAAACATTTTCTTAAATTTCACTCTTCAACAGGGTGTCCGAGCTTCATAACTTAACTTATGAATAGTTGTTTTCGTTTTTATATTATCCTTTAACTTTCTCTTAAGATTTAAATTAAATAATTCCATGTCTATGTCTTATTTTTCCCTAAATATTTAAATTAGTATATGGCTTTGAATTATACTGTTCTAAGAAAAATTTCAAATAAAGTAAGAATAAAGAAAAACTAGATAAAAAAATTAAAAAAAATCAACTAGTTTTTGGATGGCTGTCAAACTGCCCCTCAATTTTCAAAAACTAGTATTATTTATTGTAGACTCAACGTGACCTATAATAAGAAATAACAATTAAAAGATACAAACAGTGTCTATACTTCCTAGGCAACAAGACTATAATTACATTATATTTCGCAAAAAATAATAAAAGAATTGTTCTTTCATGTGAAGATCAAGAAAATGCCAATAATATATAGTTTAAGTCATTGCTTAAAGCACTCTATTTTGAAAGAGCTACGTCTAAGAATATGAATGAAATTCTGTTACCAACATTAGTTTCAAATGATACGGCATAGTCCCTCAAAGTTTTAATAATTCAAAGTGGTACGGTCATGTATTGGATACTTTGAAAACTAAATTAGCTTTCAAATTTATAAATGCGAGCTGACATCTTGAACAGCAATTGAGTGTGCTTAGATCTATGTGTCTTTTGTCATAACTCTTTGATGATACTTTTCCCTTATTCTTTAGTGCTTAGATTGATTAGGGTTAACAGATTTTATTCAAGTGACACCATTTATCAAATATTATTTTGTAGTCAACATCAAATTCAACCATAAAGGAACAATTGAAATGAAAGTGATGTAAAAATGTCATTGAGTATATAATCCCACAAACAGACCTGCTCAGAATTTTTTTCGACGACCAAGGTCATAATGCCATTTTGGAGTAGTTTTCTTCTCATAAGCCTGTTCACAAGGAAATAAATTTAATCAGCTCCCACTTAACAATAGCTATACCACAAGGAATAGGACATTAAAGTATCACGCAGAAGAATATTGTAAAATTTTCACAACACTCACATTCATAGAATTTACCTCCGCAAGAAAGGGTACAGTTAATGTACCACAAAATCATCATCAATTCAAATGCAATAAAATACTATCATTCAGCTACGAGCAAAACAATTTCTTAAGCTAAAACTCAGAAAAGGTATTCTGGATCTACTTGAAAGAAGTGAGACAGGTAACATAATGTTCTCTAGCTTATTTTTAGGCAAAAGTTTACCTCAATAGTGGTAGTATTAGCAGCCACCAAAGATATGTGCATGATGAGAAATCCCAAGACACTTACTGCAAAGGCCAGGTTTAAAACTGCAGGCAATCGAACACTGTTACAGAAATTCAAAGATGTAGCAAGAGAGCCAGGTGTTCCAGGGATTTTCTCCATCACTAAAGAATGCTATAAAATGTGGCAGTAATGATGCAGTCACCAGAGTCATCTCAAGAAAAGTGTAGAACTGCACTAAAATTGAATCAAATCATATTAACAAAGGTAAGTGTTTTGTATACGCTGCAATTTATATAAAACGAACAAATTTACAAATAGTAAAAGGAAAAATATGAAGCCTTCTGTATGTCTAATCATATACTTCATATTAATGTGACATTTGTTACAGTGTAAACACAATCAAAGCTATAACATCTTTTTTAAAAGTATAAATTCCATAAAAAAGGTTACTGATTAATTAGCCTTAACACAGGACACTTGGAAAACACCAAACAAATAATGCTAGGACCCACATTGAATTCATATTAATATGTCCACTGGGATCACAATTACATAGTATCAGTTCTTTGCTGCTTTGGACAGAAGAAGCCAGCTTTATCATCCATTATGACACCCAAGGAAATGCACCCATTTAAGAGTTATGACAAATCAAAAGCAATGAAACAAGTATCATAATTAGGGTTACATAATACATGAGGTCTTAAAAAAAGCTTCTAACTAGTTACATGAACTACAACAAAGAGATCACAAAATTACAAGCTCGGACACGCGTCTTAAATGACATGCCTAGTGTCTAATTTCAAAAGATATTTATTTGAGTATCGGACAATTCTAACAAGGTTCCAATACAATTTTAAAATAAACTAATACAATAATTTTCTAAAAGATCATAAACTTATTGGATAAGTTTCTATTATGATTATAGAAATTAAAAACAAATCCTATATATAATTAGGAATTTTTAGATTATATATGTTTCTTTTTATTTTTTGAATTTGAGATAGATAAATTAGATTTAATTTTTATTATATTTAGCTATCTTTGTTCATAGATGATATTTGAATACATAAATCTTAATTATCAATTGATATAATTCATTCTGATATAATATATAAACTCGTGATCCCGTATCTTATATGTTAAAGATTACAAGTGTCGAAAAGTGTATGTATCCGTATCATCTCTATATCAGTATTCATACTACATCTTAATCCTACCTCATGAAACATGATAACTATCAATAATAATCTCTTTTTAAGCTTATCCACCCAGTGTTGTCATAAATAAGTTCCCCTTAAATCCAAAACACCATTATGATAGTCCAAATTTAGAATTCCCATCCAATTCAAAATTTGAAAAGAAAAAAGTTAACTTCAATTCAAAATTGCGCAGCATGGCTAATTGGCAATATTTAAGCACACTGCACAATACAGAAGAGGAAACTTTAAACCAGGTAAGAAGTAATTTAGTATGTACATGTTTTTACTTTCCAACTTAAAAATATCTGAACCCAGTGTGTAATATAAAATAGTTTAGATCACAAAATTATTAGCAAAGCTCTTCAGCTTATCTGAAACATCAAAACAATCATTGTAAGTTAGAAATAATACAATTCTGATAATGAAACAATAACTGCAGCTAAGGCATCCATACCAAGAAGAGAAGGAAATACTTGTAATTTATAGACCCAACACAGTTGACTACCACACACAATGGTGGTTCATCTTCAAAACACAGCACCCACATGGTATAAAGCCAAAAAAAGCATCAAAATTTTGCTAACATATCTTAACGTGGCAATACAAAAAATTGAAACTTTTGCCATCAATAAAACTCACAACTCACAACACAGAAACTTCACAACAGCATAACCAGCTGCTCAACCAAATGAAAGTTGCCAAATTATTATCCTTCCATACTTCTTCGAATTAACAACTACTTGAAAATATAACTCTTGGCTCCTAACGACAATCCAATAAACTATCCCGACAATGATTGCAATGGTGACAGTAAGTGAGAAAACATCGGAAGGGAGTTTTCGAAGAGGTTGGAGGTGTAAAAAGAATTAAGACGAAAACTAAAAAAAGTTACTTTTTTTAAATAAAAATAAAGTTTGTTCAAACTTAAAGGTTAGAGAAATCGGCTGTAAGGCATAGGAAGTACTGCCTTGTAAAATTGCTTCCAAAAGCAGATTCTAAATCCGAAAATTTATTTAAAAAGATTTTAAAATTAAACAAAGTCTTCAAAACAGTACCCTTCACACAAATTCCATCAAGGTAATCACTAATATAATATAATGCATTATTATATTCAAATTCAAATAGGTCATTTATTTGCAAAAACAAAATTCAAAAACAAAATAAAGCCAAGTATTATTATTATTATTATTATTATTATTATTATTATTATTATTATTATTATTATTATTTTGTTGGGCGTGACCTCGACTGGCCGAGAGAGGAAAAGAAAGGTTAAAGACAACGATAAAATAAAAAATACTGTGGATCTTCTAGAACAAAGAAATTGAGAGTGGCATCGTGTTATAAATCACGAAATATTATCTAATTTATATTTTATTTGAAAATATAAACTGAATTTTTGAAAACGTATGTTAAATAAGGTGTCATTCTTTTTACATTTTAAAATAATTAAAATAAAAAATTAATCACTCAAATTTATTAAAATGCAATATAAAAAATGAAGCACTATTACACATCTTAAGCAACAACGTTAAAATACCATTGAAGAGAATAAAGCACTACGAGATAAACTTTTCAAATCTAACATAAACATGCACGAAGAGATCATGGAAGTGCAGGAACATTTGTAACAAAAATGTTGAAAGAGGGATAGCAAATTGGGAATGCGGCGTGTGGAGATCTGAGCAGTGGATTTTGTTGTGTTTCGTTTTTTAAAATGAATATGTGAGGATGGGTTTTGAGAATGAAAAATATGTATGAGTTTTAAAAATGAAAAATGTGTGATGATGGATTTAAAAATGAAGAATGCATGATGGATGAGTTTTAAAAATGAAAAATATGTGATGATGGGTTTTAAAAATGAAGAATGTGGTATGTTTTTTCATGGGCAAGGACTAATATTGTTTTTTTCTTTCTCTTCTATTATTGATAAAAAATGAAATTGAACTTTATATTTTAATTTCTAAAAATAAATAAAAATATAAATTATATTTCTAAAATGATATAGAGAATATAAAAAAAATATTATACTTTTTTAAATGAGAGAAAATAATAAAATTTTAAACTTAATTAAATTGAACTATTAATAAAATTTAATTTTTTTAATTGATTAGAATATTGTTTTCAATTTGTTTTTTATTTCATTTGTTTGAATTCCGATACTATTTTCTAGTATTAATAGAATATGTTTGCTTAATCAAACAGTTATTTATTGAATAAAATTTTAATTATAAATATTTAATAGAGTGCACACACTAAATAAAAGCCTTATTAAACATGTAGAAGCTATAGTACACACTCCTTGCCACTTGGTTATAATAGGATCCACAAAATCCTTTATACATATGAAACATGTAGAATCCTGATCATCTTCATTAGTATCCTCTTCAACTTATTGTTACTTACTAGTAACAACTAACAAATTCCTGCATATATCAACCTATAATTTGAACTATGTGTATGAGTATTTGAAACTGTCCAAAATTTTCTAATCCTTCCTCTTCCAAATCATCTTTTATAACAATAAAAATTTTCTAACCCTTCCTCTTCCAAATCATCTTTTATAACAATAAAAATTTTCTAACCCTTCCTCTTCCAAATCATCTTTTATAACAATAAAAATGTCTTCTTTTTATCCAATTTCACAGATGCAATGCATATATGCAAAAACTGAATTGGACTGGGCTTAAGAAAAATAACAAAAACTAAAAAAAGTGTATATAGGAAAATTAGAACTGAACTAAATTAAAAATCATAATGAGCCAACCACAAACTGCCACACAAAAATGATAAGATGATATTTTTTCAACAATTAAATGATAAGATGATATTTTTTCAACAATTAAATTAATAGATATGAGATAAAAACTTTCATTTATAGTTATTTATTAAAAAAAATGAAATAATAAAAAGAAAAAAAAAACTGTAAATGAAAATCTATAAACAAAATTTAAAAATAAGTTTATTTGATGAAAAGAGAGAAATATGTCTGAAGATCCGCTCTGAGTAATAATAAAAGAATGTTGAATAATCGTGTTCTTAATAAGAAAAGTTTAATTTTGTTAAACAATTTATTTTATTTTTTAATTAATAACAGATATTCAGATATTCAAATACTAATAGAACAATTCAGAAAGTTTGTTTCTCGTACCCAAAAGTTCCCATAGTCATTTTCAGAAACTTATTGATGTTCTTTTCAGAAACTACTACGAAGTTTTGATTGAACTTCAAACTACGAAGAGTTTTAATTGAACTTCAAAATTTCAGTTAATTGAACTTCAAAATTTCAGTGACACGCTCATCCACACTTAAATTTCAGAAACTGATCTACAACTATAGAATAAATTCCACATAAAAAAGATTGCTATTTCACTCAACCTGAATAAAAAATTTCAAAAACTGATCTACAACTATAGAATAAATTCCACACAAAAAAAGATTGTTATTTCACTCAACCTGAATAAAAATGAAAGAGAAGAATATTGCATTAAAAAAACAGTTTCTATCAATATGGAACATAAACACATTAGCCCCAGAAAAGCATCATATCACTTTGCCCCCATTGCTTCCTTCATTTCAACATGACACAAGCACCTTTCAAAAACAATTTCAAAAGAAAAAAAATAACAAAAACAAAAGAAAACATGATACTAGGTGTATGTGTAGATGATTCACCAGGGATAGTGGGTTGTGGAGTTTCTCCATATCTTTTGTTACCTGAAGTGAATATACACAGAACTATTGGGAATCAAAGTCAGATTTTGAAGAATAATCAAGACCTTGTAGAACTGACATCTTTCGGATGTCCTCATATGAATAAAAGGGATGAACCAGTACTTCTTATCCACTCCAAAACCTAAACAAAAACAAAGGTTAGAGGAGTCGCGTGGAAGGCATAGGAAGTACTGCCCTTGTAAAATTGCTTCCAAAAGCATATTCTAAATCCGAAAATTTATTTTAAAATGGTTAAAATTAAACAAAATCGTCAAAACAGTAATATGCACAAGGTGCGTGCTATATACAAATGGATAAAATGTCTGGGCAAAAGCCAAATATGCACAAAAGAGGTGCGTGCTATATACAAATGGGTAAATGTCTCTAACCATTAGGCATTCTAGGATCTATACGTACAAGAAATACAGCAAAATGAAAAAAAAAAAAAATACCTAATCCAAATGTTTTCAACTCATTACTAAAAAGCAAAGTGATCCATGAATTCAATAGAGAATATTTATCTCATCTTCCTCGCTTTCTCAGCTTCTTCCTATTCCTTCTCCAACTGCCACCCAGACTTAATCCCCTCGATCATGCATAAACTTACATGAATCACCATATCCACAGTAACCAGTTTTTTTATAGTCCTTACATATGTCAGGCTGATAATCAAACATTGCTGAAACTCTTATATGAGGTGAAGGCCTACGGGGACCATGTAGGCCACCAGTTTTTTCACTAGCAATTTTTTGTTCTCTACGAAAGCCAGCCTTGTAGTCTTTGTAATTTTTCATCCCCTTATACAATTTTTCATCCTCAGACTTTGCACTTTTCCCTTTCAAAGTCTCTGATACAAGACTTTTACTTTTTGTTGAAGAGCCAAGAGAAAAGTACTGATTGCCCAGCTTTGTTTTTTTTTAATGCAAAATAGAAGATTCTTTGTTTGAGTCTTCTTCATTATCTTCATCACTAATAGTCCGTTTCCTTATATTTTCTTTGGTCGGTTTTCTGAAAAAAGTACAAACTGAAAGAAAAAAAGAAAAAGAAAAAACAGAACACGTTAAATAATACTATAGCAACTAACAAACTCTTAATATAATAAAAAGCAAAAACAAACAAAGGCATACCTTGTTCAGTTTGCTGGTTTTTAGCAGACTTCGCAGGTTGGTCCAAATCTTCCATAGTTAGCTGGCACAGAAAAACATCGAAATCCTAATTAGAAATAAGATCATATCATAAATGGCTGACACCTCTACTATATGTTTTGTTTCTCACGAAACTCCATTATTCTTAAATTACTCAATGAATTTTACCAACACACTCGCCCACTCCCCTAATTTGGAAGAATCTATATAACTTTGGAAGTTCAAAAATTTAAACAGGAGAAAACTAATACGAGACCATATCTAACGTCTTCCATCTTCAATTCTAAATACTTTTTGTCTAAACAGAGCACTAGGTAATTACAAAAAAAATATGACACAAAGAGAAACTGGCTGAGATAAGAATAGATATGAGACACACCTGGTGATTAGAAGACAGGAGAATGGAATGAGAAAGTTGAAGAAACAAGATGAGTGGGTGAGAAAGGGAAGCAGATCGCTATGTCTCTAGGGTTTATTGAGGAACGTAACTTTAAACCGATTGAGGGGAGGGCTTCATTGATCGCGGCGGAGACTAGTCTTTCAACGGCGTCACTGCGTCTTCTCCTTCGCGGCGGCGGCGGCGTGATGGAGGCTTGGCGCGAAGACAAGAGAGAAGAGATGATAACAGGGTGTTTTAGGATTGGGCGGAGAGATTTTAGAAGTAGCGTGTTTGAGGATGGAACCGTTATTTATAGAGATTATATCGGCCTAAGAGCTTTTCACATATCTTATTCTCTTATGATTTTATAACAAACAATATCTATATAATATTTAGTTGTGATTTGTATTTATTTTGGCTATATTATAATTGTTAAGTCAGTCTTATATTATAATTGTTAAGTCAGTCTTATATTACAGTAAAGAAAATATAATTGATAAAATAATATTTTTAATATATAAAATAAGATTAGATACAAATTTATATATAAAGTTAAAAATAAATTATTATTAGAAATATTATTATTTTTATTTTATAAATTTATTTTAATTTTATTGTTGTGAATATTATCTACAATTTTTTTATTTTTTTTAAATTATCTTATTTTTATTATTATTTTATAATGTATTATTAATACTTTTTAATTTTTTATTTTATTAATATTTATATTTTTATTCAATTTATTTATTTATTTAAGTATTTAACATGAAATATATTAAGAAAATATTTAATTTATTTTTATTTTATTATAAATTAATTATTATATATACTTTTTAGTTATTAATTTTAAAATAAAAGATTAATTATTTTGTTATATTTTATTTAATTATAATCAAATTAATCTTTTTATTTAATTATAAAAGTGAATTTTCTCACAAATTTTTTTATTGTATGGTGGAAAGTTTAAAGTTATTTTATTTTATTTTTATAAACTTTTATTTCGTTTTTCGGAATGATTCCTCTTCGCTCTAATGTTTAACAGGGTCTTAAGTTACAGTATTTTTTATCAATTTTTTTTTTTAAAAGTTGTTATTGTTTTCAAAAAATTACCGTTGCCATTGTTTTCTTCTCCAAGATTTATGGGTTTCTGCCACACGGGATCTTCATCCAGGACTCATAAGCCAGTAGTTTATAGTTGACTTTTCTTCTTCTGCTTCTTTTTTTTTTTTTTTTTTTTTTTCTTCTCTTCTTCTGTATTACTTTCATACCTTTTTAAATAATCCTTCACTGAATTGGACTTCATTCTTAAGTCAACAATGTTCATAGTTTAGCTTCTATAGTACCTACCATAATGTAATGTTCTATTAGGTGATGCTTCAAAGACTTTCAGAAAGTACGAATTAGTAAAATTGAGACTCTAATCTATATAACAACCAAACATAACAAACTCATGAATGACTTCAAATTAAGATTTAAAAATTACTTTCTACCATCAGAAGAGTATAGAAAAACATCATATTGTGACAACAACAAAGCAAGGAGTTTGAAATTCACTTAAAGCTAATAACGCAAGGTAAAACTGAAGTTCTGGGGAACAAATTTTACAAGATGTGGCAAATCAATTTCATGACAGTGCTTTTGAGATCCTGTCGAGCAATTATCAAGGTTGCAACAAGGAGATTTGGGAGAATATTTGGAAGCATTTGATTCCCTGTTGGCTCGTGTAGTAGGGTCAGAATCAATGGCACTAAGTTTTTACTTTTTTTTAGCTGTCTCTCGTAAGACAAAGCACATATGGTAAAAGAAAATAAAAAACTTTTTCTTACTGTAAATAAATGCTGCTTATACAAAAATCACTTTTTAATAAAAAATTTAAACCCAAAGAAACATACTCTATAACTTAGTCACCCTCTTAGCAAAGGAATCAAGAGAAACTAACCTACCTCATAATAAAACATAAATGTTTTGTTATAATCTTCTAATAAATATAAAAGAAGACATTCTCACTCATATTTTGAGAAATGCGAAAAAGTTCCAGTAAAACAAATGTCTTGGTGAAGTTTATAGGATAAAGATGATAAGTTAAGAAATTATTATATCTTGATTCTGTATAAAAAATATTTTTTATTTGTAAATGAAAGGCCAAGTGTTAAAGCATCATAATGCAGGAAAGACATTCATTGGTAAATAAGAGAGAAGAGTATAAAGGTTTTAATATATTGGTTAATCAATAATTATGTTGCCATGGATTTTTCTTTTTCTTCACTGTTTAAAATTATTGTGTAAAACATGTCTTTAATTCCTCCACACTTCTGATAAAGCATTTGCCACATTTAAAATCAGGCAATTACACTGATATGAAATTGATTTTCTTTTATTTATGGAACAGAAGATTATATAAATTATGCTTGATCCTTCAGCTGAATGTGAAAACTCTTGCTGTAGCACAGCTAGTTAACAAGTAACAACTAATTGCCATATCAGACTGATACAAGTGAACAGCTAACATCTATCATAACTTCTCCTAAGGTTATATATATATAGCATACAAAAAATTGCTGAATGAAAAGAGCACCAGTGTTAAGGGGCTATAGTGTACAACCCAGTTATGGTTTCTATACATTTTGGTTCTTCATTGATTTATCAGCATGAAGAACATCTTCAATCCAAGCTACAATGTTGAATGCTAAGCCTTCTAATACTCTTGAGTAGCTCTCTAATATTGCTTTTCCTACATCCTGCAAAAGAAAATATTCATTCTTAGTACATGACTTCACAATCTAGATATCTGCAAGTTCATTTTTAGTATTTTTGAGCTATTTATTTACGTTTTTAGACTTTTTGTTTCACATCTCTATATTTGTCAAAAAGTTTTGAAGATTTCTGTAGTGTTTTCTGATATGGATCAGATGCTTTTTCAGATCTCAAAAAGTGAGAAACTCGAATATACACTTAAGAGAACACGGGGTGAGCAAGAAAACTTTTTGGTGGAGAGGTTTTTCAAAGATTTCAAAAGATTAACCTTGTGCTTAATTATGTGTTATCATAAATGTTTTTCTTTTAATATGTTAGTATTTTAATTTTGCGCTTATGTTTATCGTATGGATCAATGGCTTGATTATTGATTCTTGATAGTATTAGAAAATATGGTTTTTTTTTGTCGAGTTTGACATAAAGGAGAACCAAGAAAACTTCGGGTGAAGATTTCATGACTGTTTCAGGCACATTAACTACTAAAGCGGGAAAAGTTAAAAATCAAACTTTATTTCATGCAGGACTACCTTCTAACATATGTCAATGGTCGATTGTGTATTGTAAGGTGTTAAACAATCTTCTTACATCTCTTGAAAACGTATAGAGAAAATGGATTTGAAAGAAAAAAAAAAAAAACATTGATTTCATTCATTTTTGCCAAAGCAATAACTTGTGATATAAATGTAGAACCTAAGTTTTGTAAAAAATTAATGGTGTCCTAAAATGTTCTACATTTGTAAAATGGACCATGCTTTGAATCTGTACAATGCTAAACTTACCCGGTTGTATTGAATCTTGCATGTGTCCAAGGATGTTTGTGAGAGCTCAGGATATCTTTGCTTCAAGCAATACAACAAGGTCTCAGCCCTCTCAGCTAAGGTGTAGTTTTTGTCACTTCGGTCAGTGTCAGCCATGAGATCCTTAACTTTGTTCCATGATGCTTTTGAATGGCTCAGACAAGCTTTTCGCCTCCAAGTGAACATTGAAGACTCAACCTTGTCTGCCAGCTCAAGTGCTTCATGTTCAGAACTTATTTTGAGACAATCAAGAAGGTAATCTGGTGAGAACTTGTCTGCAGAATACATATAGCGGTAAATTGTGTCCCCAAGACTTGTTCTTCCACTCTGATATTAGACAAAAGAAAAATAAATAGAACTTCAGAAACAGTAAACAAACAAGCCATTAGTCATCTTGACAAGAAAAAGTGAAAGCATACTACTCAATACGTTCTTTGCAACCATATTATTTGTTGTGACGAGTGATGAACGCTCTGGTTTTCAGTTTCATGTTACTCAATTTTTTCATTTCTATTCAACATAGAACTATACTAAGACTTAGATTCCTAACAATTTTGTACAATCCTGAATCACAAATAAAATTTTCATGTAAAATCTTGTTTTCAGTTTCATGTAAAAATCTTTTCCTTCTGCACTAACTCAATTCGAAAGTTATTCATGAGTTGAAACTTATCCTGTACTTCTATATACTATTTTAATCATATCAGTTGCCAAGATGAGATCCCCAACAATAACAATTTATGAGGACTTACCTTGGGGAGATTTGCCATATATGTTTCTGGGATGTCCATCTCTGCAAGAACACTGCTATTTATAGCCATAGCTGCTTTATGAATTTGATTAGCGCAGTCTCTTTTCTCATTCAAGTGCTTTGTTGACTTATCAGAGAGGCCCCCAGGGTGAACACAAGGAACTGGCAGCCACCATTTCTCATCTTTCCTCTGCACAATCCTTCGAAATGAGCCTGCACGTGACCGAGTTGAGTTACCTGATAAGCTCCCTTGGTTTGCATACCAAAATTCAGTATTCTGGAAACTATCCAATATTTCCTGATAAAACATAGCATGAAACAACATTTGTAAGGCACAAAATCTCTGGATGAAAACAGAGTTTTCACAAACAAGAAGCAATTAAGGCTTCCTTACTATGAGCATAGTGTCGAGCTTTTGAAGAGCTGGGAGGTTAATATAAATATCTGACCTTGGTCTGCTTGTCATCATCTGAGATACACCATCAGATAACATATAAGAAGCATTATGAGATGAATAACAAGCTCCATTAACCTTATACAAAAAGGGTGAAGAAAATAGTTCACCTCCACAATTGTACCATCTTCTAAATATTGTGCAGTTGGGGCAAATTCTACTATGTAATCACACACAGATAGGAAACAATTCATTTCTCTTTTCCACATGGCCTTCTTCTCAGGCTTAAGAGGCTCCAACTTTAAATTTTGCCCAAAAACAGTTGCTGCAAATTCCCAATTCAAATAAATTAACCATAGCAATATCATTGGACTATATACTGTTCTTGAAAAAAGATATTACCATAGAGGTTGGTGATTGAATTTGATATTGTAACTGCAGTGCAAACACCTTTCCCACCACCAGACATGTCTTCCCCCAATAGAAGCTTTGAAAATCTTTCCCTCATCATATCAAGCTCTATAAACACCCACAAAATTGAGTGAGTTTCAAGATAATTCCACATTATCACATACCAAAATTCACAAGGTGAGAGTGCAAATCAACCTGACTCCAAGAGATCAAGGTCATCAGATTTATCATCCATTGAGTGTCTTTGCTGCTTCATTCCTAGCCTTGAAAGAGCAGCTTGACTAGCTCCATGTCTCACAGGTGTCCATAGAGAAGGTGAATGTTCACCTGCAAAGCTATTGTCATCAATAGGCTCAGAGAAGTTTGAGACCTCCGAGTTAGTCCGGCAATAGGCAAAGGAATCGCCACTGAATGTGGAGTATCCAACAGTTTCAGTGATTGAATGGTCATTTTGATCCACAGAAGAAGATGAAGGTTGGTACCCCTCATCAGAGTTTTCATCAAAATTGGATGAATTGTCCATCTAAACCCAACAACCTTTGGTCAATCTCTTCAAAACCTGCTCATATAATCATGGAAGTTGAGTCACAAATTGGTACACAAGTACATGATCACCAGTGACCATAGTCACATACAATGAACGGTTACATTACTGAAATTGAAACTATGGAAACGGGAAAAAAAAAAGGAAATCAAAAAAGACAGATCAAAAGAAAAAGGGTGAAACTTGAATGTTCTTGTCGACCCTCAACAAAAAAGCAAAAGCTTCTTCCAAAGGGTGTTGCTGCTATGGAGACCCGAAATAATTCACTGAAAAGGGTTGCTAAAAAAAGCACTCTTTATCCTCAGTGTGAAAAAAAAAACGGAATTTTTCAAACTCCAAAGACAACGGTTGCGAAAAAAATTAAAATAAAACGAAAAAGCAACGGTCCCCAGCATTGTTTTCTATGTTACCTTTTTTATGGCTTGGTTTGAATTTGAACAGTGGCTAGCTAAATTAACATCATTTAAAACAGTTCCCTCCTTAGCGTTTGTGCCTTTAGCTTCTCCCCTGAAGAGTATTCAGCCAAAGAAGAAGAAGAGAAAGCAAATAAAGGAAGAGAAAAAGAGAACAAAGTTTTCTTTGGAGAAAATCGCAGAAAACTCAGTTGCAGAAATGGCTAAAACCTTATGTTGGTCGGAGAAGAATACAACAATACATGCAAGGCGTGTCATAGATAGAAAAAGAGCTAGAAATTGAAGTATAGAAAAAGTGGTTGTGTTGTACCATGTCTCTGCATGATTGTTAGTACAAAACTGACACGCTTAAATGCAAAAAAGGATAAATTATTCTAATAATGGTAATTTTTTTTATATAACTTTAGACCAAATGACAGATAATGCAAAATTCATATAAATTATTTCAACACATAAGTACTTTTGTGACAATATTTACCTTGTTTAATGTAAAATAACATGATGGTACTAAATATTTAGGATGGTATTTGTTCATCATATGAAATTTACCAGAAGATGCAGATTTCTTTGGTATAATGTGATGTTTGAACAAGAATTTATGGTTCACGGAAACAGCTCTGATCATTTATGGTCAGTACTGATAAGGTTGCATGTGAAGTTGTGAACCATATGAAAAAAGAAAAAAGATGCTGCACTTACACATGAATCAATGATTCTCTTTGATTTTAACAATTTTAATATTTGTTTTTCCCAAGTAGTTATAGTTTATGCAGGTAGTTGTCAACTATTAAGACATGAGGACAATACCTTCATCACATTCCTCATCTTTCTTAAAATATGAAGTTCTATATCCATCAACAGATCAATCCCATTTTTTTGCTAATATCTAATTGTTATTCTTTAGGAAAATGAAACCCTTTAAAGTTTTTGTTATGAGGATTGAGAAAGAGGATCCAAGTTTGAGTCTTTTCTTTTGTTGGTGGAAAATTGAATACAAGTGAGTAGTGAGTAGCTGGCCTAGTTGAATCATGTTAGTTAGAAAGACATGCATGTGAACAATAAATTAATTTTATTGATAAGTCTTAATTTGTTAGTTTGGGGAAAGACGTGCAGACTGTATTTGATGCTCTTCATTTGGTCATGCTTGCTTCATCTTTATATATAATTTTCTGATATAGATTATAGTTGAGTTTTGTACCAAGATGTGTTCATCTTAATTGAATTATATTCGAAAAAATTAAATATTTCTTAAGGAAATTAGGAGCAGATTTGGTAGATATTTCACACGAATCATAGAATAAAAAATTGGCACACTTCTACATGGTACTTTTTGTAGCATTTAAATTGAATGTTCTTGTCAGATTAAGTTTATTACATTTTATCTAATCTATAAATTATAATTTGTTTTTCGCAACTTTGTTTGGCTTGTATTATTGTTTTTAATATAGGCACATGTCAACTATACAACTACATTTTTATAACTGTTTATTTTAACTAAATTTTATGTGTATAAGATCTTCGAGATTGTTAAAAAAAAATTGCTAATTTTAGATTTTTCTTTCAAAATTTTAAACTTTTAAAAAAATCCCTATCACTACTTGATAACTGTATTTATATCAGTAATTATTTAAAGTAACGTATTAATAGAAATTATTCAAAATTAATAATTTTATAAACACTATATTAGATAACTAAATGTATGCAAATTATAAGACTGATAAATGTATAGGCTTGTTTTTCACCCTTGATTTAGTGAAAGAAAAGGGAAAATAATTTAAATAACAACAAAAATAAAATTAATCAGGGTTTTGACTTTTCATTTTTATAATTAATTATCCATCTCCATGATGATCCTAATGAGTTTTGGGACTTTTGTTTTGACAGAAAGACAATATTTTCCTCCATGAGATTCTCCAAATCCATCCAAAAATTGAATTATGTGATTTTTCCTTCTCACAAGCCTTGAATTGATCTGGTTTCCCCGTCAAGTAATTTTCTTTCTGTTAACAAATTAACACTAATCATGATTAGCATTTATTATATAATAATTGATTAAATAAATTTGCAGGTGCAAGAAAAGATGAATAACCCTACATCATTTGCAATGAATTTAAATCCAATCTTTATCTGTCCTTTGTAAGTGTGATCCTGAAGGACCACATTATATGCAGATGGTTTTATTTCTATGTATCCCTGCTCACTTCCTTCCAATATTATTCCACCTATGAAAATTCTGCTTTATCACAAAATATGTTAATTAGCAAAATATATAAATAATTAACCCTTTGAACAATTAAAAAAAAGCATACTTTCTTTTAAGAATACAGCAAATTTAAAGTTGAAACATTGTAAAAGGATTACTTGAAATACACTTGTATAATTTATGTTTTTTCTTATATTGCTGAATAATTGTTAATAGATTAATAAAGATTTACAAATGACAACCATAAACAAAGAAGAACTAGTGAAAAAGAAATGGTCATAAAAATAATAAAATTAGGAATAAAGAAAAAATAAAAAAATATTAAAAACAGAATAATAATGTCTTGTTCCAATAAAGATTGTAATATATAATTATAAAGACTTACTACAATACACTCAAAACTATGAAGCTTCAATTAAACGAAAAACAATATAAAAAAAACTTAAAAAAAAAAACTATAATCTAAAAAATAAAAATAAAAATTAGAAAAGAGATTACTTGGCTTCACCAACAAATCCACCATTTGTGAAGAGTTCTGTGTCCATGATTCTGCATTTAAGATAGGTTGAACTCTTGCAATCAAAGTGTGACAAATCAAATATGAATTTCTCATTCCAGTGAGGTTTCTCATGTCTTCCTGCATCACATACAATAGAGTTCTACGACAATTTATACAAACACAACTTTTTGAATCAAATGGTGTGAAAAAATAGAAAAAAAAAGTGATGTTACATTTTGAATAACTTAACAAATTTGTGTGATCAAATGATGATTTATTTCTTATATGAACATATATACTTTAACCTGATGAAACTTTGGTTCTTTGAGTCTGAGTGCCACACTCAATAACCACATAGTAAGAAGGTGTACCTGCAATATTTTGTTCAAAGAAATGAACAATAAAAAAACAATAGTTTTTGGATTCATTGAAATTGGGCTGCTGAAGTGAAAATAAAGGAAAGATACCAACAAGATTCGTGTGTATAATGCCTTTTGCATCAACAACAAGTACTTCAAGAATTCCCGTGTTCATTCTGCCATTTTCTTTTAGGAAGTTCATATCTATGGGTCTAAACGATGAAGTTCTTAGAAATTAAATATTTTAGAGAATATATTATGTTGGGTGTAATTTAGAGAAAAGGAAACAGTTTCATTGCTTCACTAACGTACGTATTAATTAGTTGAGGTTACTTTCGAATTAGTGTCCATGTTATTAATGGTTTATTAATCCTTTTCAGTTTTAGTGACTAATAGTGTATTCAATGAGAAGAGTTTTGCTTTTTGACATTGAATATTGTTCATTTCAATCAATATTTTACCAATTTACCTTCTTTTGTATATTTTTTATTTCAATTTTATCTTATTATTTACTATATTGGTATGATAAGTTCAATTATCTTAGATCGTACATTGTTATAAAATAGATATTATTAATAATTTAAATATAATTTTCTCTTCTAATTTTTAAAAAATAAGAATATGATCCAATTTCAAATTTCAATACGAAGAATACATCGTTATAAAATAAATGTTACTAACAATTTAAATATAATTTTCTCTCCTATATCTTTAAAATAAGATAAGAATATAACCGAGTTTCCAGTTTCAAGACCACAAATATATCGTTTAGTCACTGTAATAATATTATATTTCTTAAAATATGCGGGAAAGTTTGAAAAGTTATTCATTATTTCCTTTAATTTTAAATAAAGAAAAAAATATTTTTTATGTATTAAGATAAGTCAAATAAATTTATTGAAACAATAAATAAATCTTATGTAAGAAAATTTGTAAACAAATTATTAAAAAGTTTCAAAAGGTTATAAAAGAAGTTCGTAAAAAGATACCTACCGCTTTGGGAATAAAATTCTTTTTCTTTTAGTTTATCATATTAACAAGATTTACAAGTAAAATACTATGAAAAATTAATTAATAAATTATGAAAAAATTATTAGGAATAGTAAATGATGGTACCATTTATGTGAGACACCAACATCATGGTTTTGTTGTTTGCTTGACCACTTTGCGTGTGTCATTGCCTAATTGACCGAGACAAGCAAGTTCTTATAAAGAACCCTAAAAGTTAGTCCCACTCCATTAGTTTACCCATTTTTTCTCGTGCAAGTAATAACATGTAAGAAAATTGCATTTATTTATACACCATCTTAATTGTTACTGGTACTTCTTGCATTCACACTATTCTAGTCAAATAAATTAAAATAATGTTTTTCTTACAAAGTTTATTTTAATAAATTAAAGAAGTTATAAGAAAATATATCTAAATGTTCATTAGATTTTTCTAGTCTAAGAATAAACTCTTCTAAATGTTCGTTGTATTCTTCAAAGAAGTGTAAGAACGTCATGATAAATGACAATGAAAGTAAAATATTTCTTAAACACGTAATTTAATGATTAAATTAATTTGTAGGCTTCTGAATTGTTTGAAAACTTTTAAACAGGCCTCTGCTTTTTAAAAGCTTATAAGTGGGTTTGTAAAGTAATGAAAACATTTTATTATTTTTTTTACTAAAATTTCTTAATATTGGGTTTTAATTAGAAATTAAGATAGCTTAAAAACTTAGTAAATAATTAAACTAGCTGCTTGAACCCTAAGTTATTTAAAAACATTTAAGTTCTTGTACCTAATAGAACTTTAAAAGAACTCAAAGAAACATTCCAATTAAAAATAATTTATGAATATAATTACAAATTTTTAAAATATAAAATAATGGACTCATGTTCCCACATTTTTGTCATATAAATAGTTAATATTAATTTTTTATAATATGTATCATAAAAATCAAAACTCTTTCTAAATAATATCAATTTTCTCATGATAAAAATCAAATTACAATCACTTAAACGGTTAAACATTTAAATAAAAAAGAGTTACATTTTAAATATTTATTGTAATTTTTGATTTAATAGTAAACCTTAAAACTAACCATAAATATGGAAGTTCACAAATTTGATTTCTAAGGAGACAATTAATGAAAAAAAAAATTGTTATTGTATATGACACCAATTGATTTCTGAGAAAATTTAAATAATCATAATCTCTAAATCAAATAAGTAGTTTAAATTGTTACACTCTTTTAGGTAAAAAGAGTAAACCTTAAAACTAACCATAAATATGGAAGTTCACAAATTTGATTTCCAAGGAGACAATTAATAAAAAAAAATTGTTATTGTATATGACACCAATTGATTTCTAAGAAAATTTAAGTAATCATAATCTCAAAATCAAATAAGAAGTTTAAATTGTTACACTCTTTTAGATAAAAAGAGTAAACCTTAAAATTAACCATAAATATGGAAGTTCACAAATTTGATATCTAAAGGAGACAATTAATGAAAAAAAAATTGTTATTGTATATGACACCAATTGATTTCTAAGAAAATTTAAGTAATCATAATCTCTAAATCAAATAAGAAGTTTAAACTGTTACACTCTTTTAGGTAAAAAGAGTAAACCTTAAAACTAGCCATAAATATGGAAGTTCACAAATTTGATATCTAAGGAGACAATTAATGAAAAACAAATTGTTATTTTATATGACACTAATTGATTTCTGAGAAAATTTAAGTAATCATAATCTCTAAATCAAATAAGAAGTTTAAATTGTTACACTATTTTAGGTAAAAAATTTGAGTTTTAACTATTAATTATAGTTTTTAGATTCATTCAATCGAATATTAACTCTCCTCCACATTAACTATAGTTATATGAAGAAAAATAAAAATTAATTTTAACAAAATTATAAGCGTGATTATTGATCATATATGCATTATAGTAGTAGTGTGTATAGAATAAGGAGACCATTAGACACTATTAGTGCTTTAATCAATAAAATGAAATGGGCCTAATAGAGAGACTTTTAGTTGACAAATTCTTCCTGCACCCTAATATAAATTTTTAATTCCACAACTGACCCTATCCGGTTCATATAGGAAAAAAATAAGAACCGGTTAACACCCCCATCCGGTTCACATTTCAAAAAAAATGACAACCGGATGGCACCCCCATCCGGTTGTCATTTCAAAATAAAATGACAACCGGATGACACCCCCATCCGGTTGTCATTTCAAAATAAAATGACAACCGGATGGCACCTCCATCCGGTGTCATTTAAAAAAAATTCATTTTA
>Ga0209700_104251_pt1 | contig 26154 bp, 12 predicted proteins | sample SiratroredBW_FD_187528 | JGI IMG/M metagenome (GOLD analysis project Ga0209700, IMG submission 187528) | Root nodule microbial communities of legume samples collected from California, USA - Siratro red BW (SPAdes) (version 2) | ecosystem: Host-associated > Plants > Roots > Nodule | place: USA... | reverse complement strand
TTTTTTTGTTTTTTTTTTTTTTTTGAATTTTTGCACTTATCTTGTACAGTGAAATTATACAATATTATACATATTGTATCTTGTATATTTTAGAATAATTGCATCTCTTATAAAATATATATCACATCTGACATATCTAACATAGCAGTTGCAGCACGATTTTGAGTAGTTAAGAAAAAATCTGTGAGTAGTCATGAAAAAGTTCTGTGAGTAGTTGATTGAATAGCTCACCTCACTTATATTTTTTAAATGTCTGTATTAATTGGGAATTTTTCAATTTCATTTAAAAAGACCTTGCATGTTTGCTTCATTCTCTTTTCTCTCATTCCTTAGGAATAACATTATTTAACCTTTCAGCTTCCTTCTGTAGTATTCTTTCTGATCCTATTTTCTCACCAACTGTAATATCACTTGGCCACAGATGTTGTTGAGACCTATTGTTTCACAACTTGTTATAGATCCACCCACTTTGTTGGATGACAGCATGAATGTACCGAGTGTGAAGGACGTTGATGACCTAGTGGTTTTGTGCATCGGTCAAATGGCAGTGACTACTGGATCTGACCTTTTGTGGAAACCTTTGAATCATGAGGTGAAGTTTGTGATTTCTATTCCTTTCTACCATTCGTTATTGTTTGTGCATGTAATTTGACACCGACATACTAGTAATATATTGGCTTCACTATCTTCATTTTCATTGAGTGAAACACATACGAGGTGTTAATGGGAAACACTGTTTTGAATATCGCCGTAGTAAAGATAAACGTTTGTACCCTACGCATACCAGCATTGAATTTCATCTTCCACCGTTATATAAGAAACTGAATATCATTCTGCCTTCTTCTTCCGGTTCTTTTACAGGTTTTAATGCAGACACGGAGTGATAAGATGCGACCTAAAATATTGGGCCTCAGAATTGTTAAATATTTTCTGGAGAACTTGAAAGAGGAATACCTAGTTTTACTGGCTGAAACGATCCCCTTCCTTGGTGAACTACTTGAGGACGTAGAGATTTCAGTTAAATCTCTTGCGCAGGATATTCTCCAGGAAATGGAGACTCTGAGTGGGGAAAGCCTTCGGCAATACCTATGATGTAGATTAGGTGGGCAGTTTCCAAGGGTGTTATGAGATGAGCACAAAGCTAGATATCTGTAATCAGAGGATGAATATGATTGATAGCCTGTGTAAAATTTTGGTTATTTTAAGTAAAGTTGGCATTAATTTATTCTGGTAAAGGTGAAAGGTCAATTTTTAAACTCAATTATTTAAAGCAATGTTTTTAGGAGTATTTGTAATACGAAGAGGGAAAAAGTATTAAATTGATTCGATTTAAATGACGTTGATATTTTTTTTTTAAATATCTACGTTCCCCGGTGGAATGTAATTTGGGACTCTTGAACAGTTCTTTTCGACAAGTCTAATATTTTGTATTTCGTTCATTTTTAAGCTTTATAATTTCATTTTTTTCAGAAAAATAAGGTTTTAAGTTTTTATTTTTATTTTTTTTTTTTTTGTGTATTTCTACGCATACATTTGTGCTTGTGTGCTTATTATTTCGTGCTACATTACTCTATTTCAAGTCTTCGAATGACCTTCAAGGTTTTGATTATGATTTGGGGTCGTTTATTTGATATCAAGTTTACGTGGGACCATAATGATATTGCAATTTAATTAATATTTCTTCAGTGTAAAATACAAAGAACATAAAATGGGTTGTTTATATTTTCTCAAATCGCAGAGTTGTTTAATGGTTCTCTCAACTAGCTACTTGGTAATTGGTTCAATTTTCTCTGCACAATCCGGTCAAACACAATTTACTTTAAGCACATTGAAATAGTAATGTATCATTCTTCAATGATAGCTCATTGTACGACACTCGTTCATTCTTCATCATAGCTGCCAATGGAGCAAGTATTTGTAAGGCATCATCTTCAGCCAGAATTGTTTATAAAATTTATCTATGGCTTTACACATAAATTGTTTAAATTAGAGTTATTTATATAGGTAACTCTTTAATTTTAAACAATTCACGTATGTAAATTTTACAATGAAATAGTTTTTATACTCAATGTTTGTCATATTCAATATTGATAGCCTTTTTCACGATCTTTTCAATAACTTCATACTGTACCTACACAAGTACAGAGCCGTAAAGTTTTAACATGACATTCATTCACTTTGTGTTCTATTTCTTTCCACCAATAAAAATTTATATCTTTCAATTAACAAAATATAAAACTTCACCAAATCCTATGTTCTGGACAAGAACTATTTCCCATTTACCATTTTATATATGGTCAAGAGGGGAAGCGTGTATTAAGTAATGGTGATTTACTTTGGATGGAGAGCTAAAAGCTAAAATGTTTATTGTTATGATTTGGGGGGAAATGGATTTGCAATCAACTCATACCTCTTTTTGAAATCTCATTTTATTTTATTTTATGAAGAATCATTCATAATAAAATTTCTAGTGATAATATGTTAAGTAATCGCGGATTTTTTTTACTGCTATTTTTTTTACAAGTGAGTATTTTTTACATGTCATTTTGCTTTTAAATTTAATATATAAATTATTTGTGTTATTTTTGAAATATGGGATGATTGAAATAATACTAATTTTAATAATGAATTACATTCTTATTAAAATATAAAAAAAATATTTGGCACTTTTTTAGTTTAGCATGGTCTTTATGTATGATAATATGTTTTTTTTATAACAAAATTTAAAATTATTGTTTTACTTTTCTTTGCTAGTCAAGAAAAGAGGTTATGATTGTACATGTTAATTGGATATATTCAAATCTAGGTTGGATGAAGTGTTACATGCATGAAGTATATATAAGACATTTGAATATTTCAGCTTGAGAGAAAATCTCTCATAATTATTTATATAGATCATGGCGGATGTTTATATTAGCTCTCTTCAAGAAGTTGGTTGTGTTATTGAAGTTGAAGTTATTCGAGTTTCCTGGCATAGTTGGAAATCTTTGTGTTGGGAGGATAACTCTATGTCGATGGTTAAAGTTTTTCACAATATTCACCTTATGTCTTGAGAAATTGATGGTTGGATTATGTTATTAAAAGCCTTATTTACGTACTCATTTTCTTCTAGTTGGAGATTTCAGATAAAACAGCTCCATTTCTGAAACTTCTTAGTCCTTTCCAAATATTTTCTTATGGGCAGTCATGGAATCACCATAACTTTTTGTTTTTGATTGCATACACCCGACTTTTCCATGAGGTAAAACATTGGCCAAAATGTTTGATTCTTGGATACACTCATTGATGCTGGCAAGTTTATCGCCACACCACTTGAATATTAGTCTTGATTTTTCAATTGCTTCTACTAAAATTAAGAAAAACATTCTAAGATTTTATACAAGACATTAAGATACCATCTGTAACCTAAAATTTTATAACTATAAATTTATAAATCTTTTTAGTTACCACTCATGTTTTTTTATTATTATTCAATATAAAAGGAAACTCACATTTAAAATCTAAAAATCTTGTTCTATTTTAACACTTTATTTGGTAGTTACTAAAACATTAACTAACCCTCAATTAATATTTTAGAAAAAAAAATCTTAAAAAAGTATATTTTTTACTCAAACATCAAGAAGACTCGTTAAATTTTGGCCAAAATCCTTTACTATGGAAGTTACTCTTCAAAAAGTTTCATTTGTTTAACTACCTTAGAAATTCTTGCTGAACATCATCATACAGTGTTCTCTGTTTGATGGCAAAGACTTTTCCTTCTTTTCTTATTTCATTATTGTGACTCCTAGTTTGAGTTATTGGTGGGTTTATTGGTATTAGTCTTAGATGGCTTGCATTTAACATTATATCTACAACTTTTAGCTCAAAGATAAATTCCCATTGTTTCATCCCAAATAATAGTTTTCACTGGAAAATATAGAAGATGTGGAAAAGAATTATGTTGGAAGCCACTTTTGTAATTAAAAGTTTTGCGTCATGCTTTTGTAGTAAATGAAATTAAAGCACTTTATATACCTTCAGTAAACAAATACAGTATAATCTAATATAAACTTTTTAGTTCATTCTGTTCCTCGTTCTCAAATATTTCTAAGTAAAAGCTTACTTTTTCAGTCTTCTAAATTTAATTTCGAATTAATTTTCACAATTTAGTCATACAACTTCTTTGTTTTTAAATGATGATCTCTTCTCTAATTATTTATATTTACAACATTATATCTTCTTGCAAATTTAAGTTTCTTGGCCACATGCATTTGGGTTCAAAACTTCAATTTGTGGCACTTCACTGTAAGTTTTGATCAATGTTTTTTTGTCCATGTATTTATAACTGATCAATACAAAAAATCATAATAGAATTTGATTCACAAACTCGTTTGTCCGTAAAGGGTTAATCAAATTAGTGAATTAAAATCATTCAGTCAAAATCAAAATCAAAACACGGATTTGCCACAAAACGTATCAGGCCATTCGATTCATTTCATGCATGCAAAGTTTTTGTTTTCTTTTTCATTCAATCAGAATTTCTTGTTGTAATAAAATTGAATCTAGTAAACCGTATAATTTATGACGCAAAATACATTAAACTAAAATTTGAAACAAAATCTTTGCTACCGATATCATTTAACAAATTTTATTTTGATGTTTTTTTGACACGCAGTGTAATTTGAATTAAAAATAAATAAAATTCAACATTCCAATGTTTTCATAAACATAGTACTATTATGTTTTGTTCACATAACGATAGTATCATCATAGATGTTTGGTGGCTTATGATAAATAAAACCACAAAATCAATATTTTATTATGTTATTATCCAACTACTATTGAACCATTCATATACAGAAAATATAAACTATCAGTGACTAAAAGAAAGTGTTGATGAGTTCAGATTTTGACAAATGCAAAACACAGATGAGAGGAGATTCTGAAAGACCAAAGTTGCAGCTTATGATTGAGTTGAAGATGATTCTGACGCACAATCTGATTCCATCCCTTTGTCAAGTTGTAGACATAGCTTTTCTCCATATTCCACTTCTTCAAGCACATTGTGTATTCATTCAAAGAAGGATCTAATACTGTCACTGACAAACCAGCAAGCCTTCCATTTTCTTTGATACATTCATTCAATAACGATTCTTCACTTTCTGAAAGAAATTTGTTGGTAATCTGGGCAGGTGGAATAGACAGACGAGCATGTTTTGGGTTCAAATCTGTGCTAAAAAGATTTTTTTCCATCACAAATTTTACATCAGATCCATTCAGTTCTTGGATCCTTTCTTGAAATTCCCTTGGCAGCAATTCACCCAATTCATGGCCTTCTTCTTCCTCATTGTCCACACTCACACTTGCATGCATGTTTTCTAGTGAATCTTGTTCCTCTTCGTATGCACTAAAATAGGACACTGCCTCCAACAAATATTCAAACTTTGATTTACTATTACTACATCCCTCCCCACTCTCGATTCTCTTAGGTTGAAAAATACCAATGCTTTTTGTTAAACCTAATCTTTGCACATCATCATCTTCTTCACTCTTGATTCTCTTTGATGCTTTGTAATTACTTTGTATTTCTTTTCCTTTCCTTTTGAGACTGCTGCTTCCATGCATTTCCATTTGTACTTCTTTTCCTTTTCCTTTGAGACTTCTTTCATCCATTTCCATTTCTATTTCTTTCCCTTTTCTTTTGAGACCAAATGAAACCCTATCATCTTCATTTTCATCTTCTTTCTTTCCGGCTCCTCTAATATTTCTCTCTTCCATTGCTCTTCACTCTTGGTTTTGTAGATGAGATCAACTTTGTTTACCTTCTTAATATAACAAGAAAAAAAGATAAAATAGTATCATATATCATATCAATATATTATGATTTAACAAGATATTAGATAATATCAATATATCTTTTAGTTAAATAAGGTAATTTTTTATAATGTGTAAATTTAATAATAAGGATATTAATAAGATAATTATATCTATATCTTGTGTAGGTTTATGATATAGTGTAAATTTAATAATAAGGATATTGGTAAGATAATTATATCTATATCTTGTGTAAATTTAATTGATATTTTTTCATTAAGTATATTTTTTGTTTTATGTAACATTCTGTAAATTTAGTATATTTTTAGTTATCTAATACTGTTTAAATTTAGTAATAAAAATATTGATAGGATAATTATGTTCCTATTTTATGAAAAAAATACGGCTCCTTACCTGTTTTCAGCAAAACAGATTACAGCAAGCAATAAGCAAATGGTATTAAAGATATAATGTAATTGGATAAATGTAATTATTTAATGGAAATAAGGTAAATGTAATTTCTTTCCTTACTTTAAAATCTTTGACATTTTGTAATGTTTTTTATTCTTTACTATTAATTATACTTAATTTATTGCAAAATGATAAAATATTAATTAAAAAATAGAATAGATCATAATTTAATTACGTAATATGTTTAATATTTTTATATATAAAATAATTACATAGAATTTTTATTTTGAAAAATTATTTACATTATTTTTTAAAACAATAATTAAATTTTTGATAAAAAATTTATACCACTTTTATTTATAACTACAAATTATCATCTTATGTGTAAAAAATTAGTAAGAAAATATATTATTATATTATGAGTTATTTTATAATTAAATTTTAAATTGAATAAACTATTAATTCTTGAAAATATAAAAGTTTGTTACCTTTTTATTTAGAGATAAAATCTCAAAAGCAAATAACTTTACAAACGGTCTACATTATAATATCAAAATTAATATAAAGAAAAAAAATCATAAATGTCTAACTAATTATAGTTACGTTTAATAAAAATATAATATTAAAAATAAAATTATCGATTAAAAAATAATATATATATATATATATATATATATATAATATTACTATACTTTCATTTCTTTCATCTTTAAATCTTAAAATACAACTTATTATACATAATTTTCGATACATAATTTTGTTGTTATACTTAATTTACAGCTACCATATTACACATAATATTATGAAAATCCACATGATGGAACATAAATAATTATCCGATTATGTGAAAATACGTTTCATTCTTATTTTAAATTTTTGATCTTTTTTGAATTATTTTATTCCAAAGAAATCTCAACATGTTCTTCAAATTTCTTTTTTTTTTATCTTCTTTATTTTCTTTGCTTTTCTTTTCTAATATCTCTTCATCAATTCTATTTATGGATGCCAAGATCAAATCCTAGGTATTTTTCTCAAATTTTTATCGCTTTTATTAAATGTATCGTTGTTCACCTTTTGTATGTATCTTTGATCTGTGACATAATTTTTCCCTCAAAAAATTATATGATATTTCCCTTCATGGTTAACATAAATTTTTTCCTCATAAATTCGAACAACTTATTATACATAATTTTCGATACATAATTTTCTTCTAATACTTAATGTACAGCTTGCATATTACACATAATATTATGAACGTAAATAATTATGCAATTACGTAGTAATACGTTTCTTCTTATTTTAAATTCTTGATCTTCTTTGAATTATTTTATTTTAAAGAAATCTCAAGATATTCTTCAATTTTTTTTTTGTTTTTTGTTTTTATATTCTTTATTTTTAATCTTCTGCTTTTCTTTCCAATATCTCTTCATCAATTCTATTTTTGAATGTCAAGATTTAATCCCAGATATTTTTCTCAAATCTTTATCGCTTTTATTAGATGTATCTTTGTTTATTTCTTTCGTTCACCTTTTGTATATGTCTTTGATCTGTGACATAATATTTCTCTCAAAAAATTATATGATATTTCCCTCCATGGTTAACATAAATCGTTTTCTCAGGAATTGTAACATCCCATATTTTTCATATAATAGAAACTTTATTGTATAAAAATTTATATAATAAGCTTGAATATAAAAATTCATACATCCATCATGTATTTCAAATTATACTTCTTCGCATAAGATTTAATAAAATATCTTTGTAAAATTACAAATAAAATAAAAGAGAAGCTTCTCCATCACAATTCACTGAGACTCACACCACCTGTCAAATTCTCTGCTCCCGTGTAATATACACGATCATCGCTCCCGTGTAATATACACGATCGTCGCAGTTTTAAAAACAAAACACACAACACAAAAAAAAGAAGGGTAAGCTAGAGAGTTTTCAAAACAATATATATTTTCATAAATTGGATTTCTATCTCAACAAAACAACAACAAATTCAATCTTTCATAATTCATCTCACATCATACATACGTTGACTCACAAACAAAGAGACTAGACTCTCTACTTTCGGAAGACACTAGTGCATTGAGTTAAACTTAAGAGGTGTGCACCTGTCATATACCATCCATCTGTTCCGATCAGCTCATATTTCAAACCTCAGATACAGTCTGTCCCCATCAGTTCCCATTTCAAACCTCGGGTACAGTTCCCATATGCACAGGGTTAATCCATTTGTCCTATTTCGATCGGGCTCATATTTCAAACCTCGGACAGGACCATATGAACCTCCTTCGACTCTTCACCAACTGGTAAACTTCATCTATATGAATCCAATGTACCAGTAGAGTCAGGATACCTCCTTAGAATCCCCAAACAATGCACATCCTAATAATCTCAACACGGGTATCTCCTTTCCTGAAGATACTATGTCTCGATCACACACCACATCATTCACAAACATTGATACTACATCATACCATTCATAAACATTCATTCCATTCAATTCAAATTCATATATAATAAAATAAATAATTACAATATCCATTAAAAATATTTAAACTAGTTTCCCTTACCCAAATTCAGAAAAAAAGTAATTATAATATTTATTAAAAATATTCAAACTAGTTTCCCTTACCCAAATTCAGAAAAAAGGTAATTATAATATTTATTAAAAATATTCAAACTAGCTTCCCTTACCTCTATAGAGTAGAGATACTCAAAATCCTAAAATCATAAGCAACCTAACTCTGTTCAAGAATCTGATCGGACACTCTTGATCTACTCAACGCTAAGAATCTAAGGGTTTCTTCTAATTGTCAATCTGATAATTTATGAGATCGTAAATCTAGAGAGAAATTAGAAAATTTTAAAGAGATTTGTTTGAGAGATGGTGATTTTCATAAAATTGTATATCTTCTTAAAAAGAGAGAGAGTTGGTAGTTTTTATTAAAATAAAATAGAATATCTTTTTAGAGAGATAAAATATCTTCTTAAAGAGAGAGTTGGTGGTTGTTATAAAAATAAAAAGTAAATAACTAACTTTTACTTAAACAACTTTTCTGCTAAAAAAAATAGTTGTTATCTTATTTATCTCTAAAATTAGATTTTAAATTAGTTTTTATTCTATAACTATTTTCTAAGATATTACAGGAATTCGAACAATTATTGGAATTTGTCATCCATGGATTCATGATAGACACTTTTCTTTTTAAAAAAAGTGTTTAGGAATACGTTTGATTCTTATTTTAAATTCTTGATCTTCTTTGAATTATTTTATTTCAAAGAAATTTCAAGATATCCTTCAAATTTATTTTTGTTTTTCTTTTTTTTTCTTTATATTGTTTACTTTTAATCTTCTGTTTTTCTTTCCCAATATCTCTTCATCAATTCTATTTCTGGATGTCAAGATCCAATCCCAGGTATTTTTCTCAAATCTTTATCGTTTTTATTAGATGTATCTTTGTTCATTTTCTTTGTTCACCTTTTGTATGTGTCTTTGATCTATGACATAATCTTTCTCTCAGAAAATTATATGATATTTTCCTTCATGGTTAACATAAATCGTTTCCTTAGGAATTCGAACAATCATTGGAATTTGTCATCCATGGATCCATGATAGACACTTTTCTTTAAAAAAAAAAAGGTGTTTAGGAATACGTTTCATTCTTATTTTAAATTCTTGATCTTCTTTGAATTATTTTATTTCAAAGAAATCTCAACATATCCTTCAAATTTCTTTTTATTTTTCTTTTTTTCTTTATATTCTTTACTTTTAATCTTCTACTTTTCTTTCCCAATATCTCTTCATCAATTCTATTTCTGGATGTCAAGATCCAATCCCAGGTATTTTTCTCAAATCTTTATCGTTTTTATTAGATGTATCTTTGTTCATTTCCTTCGTTCACCTTTTGTATGTGTGTTTGATTTGTGACATAATCTTTCTCTCAGAAAATTATATGATATTTCCCTCCATGGTTAACATAAATCGTTTCCTCAGAAATTTGAACAATTATTGAAATTTGTCATCCATGGATCCATGATAGACACTTTTCTTTTTAAAAAAAGGTGTTTAGGAATACGTTTCATTCTTATTTTAAATTCTTGATCTTCTTTGAATTATTTTATTTCAAAGAAATCTCAAGATATCCGTCAAATTTCTTTTTGTTTTTTTTTCTTTATATTGTTTACTTTTAATCTTCTACTTTTCTTTCCCAATATCTCTTCATCAATTCTAGTTTTAGATGTCAAGATCCAATTCCAGGTATTTTTCTCAAATCTTTATCGTTTTTATTAGATGTATCTTTGTTTATTTTCTTCGTTCACCTTCTGTATGTGTCTTTGATCTGTGACATAATCTTTCTCTCAGAAAATTATATGATATTTCCCTCCATGGTTAACATAAATAGTTTTCTCAGAAATTCGAACAATTATTGAATTTTGTCATTCATGGATCCATGATAGACACTTTTCTTTTAAAAAAAAAGTGTTTTTTTTTGCATTTATATCAAAGATTCAAGTAACAATCTTATCTTTTTTTCTATTGACAAGTACATAGTTCTTATCATAAAGGTATCTTCTTTTTTTTCAGGACTAATTTTTAGCTGTATACAATTGTTGTCATGTTCTATTTTCTATTAAATTTGTTATCTCTGTTCTTCTCATGTATAATAAAATAAACCATTTGACATATATTAAGAGATATAGTTAAACGTATAAAATTTATTGATCCCTTAATATTTTTATAAACCAAAAAATATATTATTTTATAAAGTAAAAGTCATTAAAATTTATTTATCTTTGAGAATAAGAAGAGTGAGGTGACTTTTTATAAGTAGAAGTAGTAGTTGTTACTATGATATTATATGACTCACTTGTCATATGCATATATAATTTCAACTTGTTATATTTATCTTTATTTCTTAATTTCAGAATTCTTATTGATTTGTGAAGGCAAACAAAAGTTTCTTTGACGGCCATTTATTTTAAAATATAATATTTATTCATGGTTCATAGAAAAGATGACAAATCATCATTCAAGAAAATTCATCCAGTTTTTGGAAAGTCTAATTGATTTTGAAAATGTTGATGACCTCCAAAGAACTAAATCAGGTTTGCATATCTAATTATTATGAACAAAATATATATATATATATATATATATATATATATATATATATATATATATATATATATATATATATATATATATATATATATTTTGTCATTTTCATTAATAAATTATGTGTGCCAAAAAAAATTATTCTTCTTTATTTACAAGATAAAGTCATCAAACACAAGCTTCATTATTGGAGTTCAATCATCTCCATTCTCAATTCTTCCTTCTTCTTTTCTTATTACATTAAATTATTGAAAAAATAATTTTAGTAGAATTAGAAAAGAAGAAAGAGATTTAGAATAAAGATGATTAGATTTCAAAGATCAAGATATAGTTTGTATGTCATTTTTGTAACACAAAGAAGAATATTTTCTTTATGCTAATGAATACTCATTTATAAAAATTATTAAAGAGGTATGAAGAAATAGTAAGTAATTATAAGTTTTAAAAAATTAAAATATCACTTTTTATGGAAAAAATATTAAAAAAATGTTTTTATTATTTTTATTTATAATTATAAGTTTATTAATTTATGTAATATGATGTTGACAATTCTATGAAAAATCTACTTAAATATTAGTCTTAAATTTTCAATTGCTTGTAGGTCTTCTCCATTAAAACTGAGTAAAATATTGTAAGATTTATTATAAAAAAAACTAAGATATCACTTTAAACTTAAAATTTTATAATAATGATTTGTAAGTTTTTTTTAATATTGTAAGATTTTGTAAGAAATTCAAAAGTAATTAAAACCCAGCAAAGATATTCAAAAGGGAGAAGAATGTAACAATAGCATATCAAAGTTGGAATATTTGTGGAAATTACTTTATCTTTATTTATTGTGTACAAGAAGGAATAAAATTTACTTCAAAAATTGCATGATTTCCGAAACAATGCAAGTGTCCATAGAGAGGTGCAATAAATCCATAGCAGATGATATCAGATGAGTATTTCAATTTAACGAACTGCATAATCAAACATGTAAGATTACTGGGAAACTCCATTTTCTATCTGTGTCCATAATAAATTACATCAAGACTTAACAAAAGAACTTCAAAGTGAAAACGAAACCAAAAAGAGAAATAAGAGGTGACAACCAAGTCTAAACTTTACATGCCTACAAATGTATAATAACTTTTGGAAGCCTTGCTCTGAAGCAGAGGTTCCACTCAATCTAGAGACATTAGAATAATTTTCCTTGTTGAGTTCCACTCCTCATCATTGTACAAAATTCCTCATAGTTGATTCTACCATCCTGACAAACCACATAATTGAGTGTTAACTATGAGACTAGAGTACAAAATTGTAGCAATTCAATTGAAAACGGACTTACATTATCAGTGTCAACTTCAGATATAATTTCCCTGATTGTGGCTTCATCTCCCATACCATTCTCCTTCATGGCTGTTTCCAGTTCATCTCTTGTGATATACCTGTCATGGAATCAAAAGGGTGCATGTGTCATTTATCTTGAAATTCTAAATAGAGACATTCATTACTTAATGATTGGTAATGAATGTGCTTCTTGGTGTAGGAAGAAATAGGATTTATGGTATATGATCTTGTTCATTATTGAGATGCATATTGAATGATATTCATGAAACATAATCCAATAGTCCAAAAGATCAATATGGAAAGCATGAACTTCAAAAACCAAAGATCAATACTGGGAAATGAGAAAGATTGAAGAACAAATTTGAATTCACAATAGATGGACTTACCCGCTTCCATCTTTATCAAAATATTGGAAGGCACCATAAAGATGCTCATCTCTCTCCAATCTGTGTCTGTGCATTGTAGCAGTGATGAATTCTATGTAATCAATTGTTCCATTTCCGTCTACATCAGCCTAAATTAAGCAAAGGAATGTAAGCTTGAAAGAACATAGAAAAAAACAACTAAGGACAAATATTGTTGAACTGGACCATAACTTACGGCTTCCATAAGCTGTTGCACTTCAGCTTCAGTTAACTTTGAGCCAAGTCTTTGCAATCCTGCCCTCAGTTCCTCATAGGTGATTGTACCACTATTGTCAGTGTCCATATTTGTGAACATTGCCTTCAGACCTTGGATCTCTCCTTCAGAAAGATTTTCAGCAATGACCTAAAAGATCATTCAAAATCCACTCAGTTTATGTAGCCTTATACACCATAAGTTACACAGATTCAAACAATTTAAACACTAGAATAATATTTTATGTCTAAACACACATTGTGTTAAAATTAGATCTCTACTTTTAGCTGTTGATCCACAGACAGAGGTAAAAGTTGCCATCAAAATCAAAAACAGTAAGCATAAAAGAGAATTGGACTAACCTTGAGGGCTAGTTTTTTGAGTTTATTCATTGCTCTGAATTGCTTCAGTCTGGAAAGCACTGCACTGTCTATTGGCTTGTCAGAAGCATTTCCACCTTCTTTAAGCCACGGGTGCTCTGATTATTCAAACAATACAACCAAACAATTAGCATTAAAATTGCAATTCATTAACCAAGAAAATTCTTAAGGATGCTGCAATCAAGCCCAAGTTCACAGATAAAACACATTATTAAACTATTAAACACAGTAAAGAAATATAGCTTATTGAATTTCAATGAGGATAAAACATAATATAAGCTACCTACCTAGAACCTGAGCTGAAGTAATACGTTTCTTTGGATCCTTTGTAAGCATTCTGCGAACAAGGTCCTTAGCACTGCTTGATATGCTTGGCCATGGATTGCTTTCAAAATCAACATGATCCTTCAATATAGAATCAAATATTCCCTTTTCCGTCTCTACAGCACATATTTTATGAATAAATTAGTAGCAGGAAGCTAGCATCTACAAGGAGATTATGATCCTATTATCAACATATCAAAGTCAGAGCTCACCTGCCCAAAATGGAGGTACACCACTAAGTAAGATATACAGTATAACTCCTGCACTCCATATATCTACTTCCTTCCCATAGCTACGATTAAGAACTTCTGGAGCAACATAGTAAGCACTGCCAACTATGTCCCTATACACCTTTCCTGTAAAGAAAAAAAGTTAGTATATGTGTACAATTTAATTCTCATAACAAAAGACCAATAAATGGATAACAAGTTTACCTTCTTCTATGAAGACCGACAAACCAAAATCTGTGGCCTTGAGGAGTCCCTTATCATCCTTACTGGATAACAAGAAATTCTCTGGCTTCAGATCTCTATGCATCACTCCCATAAAATGGCAGATGTTAACAACTTTGACGATCTGTCTACACATTGCAGCAGCAGCCCTTTCGCTGTAGTGCCCCTTGGCAATAATCCTATCAAAAAGTTCACCACCTGCACACAGCTCCATGACCACGTGAACTGATTGCTTATCCTCATAAGCACCTTTGAACTCCACAATGTTGGATTGTCCACTTAAATGCTGCATAATTTGAATCTCCCTCTTCATATCCTCCCTATCATCTCTTCGCACAAGCTTCCTCTTTGAAATGGACTTGCAGGCATATTTTAAGCCAGTTGAATTTTCAGTGCAGAGATAAGTCACCCCAAATTGGCCTCTCCCCAATTCTTTCCCAAGTGTATAGTGCTGCTTAACATCCTCAAATGGCTTCCCAGTGATTGTGTCGGCCCTGTGAACATGTTTTGAAGCAGCCTGAGGAGCACGTTTCTCAGGGAATTGGTTGACAAAGGGTTCATGGCTCTTGTGATTGTGACCTCCCCCAACACCATGTCTGTAACCAATGTGCTCTTCTGGCTCTGACCCTTTTTTACTCAGACAACCACCCATGGCAGTGACACAAAAAGGAATGAGATTTTTAAGTTTTACCACACAACAACAACCTCAAAAATGATTGGATCAAAGCGTGAAAAAGGAATGAACCCAGATGAGAATTCAAGGAAGGGTATGCATTGAAGTATGGAGAGAGGGAAGAAGCCAGAGTTTGATGCAGAATAGATCAGAATCTGCAATTTTTTAATGGTGGAGAGGAAAGTAGAATGAGTCTGAACTCTGAACAAAAAAGGATAAAGGTGGAACCAAGTCAACTGCGGAATTTGGATTTTAATGTGTTGAACCAAAAACGGTTTGAAACTCTTTTACGACCAAAACAAGTTTAGAGACCAAGAGTGAGTCCATGGAAGAGAAGCTTCCCAAGAGGGACACCTAATCTACCTCGGATTCATGGACCGAATCAGAGAATCAGAGATGTGTATCAAACACAACATTTTTTTTTTCTCTGTTTCATCCACGACATGGTTGTATGGTACCATGTAATGAGTAGACATGAGTAGACAAGTCAAAGTTTATGCAGTTCAAGGTGATGTTACTCCCACATCGTGTATTTTTGGATATACTTTTACATTTTGAACACGCGGTGATATGAAAAATTTAATGTGATTAAGCTTCGCACTTAACATCATTGCGTCTTCATAATCACAAAATTTAGATTCATTTTTTTATTATATATTATAAAGAAAACAATTTCTAAAAAAGTAATCTTAAAGAAAATATAATTTTCTTTTACTTCTTCTTTTATTATTTACTAGTATTTTTTTCCCTTGATTTCTCCTTCATCAAATATGTTAATCACAATTATAAATAACATATTGGAAACTGAAAGGAAAAAAGAAATCGATATGGTTGATGGTGATGAAATCCTGAAAATGAAATGCGACACGTGTGACACGTAAATGATGAATTGTGACACCAAACACTATATATTATTATAATTTTGGTAATTGTCAACACTGAAGCAAGATAACGTGTACACAACAATTCATTAATTATGCATTGGAACTATTAAAAATTTTATATTCTAAAAGTTGATAAACTTGTTTGATACATGATAATTAATAAACAAATTAATGTCTGATTTCACATTACACCTTTGTCCTTTTTCTAAAGTTCAATCTTGCTCATAGTCTTTTATGTTAGTTTATAATTCATTTTAACCTTTACAAAAGTTATTCACACCACACTTTGTAAGAAAGAAAGTAGCCATCTTGTTTTGTTTTTCAAATTTTCTGTGCTAATAATAAGGCTATTGTTTAATTTTTTGAAGCTACAAATTAAAGAACTTAGCTTTGAAGTCACAATTAATCAGTTTGGCCAGTTGAGTTGCCAAAGCAACCTTTATTTTTTATTTTTTTCGATTTTATTATGTTTTTGTAATTTGATTTTATTCAATCAATACTTGATCTCGGTATGCACATTTTTTTGGAATTATTTTAGAAAAATACAAATTTTTCAAAATTTTTCATACACCTTTATGTTACATATTTACAAAACATACTGGAACTTTTTTTAAAATTATAATTTTTCAACTTTTTCTTCCACTTACCTACCATGTGATATGATGCTATAGATTAGGTTGTTATCTAGTGCGGGTGCAATTGGTTAGGTTCTTAAAATTATAGCAACTAACGAGTAAAGTTTATCATGAAGATTGGTCATATGGTTACAGTTTCAAAAATAATTCAATGATCACCCTTTATAGATTTTTGGTGAGAAAAAGAAAATCATAAATGTAAAACTAAAAGAAAGACCATGCCCCTTATTATAATTCTACCTGAAAATAACAAAAGGTTTATTATTATTAATATTTCTAATTTTAAATTATTAATATAATCAGTTATAATATTAACATATTTATAAATAAATCTGTTGTATATTTATTTAGCCAAGTATTATGGATACTTATCAAATAACTAATGTTAAACCTATATAACATTATATCGAACCCAACGATATTTTGAAGATTAAGGATGATTAAAATATATTATCATAATTTTCATTTTTATTATGTTTTCTCTTGCATATAAAATTTATAAAAGTTAAGGATTCAATAACCTTAGCTATTTTGTGACTTCGTCTATTATTAATATTTAATTTGACATGAAGTGATGTATAAGACGTTTAAGTTTTATTATGAATTGATTTCTTATCATGTTCATGTAATAATAATAGAATTTCAATGGTTTACCGAATTGGTGTATATCATCTTGATTATGCTTTTCTAAATACATATAACCACCAAGATATATTTACGTTTTATTACTTTTTCATAATTCACCAAATTCCAAAATCTATTAGTCATATCTTTATACCATAACATGGAATTATAATACTTTTTTTTTTTACTAAAACCGAGTTTGTAAGACATAAATAACTTAACTTAATTTAATTTAATTAAAATAATGCTAATTTATGTTTATTTATAATTTGAAAAGTTATTCCAACTTATTTTTAAGTTATGATTTTTAAGAAAATTGAAAGAAATGCATACAAAACTTTTAAAAGTGACTTTTGTAAATTATTATCTAAAAAAAATCAAACCAACTAGCTCATGATTTCATTCAGAAAACAATCTAGTGTAAAAAGTCATAAAAATTACTGTTATATATATATATCATGTTAAACACACGTTTTTATTTTGTGAATCTTTTATTTCACTTTAAAGATAAAGTGTTAAGGTCCAGTGAAGAAACGTGCAAGACATTTATCCAAAAACATGTGAGGCAAAATGAAAAGATTATTTAAGAGTTTGTAAAAAAGTTAGCTTCTTTGACTAAAAAGGAGTTGTTGGGGAAAAGTGGTTACTCTTTTAGTTGGTATTTTTAAATTTAATTTTATCATTTTTTCATAATTAATTTTCTTTTATAAAATAATCAAGTTGCTATATTTCTATTTTTTTTCCTTTTTATCTTTATTTCATGATTATAAACTCTTTCTTTACTATTATAATTTTGAAAAAACTGTTGAAACTTTCTCTCATTCTCATCAAATATCGTTGTTAAAATAATTATCAAATTATAATTGATATAGTTATATTACCTGATTAATTTAATAAAAATAAAAAATTATTGCTTCTAATTTTATTATGATAAATTGTTTGATATAAATAAAAATATAAAAAATAAATATTTTTAGGAACCAAGTTAAACAAAAATTCTCTCCAATTTGAGAATAAAGGGAAGAAAAACTATCACTTTCAATTGAAAGGGCAGATGTATCTTTCATAGTATCATAAGTATATTTATCTAAAAATGTTTATGTTATTCTTCAAATATATAACTTTTCTCTTCTCTTTCATTGATTATTCAATCAAAGGACAAACAAAATATATTTTTTTCTCTTTTACTTCATCTCATACCAAAATAGAAAAATATCATTTAATTTTTAATTTACTTTATTATATTCCCTTTCTCCTATGACCAGACATAATGATAACTTGATAATGTAGAATTATAACTTGTATGTTTGAGTTCCAAAAACCACTTAGTAAAGTGTACTATAAAAAATGTTTAAAATGCATGTTACCATCATTTATCAATGTAATGCCCACATTTATCAACAAAAGATTGTATGACATACAAAGATACTATTGGACCACCTAACAGCATACCATGGTGAAAAAATCTACCTAATAAATTAAATTATAATTGATAAGTTTAGCGGCTAATTAGTAAATTTTTATTATATAAGTTTATAGTTGATAAAATCTTTCACTCTATAACATATAAATGTTATAGTAAAAGTAGTGTATTAATTAAATTTACAAAAATAAAAATATGTAATAATATCTGAAAGAAATTAAGAAGGGTATAAAAATTATTAAAATATGAAAAAAAAATTAAACAAGTTAGAATTTAATTAAATATTTTTTATTAGTTAAATTATATTATAAGTTGATCAAATAAACAAGTACTTAATTTATTAAACTTAAAAAACACTTTTAAAAGAAATTAAAACACAACGAAGCTGGATTGCCCAAAAATAATAACAAAATTACTTGTGTTGACATGGTTTATTTTAGGAATATAGAACTTTTTATTTGGGCCATCGAACTCAAAATTTACGTTAAGTACCCCAAAAGGCCCAAAACTGTCTTTTAAACATATGAAATTTATCTTGTACACAATTTCATTGTCATTTTAACATCCTGGTAAATAAATAGACAATTAAAAATAGATAAATAAATAAATAGACAATTAGAAAAATAGATAAATAAATAAATAAATACACGTTGAACTTTTTAAAATATGACATCTATCGGAGAATCAAGGTAACCATGTCCTTATATTTGATGATCAAAACGCAATAAGAGTATTATATTTTAATTTCTGATAATGGGTCACCGTGCATCCATGTAATTTCTCCATTTTTTTAACGTTATATTTAAAAAAAAATTCTATTTAATTTCAGCTTCAAAATTTAAAATAATATTAATTACTCTTCTGTCATTTATACTCTTATCGTTTAGCTAATAATAATAATAATAATATATATATATATATATATATATTATGATATAAAAATAAAAATGCTAGAAGTAAAAAACCTTATAAACATTTTATTAAAATCATGAAAAGATATCATATTTTCTAGCTTTTCCAAAATCGTTTTTTTTTTATTTTGATATACTTTTTCACATAATGTTTAAAATGGAAAATTTTTAAAGACATTTGAAAAACAACAGTAGGGGTATTTAGGATGCAAAAAAATTTTACACCCTAATAATAACGTTTTGCTATAATTTTATTTGACTGTGTAATGATATTAAGACAAATTTAATTAAATCTAAGTGTTGGGAAGGGGTTTAGGGGAACACCGCATGCTATGCAGTTTTATTGGTGTCGTGTGATGTTTGTTTTTAATGTATGACTCCCATACCCTTTCTACCAATAATAAGAAAATATTTAATATATATTATCGTTTAATTCTTTAAATCATATGTCACGAAACAAATAATAAAAAAAGACTTAATATATCATCATTTAATATCCTCCATCGTTTCACACTTACTAACTTAGCATACATGTGGGTAGGTTATCATAAACATATTCTAATAACTCAGCTTATTGCTCAGTTCTCAATAATAAAACGAATGATACAGAAATGGAAGAAACATGGTAACAATCTAGTTAAAATGTTAAAAGAAGTGTTTATATATATAAGTGAAAGATATATTAATGTCTTTGAAATATACTTAAATATTCTTGTATACTCTTGTACCCATATACATACCGTTAATTAACTTTCCAATTTTAACAAGGTTCTATAAAATAATAGAAACTTTTGTACTTTTCATATATATATATATATATATATATATATATATATATATATATATATATATATATATATAGTTAATCATTACAATTTTTTACTTTAAATAATGGAAAAATTATTTTCATCTTCGTCTTATATTCAATCAATCAATTTCAAACAATATTTAAATTTAAATATTTGTAAAGATTTCGTAAATATATCTCTAATATTATTCTTTGTAACTATCTTTATATTCTTAATATTTTTCTGTTTAACAACATCTCTAATGAAATACAATATGTATTTAGTTTTATCCTGATGTATCTAACAACTATCTAGATATATGACATTTTAATTATTACAATGATTAGATCTTACCTGATATTTTACTTTCTTATTGTGCATTTCAACTGTAAAGTCTTTTTTACCATTTATGTAAATAGGATCTATTTTATCTGAACAGGAAATAATTTAAAGCCACATTATATTTTTAGCAGTAAAAGATTAAATCATACAAATAAAATTATGTATGAAACAACCTTATAGATAAATGGTTATAATTGTTAAGACACTAATCGTGGTGTATAATGACATATAAACAAAAATAGACAACCTAGTTAAAAATCTACTAGATATACCTATCAAATGCACTAATAAAGCATAATATTCTCCATAAGACACACCTTATCACCAAATCTTTCAATATTTAGTAAACAAACTTTCAATCTTCACACTACTACATAGTCTCGTTACACCGATTAATCTACAATTTTTGGTGCGATGTTGATGTTAGAGCTTATAATAATCGAGAAATTTTATTTCCATCACTACCTCTCAAACCAAACATGGTGCAACTTGCATTATACTTGCAAATGGCGTTCTAACATGATGGCTCAAATTCAATATTCTATATATAACTTTGGCTCATCTGAAGTGACGCAATCCACCCCACTAAAACTGATAGAGACAATTACGCATTTATGGCTTTACTTGTGGCAATCACATACCCTCTTTCAAGTCCAAAGTAAATTTCTATTTTTTCTCCTCAAATATATTACTAAGAAACAAACAATCAATCTTGTTATATTCCTTCACATTTCACCAAAATTTTGTCTAGCTTAATATTCTACAATTCTTTTGAAAAAAACAAGGAAGATAAATACAAGTAAGGTGACGTGGTGTAGGAGACTAGATATGAAATATGTCATCCATATCTACCATGAGTTAATGCAATGAAGTCCTCATTATTTATGAGTATTAACTCTTGGTATATCAGCCCACAGTTGCATATAACCAGGAACCAGTTTTCAGCACCTTGTTTTGGTTTCTTTCCTGTTTTTTCTCTGCCCTAGGTCTTTGCAACTATCTATCCTCAAAACCCTAAATATCTTGAAGTTTCCTTCCTTTCAAGGAATAGGGTTAACCATTTGAAGTACAAAGCAGTAGGAGGGCCAAATCCATCCACCACCCAAGTTAACCCTTTTATATGTTATGATTCCATTTCAAGTATTTATAGGTTTAACTGACCTCAACACATGAAGAATACCAAAACCAACCCACCCAATGGTTTGAGACCCCTTTTCACAACTAAATTTAACTCCAGGATTTCATTATCATATTACATTTTTTGTCATTGTGGATATTCACTGTTGCAGTTAGGGTGGAAAAAAAAAATCATTTTGATGATAATTTAAACCCTTGTGAGTTTCAACTCGTTTAGTTATTTACTGTTTGTTAGATACATGTCAATGAACCATATTTAATATAAAAATTCGTATCAACTTCACAAATTTATCACCAATGCTATACATTTATTGCTTCTCTATTGACGTGAATTTATTAGCGGCAAATGGGTTATGAAACATACACTTCAAGAACATACTTAATCAAGTTAGATATATCATATAATCAAATGAATGAGTACAATGCATTTTATGTATGTTTATTTAACACTTTATTCAGAATTTATTAAAATGTTTCTTTGATATAAATTTTATGAAATAGTTTAGATTAAAAGAAACCATCTTAAAAACTTACGAAATCAAATAACCATTCACTAAAACCTATTTTTTTTATAGATAATGAATTAATTCAAAATATATACAATACTTGATTTTGAAAATACTTTTATGAATAGATAACCGATTAAAAACAGGCTAATGGATGGATGGGATGAAATTTATGGAATGAATAACGAAATTATTAATACTTTTTAAAAACAAATCAAAGGATTGATTTCAATAAATTCGTTATAAATAAAATAAAAATTAGGCAATTAACGGACCTAATTAGTAGTACACTTGATCAATAAATATTAGTTAAAGCACCTTCGAGTTTTAGGTAACCGGCAAAGTAACCCAAAGCAACCAAACTTAAAAAAACAAAAACAAGACAATTAGGTACCAATTAAAGTAACATATACGACGCTTTTTTTCTTCTTTTCAGCTATTTTCCTTTGCGCGTGCTCTCTTTTTCTCACGACATTCTTTGGTGAATTGGTGTGCCATATTTGCCTAAGTAAATTTGTTAAAACTTCATGAGAAATACATGGTATTATACACCGTCTTATAATTATTATTATTTTATTTACTATATGAAAATAGATAATTAAAATAGTATTTATTATATATTATATTAAAATTATTTTCGGTGCTCTCAGCAGCAGTAGTAACATTCTTTTATTGTTTAGTCACGCACTCTTCTTATCTATGCATCACAAGGAGTAAACACGTATTCAACCACTCATGACTCAGCAGTATTATGTTGTTTCTTAAATTCTAGAAAACGATGTTAAAATATCAAAATCTTCATTCATATCACTTTTCCCTTTGACTTACTTGATATATAATAAAGTCTTTTATCATATAAAAGAATGAAATTTGATTTTTGCTTGTGCTAAAATACTATAGTATATCTGGTCCATCACTGTAATTAACGTGGCTTCCCTCAGCCTATAAATGCTACTCTATCTGCATCATTCCCAAGCGAAATACATTTAGAGCATTCTTATCCCCTCACTGAAATGCCTATTACCAACAGTTCTCTCACCAACCGGTTTTCTGAAATGGTGGAAACAGTAGCTGCAAGTTTTAAGCAACTTTCTGCAGTTGGACTATTCATGAGGGCTATGGAGAGAGTTCTTTTTGCTTTATTTACTTGCATTCTGGCACTTGGTGAGTATGCTGCATTTAGTTTCCTTCTTCTTTGTTATTACCTTGTGAAGTCACTGCAGATGTTGTATGAGAAATGTTTGATGTTTGTGCAGGAGGGTCAATAGTGGGAACAATTGCAGGAGGCATAAAAGGGCAGACCACAGAAACTGGTTTTCTTGATGGGGCTGGAAAAGGAGCAATCACAGGAGCCATTGCAGCATTGGAACTGATAAATTTTGATGCTGTTGAGGAGCCAGTGTCCAAGGTAATGGTGCTGGTTCCATACTTTGGCAACAGAATGCTTCATCCCTTTCTGTCATAGACACATTGCACTCTTTCATTACTGGTCCCTACCACAGTCCAAGGACAGTGACTTCCTCACACTCACCTTTAAATTTTGGTGTGGAACTGCAGTTTGCCCTGTTGAGAAGCTTGTTAAATGGGAAAGTCTTTATGGAATGGATATGTCCAACTGTGGCAAAACTCTATCAGTTGCATGTAACAGTAAGTTTGAAACATGAATATATCTCTCTATTACTGATGTGAAATCCTTCCATAGAACATATAAAAGTGAGGTTAATGTGTAATTAGTGTGTGTGGACCATACTAGAATTCCAAGAATCAGAAGTTTAATCACATTTGGTGAAACTCTTTTGTTTCAGATGAACACACTGGAATCAGTTTACCAAGAAGTATCAGACATTTATGATAGCAGGGGAGCAAGAGGGGTAACCCAGAATGTAATTAAGAAGCTTCCTTTTCAGCCATTCAACTCTAGCAAAATGTCCAAATTATGCAGCATGTCTTGCTGCTCAATTTGCTTCCAGGTGAGGAATATCTTAGTCCTGTGAAAGTGAAAATATCTTAGAAAAGCCAACAGAAATTGATTTAGAGAAATCAATTAACCAATCACACTTGTTGCCAATTATAGATGGAATTGAAGTAATAAACCTCTACCCACTACCTCCCAAAAAAGTTGATAAAGATTCAAGTTTATGAACAGAATTGAAGTAATTGAAGGGGAGGACCACAATTTGTACTTCAGTTGCAGAGTATGCACCAATAAATAAATAATATTTGAGTACAACATGCATTGTTCTCCCAAAATTTCACTTAGATTCTTAAATTTTTAAAACTCAATGCATAGTTCTTGAAATATTCACTGTTTGCAATATCAGTATAGCTTAGTATAATACAATTTTGATGTTGATAAGACATTTTTCCCTAAAAATCATTAATTAGTGTAAGAGTAAGTTTGTTTCTTGGAACTGAACAAACTCCATCATCTTGACATTTTGATTTGCAGGATTTTGAGGATGGAGAATTGGTGAGGGTACTTCCAAAATGTGGGCACCTTTTTCACCAAGAATGCATAGACCAATGGCTAGTCAAACAAGGATCATGCCCAATGTGCAGAACTTATGTTCCAGACCACATTCTTAAATAACAGTATTTCAGTTGTAAAGTAGGTTGAGCATCTTAATTACAAAAGAAAAGTAGGTTACGCTTCTGTCATGTAGGATTAACTTTGTATTAACTTTGTATATAATCTATCAAAGTTATTGCCAAATTAGTGCTTGCTAATTATGATCTCTTTCATTTTATTTTTTAATTAATTAACTACTCAACTTAACATTTTTAACTTTTTTAAAATAATTTATTTTTATAGTGAAAAAATCAGTATATGATTGGATTAGAAATCTCCACTGACACTTAAAAGAGTTTGGATAATAACTTAACCTGTAGTTATATGGTCTTTCCAAACCAAAATTAAAAATTAAAAAATATTCTAGAACTATATGAACGTAGAACCTTAATTTTGGCTCTTACAATATGAATTTTCACTTTATCGCTTAAAAATTTAATACACAAATTTTATTTTAACTTATAAAAAATATATTTTTTTTTTGCAAAAAATGTATTTTTTTTTTGCTTTTATATTATTATTATTATTATTATTATTATTATTATTAATATTTAATAATCTTTGCCTTCAACCAGATGATAACAATAACGTTGCAATATAAAATCTTAACATAACTCTATTGTTCTGAATAGAATATCCTAGCACATCCTTCTTTGTCTCTGAAAAGGATATTTGAAATATAATTTTGAACATGTTTTCGAAAATGAAATAAATATGTTAGGATTTTTGTAAGGTGCAAGAAGAAATGTTCCATCACCAATTTATGACGACTGCTTCTTCCTGCACCTCTATATCATCTTCCTGCACCTCCATACTCTATGTAAATTTACCATTTAACCCTTTTTAAAATATTTCATATCCCATTATACCCTCCACCACCCCTTTTATCCTTCTTCCTCAATTTTGCCTCCACCCAACGCCACTGCACCCCGTTCGCACACCACCACTGCATCCCATTCCACGACGGCTACACCTCTCCCTCCACCTCCACCTCCACTTTGAGTGCTTGTATTTCAGTTGCAGATCTACTCACCTCTCACCTTGGTTGCTTGGTTCACCATCATTCTCCATTTACGGTTGGTGAAAACCGTACCTACAATCTTCAAATTCCATCATTTTGGCACCCATTCAAGCAATTGAAAGGAAGGTAAGCATCATTGTAAGTTTAATTTTAGATTGTAGAGGTAGTTGTGGTGGATTGGTGGCGGAGGACGGCGGTGGCCT